>CEUN01069592.1_pt1 | contig 13767 bp, 14 predicted proteins | sample 361501 | NCBI WGS metagenome assembly CEUN01 (sample SAMEA2622801, study PRJEB7988) | marine metagenome | biome: marine biome (ENVO:00000447); feature: marine epipelagic mixed layer (ENVO:xxxxxxxxx); material: "saline water (ENVO:00002010), including plankton (ENVO:xxxxxxxx)" | depth 120 m | reverse complement strand
AAAAAAACCAACGATTTCCAATTTTCTCAAGTCTGTTATCAAGTGCTCTCATGACTTACACGTTTTGGTTTGAAATGATCAACACTCATTGAACTCGAGTCTTGGGGTATCTGAAAATCCAATTACGTTTTCGCACCATTGAGCAGTTTGCAACAGCTTACTTTCTCCAAATTTTTTACCTATCAGTTGCATGCCTAATGGTAGTCCATCATAATCCAAGGAGTATGGAATGCTGATGGCGGGTACCCCCGCTGTTGTCCAGGGGGACTGGAATACAGGTTCACCTGTTGTATCTGTGTTTGGGGCTCCTGATATTGCGGTAGGAGTTAAAATTATTTCATATACATCTAATATTTTTGAAAGCTTTTCAGAGTATTGTTTTTGAAAACTTAAAGCATTTAAATAGTCTTTTTCATTGGTTTGAAAGCCCGATTCAATTAACCCTCTTATTTTCGGGGCGAATTTTTCAGGGTATGAATCAAAGTTAGTTTTATGAGTTTGCGCTGCCTCTACATCCATGATTATTTTATGATTATTTATTACTTCTTCTATGTTTATATCTTGCAGCATAATCTGTTTGATGTTAGCCCCAGCAGTTACTAAAGTGTCAATCAATGAGTTGATGTTTGTTTTCGTTGAATGTGATGCATTCTCTATATAGTAATCTGATAATAGACCAATGTTTGGATTAGTCTGAGCAGAAAGGTTATCAATATTAAGGAAACTTTTATTCTTTGAAATTTCTCTGAGGACTAACGCTGAATCTAGAACCGTTCTAGAAAACCAACCGACTGTGTCTAATGATTTGGCGAGCGGATACATACCTTTTGTTTCTAGCAACCCATAGGTAGGTTTGAACCCGACCACTCCATTGTATGCAGCAGGTCTCAAAACCGAACCAGCAGTCTGTGACCCAAAAGCTATAGGGAAGAATCCTGCCGCGACCCCTGCGGCAGATCCACTGCTAGATCCCCCTGGAGTTCTCTTAATGTTCCAAGGATTTTTAGTTAATGGCGGATCACCAGAAGCGAACTGAGTTGTTATTGTCTTACCCATTATTATGGATCCGTTTTTTTTGAGGGTTTCTACGGTTACTGCATCATAGGATGGTGTGAAATTTTCAAATAAAGGAGATCCACAGGTTGTTTTCATATCTTTTGTGAAATAAATATCTTTAATTCCTATGGGTATTCCATCTAGCGGTCCTAGGTAATGGCCTTCACGTATTTCTTTTTCTCGAATAGCTGCCTGAGCCAAAGGGATCCTTTTATCCATCGTTTCCCAAACTTGTATCGTATTGTTGAATTCGTCTGATCTATCTAAAAAATGAGAAGTGATTTCAGTTGGCGATATCTTCATAGTTTTAATTTTTTTGCTGAGTTCACTTATTGGTAGATGATGTAGATCTTTCATAGAATTATCCTGTTAGAATCAGTTATGTTGTTTGATATCTTGAAACGCAAGGTTGTTATAGTCAAATGGCATAACGTTAATTTTGATCAATGGAGATGTAATCATGCCACCGCTAACTAACCAACAGTTAAATGAATTTTTGAATTCTGGATCCATCGTTTTGAAACTAGGAACTATTACTGAAGACGGATACCCTTATGTCAATCCTCTGTGGTACAGCTATGAAGAGGAGGCATTTCTACTGGCCGGTAGGTCCAAAGCTAGATGGGTAAAGCATATCATTTCAAATCCTAAGGTATCGGCATGTATTGATAGTCCTACATTTCCATATACACGAGTTATGGTAGAAGCGGATGCTGAAATTTTGGATCCAGCATGGACTGGTGACTGGGAACATTGGGCGCATAGATATATGGGTGAAGAAGTTGGGCGTAAATATTATGATGAAACTAAACATATGCCTAGGGTATTAGTTCGTTTGAATCCCAGAAAAATAACAACCTGGGCCGGGCCGGGTTGGCACCCTAGGTACCAAGATTAGTTCATCTACTCATTATTTCAAAAAGTTATCGAGACTTTCAACGCTCCGTCAGTTCGAGACTCAGCTAGGTTAAATGCGTCTTGAATTTCTGAGATTGGAAACTGGTGGGTAACAAATGGAGACATGTCAATTTCCCCATTGACAATATAATCAATGGCTAGTTGAAATGCTGGCAGTCCGGCTTCGTCCTGAGCCCCAAAAACGGAATGCATATCAACACATTTCCTAAAGAAACTGTCCCAATCAAAGGGTATTTTTTCCATAGTAGGAGGAAGCCCAAATGCAGCTAATTTCCCGAATGGCTTTACCATCTTTAACGCTTGGTTTAAGGTGTCCACACTTCCTACAGCCTCTATAACGACATCTGCTCCTTCCCCGTTAGTAAGATCTAATATGGCATTTGTTGCTGCATCACCTGTGACGCCGACCAATTCATCAACCCCTAAATTTCTGCCAGCTTCCAATCTTTCTCCGACTGGTTCTATTGCGTAGATTTTATGTGCGCCCATTTTCCTAAGGATAAAATCGTGAAATAATCCAACGGAACCTTGCCCAATAATCGCTACAGTTTTTCCGATTAGACTCGGTAACTTTCTTGATCCGAAAACCACTGTGCCAAGTTGTTGAGCCATTAGTAAATGTGATTCAGGGACACCTCGTGGCACCTTCAATAGGAATCTCGGATCGATAAGCTGATACCCTGAGAAGCATTTAGATTGCCATATGCTTGGAACAGTCAATACTAAATCTCCGGCTTGAAATTCAGTGTCTCCTCCGTCAATTACTTCTCCAATTCCCTCGTGTCCAGGATATCCATGTTCCAAAGGGAATTCTTGAACATTCCAGCCCATGTGGACAATGTGTAAGTCACTTCCACAAATTGAAGCAAGTGAAGTTTTCACTAGCACTTTTCCAGATTCGATTATTGGTATGGGGATGCTGTCACAGCGCCACTCCCCGAGTCCGACCGCTTGGGCGGCTGGCATTTCACTCATTCTTTGTGCTCCCGTACAATTTAACAATGTTAGATATTTTAGAGGATTGTCTTCTCGGATGTCTCAATGTGTCAAGAAATAAAAGAGAAATGTTGAAAATTGAGGTCGTTTAAGATGATCAAAGGCGATGCTAATTGGATTGTTTTAGGTGCTTTATTAGGGTTCTGCGCTATTTTGCTGGGAGCTGGAGGCTCTCACTGGTTTGACTCATTGTTATCTGAAAAAGGGAAGGAAACGTATACCATAGGTTTTAGATTTCATATTGTTCACGTAATTTTAATTTTTGTTGTCACAATAATGAAATCTTTGATCAGTGTGGATATAAAGGCTTTAAAATTTTGCCTCTGGTTTTTCTTCTTAGGGATAATGCTGTTTAGTGGAAGTTTGTACGCATTAGGTTTATCAGGTATTTCCTATTTTGGGATGATTGCTCCAATTGGCGGTTTGTTTTTCATGATAGGTTGGTTGTGCCTGGTATATGCGGGATTCATCATAAGAAGTAATAGAACAAAAGGAGATAATTTTGATTAAGCGGATGAACCATACGGGCTTAATGGTTAGCAATTTGTTATGTAAGCAATCCTATAGGATTAGTTTTTACAAGCATTTCAATATCTTTTTCGCTCAGTTCTGCGGCTAATAAGTGCCCTATGGCCATTCGCATTCCTTCAGGGGGGGGAGGGTTAAAGGGTTGCCCGAAATTGGTAGTCAAAATACAATGGTTTGCCCCCACTCTTCTGATTTTTTCTTTCAATTCTGTAGGTGAAACTGAATTTACTGAAGGCATACATGGAAGGAATGTATATTCTAAATAAGAACCTAGTGATATTAGTTTATTTTGTTCTTCAATTGATTCTTTATTCGAATTATTTGAGGCTATCATTCTCTTAACTCCAATATCACTGGCTTTTTCAAATAAGAGTAATGTTTGTTGTGGGGATAGGCTTCCGGAGTTAAGTATTAAATCTCTATCGGAGATAATTTCAAGTATTTCTGTGGTTTCATTAGTTATTAAGCCAGAATTGTCGAAGATCGATGACTGGTTTAAGTTACCTTTTTTATCAGGATATTCAGATTTGATGGAGGATGGCATCCATACAATTTTGGTCCCTAATTGGGCTGCAACCTCTACAGCATTAGGGTTTATTCCACCGATGGCCTTTTCTAGGCTGACCGAGCCGATCACGTTTAATCCCGGGTACATTTCATTTAGTATGTAAGCGATAGGCCCTGTTGGATATTCAATTGACTTTAATGCTATCCCCCCCATTTCTGCCTCGTAGGCAGCTCTTGCTGTTTCTAGTACATCCATTCTTCGTTCATTAATGTCGGGATTTGCATGAACGTGGAGATCGTAGGATCCTGTTAATAATGAAGAGATAACTGAATTCAAATAAAACTCCCGTTATGTTTTTCTAAATACTATTGATCAGACTAGGTAATTGTTGCATTGATTTAAATACAAACACACCTTCTGTATCGAGATTATTTAATTGGTCGGAATTTTGTGGATTGTATGCTAGTACCTTCATTCCAGCTGCCAATCCAGCCTTTATTCCTGGGATGGAATCTTCTACTACAATTGTCTTGGAAGCAACGGAACCCATTTTTTTTGCAGCATATAAGAAAAGGTCTGGATAAGGTTTACCTCGTTTCACATCTTCTGCACTGTAAATTTTACCATCAAATTTTCTAACTAGTCCGGTTATAGTCAATGTTCTATTTATTTTTTCATGAGGTCCGCTGGATGCAACACAAAACCTATGTGAAATGGTATCTAATGCCTTTGCTATCCCTTTTATGGGCTGCAATTCTTTTTCAAATCTAAAAAAAACTTTCTTAATGTACATATCGTAAAATTCATCGGGCATTTTCTTTTGTGCTCTTTGCTCGATGGTTTTCAGACAGTCGTTCCACGAATGCCCAAGAAATAATGTGATGCATTCTTCATAAGACGTGGGTGACCCCATTGAGGTTAGCATTTCTGACATCACAGTATTTGATATCAGTTCGCTATCCACCAGAACTCCATCACAATCAAATATAATTAGATCTGTAGACAAATTATTCTCACTCAAACTGTTGTTATAAGTACACGGCAGAAAGTCTATGAAGCTGTTGCATTTGATGTCAATGACCTCAGTGTACTATGCTATTTCCAAATCTGAAATTCTTGACATGATTGAGGTAAAACGATTTGTTAAATAAGATCGGGAAGATAACGCCAGGTGCACCTGGACCGGAAGCTGGGGCTCCACCAGGTCAATTTGTGACTGAGAAATTCCCGGTTTTGACCGAAGGTTCGATACCTGACTTCAATATCAAAGACTGGGCTTTCACTATTAATGGTCTAGTAGATAAGCAAGTAGTGGTAGACTACGAAACTTTTATCTCTATTGGTATCAAAACTGTTCAGTCAGAATTTCATTGTGTCACGCAATGGAGCAAATTGCAGAATATTTGGGAAGGTGTTTTGTTTAAAGATGTGATGAAGCTTGTTTCAATTGCATCAAACGCCAAATACGCAATGGTTCATTGTTTTGGTGATTATTCAATCAATTTATCATTAGATGTCTTGATGGATGATGATGTTTTGTTTGCGGTGAAACATGACGGAGAAGATATAACTTTAGAACATGGAGCACCATTAAGGCTTGTGGTCCCAAAGCGTTATGGATGGAAAAGTGCAAAATGGGTGAATGGTATTGAATTGATGGATGAAAACCGGCCAGGGTTTTGGGAAAGCAGAGGTTATCACATGGAAGGCGATCCCTGGAAAGAAGAACGTTTTGTAATTTAATGTAGTTTTTTGCGTTGCTCATCCCTATACGGTCTTTCATGTTACCTTAGTTGACATGATTCGCATCAACCCTTATGATTTAACCGTTGTCATCGAAATCTCATGAAATTGGTTTGTTAGATCTTCTATTCCAAATTGGAGTTCAATATGGCCCGTATACCCTCAAATAGAGTGATTAGATTAGGGGTTTCCCTTGGAGAACCTCAGAGACGCAAAGTGACTAATCAATATGTGGAGGGAGAAGGGATATATGTGATAAGTGTTGCCGCTCGGCTGTTAAAAATGCACCCTCAAACGTTGAGGAAATATGAAAGAGCCGGCTTAGTTAGGCCATCTAGAACGGTGGGAATGCTGAGATTGTACTCTGAGGAAGACATAGTTCGGCTACGCTTGATTAAGCATCTTGTTGGGGAAATGGGGTTGAATTTAGCTGGTGTTGAAGTTGCGTTGGCCATGTTCAATCAAATGCTTAGGTTGAAGTCAGGATTAGATCAGGCAAAAGAGGGTGATCTGAAAGATTATTTAGAAGATTGTTTGGGTGAGATGTTCAAGATATTGCAATAAATGAGCAGTAGTTTTTAATGGAGAAACAATATATTGGAAGATAAGGAAAATGATGAAAAATTGGATTGTGTAAATTCTGAAAACATTTCGAATGATGATGTTATTGGAGAGTCGGAAAATCAAAAAACCGAACTAGATAAGTCAGCTGAAGACATACAAGCGGAACTCTTGAAAGAAGCAGAACATTACAAGTCAATAGCTCAAAGGGCTCAGGCAGATTTGATCAATTATCGAAGTAGAGCTGCACAAGAGTTAGAAGAGACTCGTAGAACAATAAAATTTGGAATTTTGGGAAGGTTTTTAAGTGTGGTTGATGACCTTGCCAGAGCTGTAGAGAATGTACCGGATGAGGTCAATGATGATTGGGAAAAGGGTGTTTCTCTTGTTTTAAGAAACTTGGAAAATGCTTTAGAGATGGAAGGAGTTACAAAAATAGAATCTCTTGGGCTTCAGTTCGACCCACATTTGCACGATGCGCTTATGTTTGAAGAAACTGAGGAAAAAGAAGAAGGGCTTGTCACTTCAGTAATTCAGGAAGGCTACAAGATAAACGACAGAATATTGAGACCAGCTAGAGTCGTAGTATCAAAGGCTCCGGCTGAACAAACGCAAAATGATAAAGAGGAGGGAGAATAATGGCAAAAATTCTCGGAATAGATTTAGGAACCACAAATTCGTGCATGGCTGTAATAGAAGCTGGCGAGCCTAGAGTCATTGAAAATGCAGAAGGGACTAGAACTACACCTTCTGTTGTCGGAATAAATCCGAGATCCAGTGAACGATATGTCGGTACCACTGCTAAGCGCCAGGCAGTTACCAATCCTGACAATACAGTATTTTCGGCTAAACGTTTCATGGGTATGAAGTTTAATGATGATTCAGTGAAACGTAGTTTGGATTTGGTGCCATACGCCGTTGTGGAACACGACAATGGTGATGCTCATGTATCAATGGGAGATAAAAGGTATGCTCCACCTGAGATAGCAGCAATGGTGCTGCAAAAACTCAAACAGGATGCAGAGTCAAAACTTGGAGAGGAAATTACGCAGGCTGTAATTACAGTGCCAGCTTATTTTAACGATAGTCAACGAAATGCTACTCGTGATGCTGGCAAGATAGCAGGGTTGGAAGTTTTAAGAATAATCAACGAACCGACAGCTGCTTCACTTGCTTATGGGCTTGATAATAATAAAGATCAAACAATTGCTGTGTATGATCTTGGGGGAGGTACTTTTGATGTCACTATCTTGCAGATCGGTGATGGTGTCTTTGAAGTGAAGGCCACAAATGGTGACACTCATTTAGGAGGCGACGACTTTGATCAAGCAATAATTGACTGGATATGTGATAAATTTCAGCAAGATCAAGGTATTGACTTAAGATCGGATCGTATGGCGTTACAAAGGCTACGAGAGTCTGCAGAAAGAGCGAAGATTGAGCTTTCCACTCTTATGCAAACAGAAATAAATCTCCCATTTATAACGGCTGACGCCTCAGGGCCTAAGCATTTGGTTGAAACATTACAAAGGTCCACTTTGGAGCAGATGGTTGGCGATCTTATAAAAAGAGCTATAGAGCCGTGTAAACAAGCGATGGCTGACGCTGGTGTTTCTAATTCCGAAATTGATGAGGTGATATTGGTCGGAGGAATGACCAGAATGCCAGCTGTTCAAAGCGCTGTTGAGGAATTCTTCGGTACAGAAGCTCATCAAGGTGTGAATCCTGATGAAGTGGTTGCAGTAGGTGCTGCTGTGCAAGCTGGTGTATTGCAGGGAGACGTACAAGATATTCTTTTATTGGATGTTACGCCTTTGACGCTTGGCATAGAAACTTTGGGTGGTGTAACAACTGCTTTGATCCAACGGAATACTACTATCCCTACATCTAAGAGTGAGACATTTACCACGGCGTCTGATAATCAGCCTTCAGTGGAGGTGCACGTTTTGCAAGGTGAGCGGCCTATGTCCGCCGAAAACAAAACGATAGGTCGATTTAACTTAGATGGTATATTACCTGCTCCCAGGGGCATCCCACAGGTAGAAGTAACGTTTGATATAGACGCTAATGGAATTTTAAATGTTTCTGCTAAAGACAAGGGTACTGGTAAAGAGCAGAGTATAACTATCACTGCAAGTTCCGGTCTTTCTCAAGAAGAAATTGACCAAATGATTCAGGATGCTGAACAGCATGCTGATGAAGATTCTCAAAAACGTCAATCTGTAGAAGTTAGAAATATGGCCGAAAGTGCTATATACGCAGCGGAGTCGATGCTTAGAGAAAATGAAGAGCATGTTTCCGGTGATCTCAGGTCAGAAGTGGAGTCGAAAATTGCAACGGTCAGAACAGCTCTTGAGGGGGAAGACACATCTGTGATTGAGAGCGGTTTACAGGAATTGCAAGAGACCGTCCAAAAAGTTGGGCAGGAAGTTTACAGTAAAACCGGTGCCGCGGGGGCCGAATCAGCCGCGCCGGAATCCCCTGAAGAACAAACTTCTTCAAGTGAGGATGAGAATACAGTCGACGGAGAATATAGAGAGATTTAAATCTAAGCTACGTGGCCATGGGGTATTCACATTCTTCCTCATGGCCACGATTTATTTATATCACGTGGTATGCAAGAAGATGTTTTCTCATGACATCTTCACCGAAATCGTTGTCGACGTCCCTCCAAACTGAATGAATGTGGTTAGCTCCATTTTGTCTGTTGTCGAATTCTACTACGAACCTACCTCCATGAAGTCGGTAGTAATGTTCACCACCATGATCCGTCGCGCCACCCCAGGCAAAGTGAACATTTTCTATTCCATGTTCTTTGAGCTCTTCAAATTTTTGTTTGGCAAGTTCTTTGTGAACTTGATTAATATATTCTGTTATTAGGGATGTAACTATCTCCCTTTGTGTACCATTCATTTTTGAAATTGGCAGACCTTCCTCGGCTGGTAATGAAACCTTACTGCTGTTATAAGTTAAAATGTCATAAGGTGCTTGGCCATAAATGATTGCAGTTTTCTTTTGTCCTTCATCCAGGCTATTCATCAAATCGAAGGCTATGTCTTCCCTATCGCTTAGAACACGTAGCCCATTATGAGGACCTTTCCGGACCTCCGCTGGGTTGGCCCCAAAGAAGAACGGAGTCATCGAAATGATTTTTCCTTGGTAAATGCTAAAGTGTAAGGAAATGTGGTGGCCTTCAGCTCTCCAACCCCATGGGCCATCGGTGTCTGGTGTTCCAAATATTGTGAAATAGTAAAGTTCAGGGTCTCTTTTGAATGAAATGTGACCACGTTCCTTTTCAAGTGGTCCAAGTATAGTTTCAAGTTGAATAATTTGCTTTGCTTGTTTATATGACCGTTCTGTGAGACCTGTGGCCATTAAATCAAACGCTTTTTCTCTTTGATTATCATCCATATCTCTTAAAGAAAGTCCATGTCTGTTCATTGGGGGGTAATACCAGAATAGGCGTTCTCCGTCGAGATATTCGAAACAAGCCTTTGATTTCTGGTCAGCATTGAGACTATTGAGAAAGCTTGTTCCAGCGTCTGTCATCGTTTCAACAAGAATTGATTGATCTTGTACTGTTGCCATATTACATGCCCCCACTGATTTTTGAATGGATTCTATTTTGTGCCAAGGTTAGCACCTGTGATGATTCGCCGCTAGACCTTTAGGAGTTTTTGAAAGCTTCTGACGGATTCTGGAGGAGTGGTGTAGTGGCTCATGTTGGTTCTTGCGACTTCCGCCACATATATATCCATCTTGGAGTCTAGGCAGATTCCATGAGGTGCAATAAATTGTCCTGTTTCTAATCCGTACCCTTTATCGCCTATTCTTTGGATGATTTCCCCATTTTTGTTGAGGACTGTAAGTCGTGGCCCGATATTAGGCATATTACGGCTGACGTTATTTCCCCATCCAAGCTCTGCAATATAAACAAATTTGTCATCTTTCGGATCTATGTAGATACCACAAGGGCGATGAACAGTTGCCCACAAGGTTTCGAAATTGCCCTTCCTATCAAATATTTGAATTCTATGGTTTTCTCTATCGCAAACGTATACATATCCGTCTTTATCAGTAGCAATATTATGTGCGATATTGAATTGTCCTATATCTGTGCCAGGTTCTCCCCATGACAATAAAAGTTCCCCATTTGGGGAATATTTATGTATACGAGAATTCTGGTAACCATCTGAGATAAAAATGTCGCCGTTTGTAGGATCGATCGCGGTATGAGTGCATCTGTTGAAAGGTATACCGCTAAATGCTTTAGCAGGGTTTCCAGGGTTACCAATAGTAAGCAAAACTTTCCCTTCTATAGTGCATTGCCGTATCGTGTGGTCTCCATCATCTGAACAGTAAAGAGTATTGTCAGGGCCGAGGCTTACTCCATGAGGTCTTGTAAATATTCCTTCTCCCCAGGATTTGATAAAAGACCCATTTTGATCAAAAACCATCATGGGGTGTTCACCTCTGTTGAACACATAGACGTTATCTTGATTATCGGTCGCTACTCCGGCAGTTTCTGGCCAACCGAATCCATCTGGCAGTTGTTCCCAATTTTCGAGTACTTCATAGACGAATTCCCCACCCCCTATTTTTACTGATGATCTTGTCATTTTGTTAAATTACTCCTTATGGGTAGAACTATGTTCCTGCTTGACTATCGGGAGTATAGCATTTGGAAATATGGCAGGTATTATGTGGTGTAAAATAGAATTTGTAATTCAATTCTGAAATCATGGAGGTGTAAATATGGCAGACTCACAAGCAGGGATAATTGTTTCACTCCGTAAAAATGTTGGCAGCAGAGAGCCAATGGAGGTAGTTGATCAAATGATCGTGATCAAGGATGAAGGCATAGAGGGTGATCGTCATAGGAAAGCATCGGTGAACCAGCAATACAGTGAAGTAGCATCTGTTTCGGCTAGAGCGAAAAGGCAGATCCTTCTTATGGACAGAGAGACATTACACAAATTTGATTTGGCTGATGGTCAAATAAGAGAGAATGTTACTGTTGAAGGATTGAAATTTTTGGGAATCAAGCAAGGTGATCGACTTCAGTTGGGTGATGATGTAATCCTGGAAATCACTGGATTGTGCGACCCTTGCCCTAGAATGGATGAAATTCGTGATGGGCTGAGGGATGAGCTTGAAGGACAGAGAGGATTGCTTGCATATTCAGAGATGGGTGGGATGGTTAAAGTTGGAGATCAAATCAAACTTATATGAATCAATCGAGAATATAAGTTCGTGATGTTGATGTTTTAGTAGGTTGCCCTACCTCCACTAATGTCAAAAACAGCTCCTGTACTAAATGAGCATTCATCTGATGACAACCAACTAACCATAGCCGCAATTTCGCCTATTTCTCCAGTTCTGCCTACTGGTATTCTATCTACCATGTAATTGACTTGTTCTGGTGTGAATTCGTCCAATATTCTTGTTTGAACCACAGCTGGGGTAATACAGTTTGCAAGTACACCCGTCCCGGCTAGTTCCTTTCCAATTGATTTAGTCAATCCAATTACGGCTGCTTTTGTGGCTGAATAGGGGACCATTCGTGGGTTGCCCTCTTTCCCGGCTATTGAAGCAATATTGACAATACGACCGTAGTTATTTTCGAGCATTGTTGGGATAGTTTTATTGCAAAATGTAAAAACGCCCCTAAGGTTGGTTCTGTAAACTCTGTCTAGTTCTTCCACTTCTAGTTCCCAAATGTTGCCATTTATTCCGCCAATTCCGGCGTTGTTTACAAGGATATCTACGTGGCCCCATTTGTCGACAGCTGTCTTGACGGCTGCTTCAGCTGTTTCAGGTAAACTAACATCTCCTATCACTACTTCTATATCTCCACCTTTAGCGATCAATTCAGAAGAAGACTGTTCAGCCATGTTGCCGTCGAAATCAACCATAATGATCTTTGTGTTCTCTGAACTTAGACGTTTACTTATCCCATATCCTATGCCAGTGGCTGCGCCTGTTACTATTGCTACTTTCTCGCTGAATGTACTCATAATTTATCGCCTCAAACTTGATTTCTAATTTTGTATGTTAATGAAATGGGCAAACTATCAATGCTGTTTTTTCTTTCCAATCGTAGTCTGTATACCCAGGTTCAGTTTTCGCAGTCGCTGCATTTGACACTGCATAGGCACTGGAAAATATTAGCATTAATAGAATTACTAGTAATGACACTGGAAATATTAGTGGTATATCTTTCATCGATTGGCCACCCTGTTAAAATTGCGAGTCCGTCGCTGAAGATTTTAAATCTGAGCTTTCGTAGTATTCATTTGCGGCCCTTGTGGCTGTTTCAGAGGCGATTTCAAATCCATAGTAGTTAAATATGTCTTCTAATGCAGAGAGAAGTTTTAGAACATATTCGCGTCTGCTTGATTCTCCCATCAAGCCAATTCTCCATACCTTACCACTAAAATCACCAAGGCCTTTGCCTATCTCAATAGAATAATCAGCGGCTAGTTTTGATCTTACTGCATCATCATTTATTCCTTCTGGTATCCATACAGGTGTGATCTGATTGAGTCTAGATCCATCGGGTGGAATTACCTCTATTTGCAATTTGGCTAAACCAGCGATAAGAGCTCCGGCATTAGCCTCATGACGACGGAATCTGTTTTCTAGACCTTCTGAAAGAAGCAGTTCATATGCCTTATGAAGCGCAAAGATCATCGATACTGGGGTAGTATGATGATATATTTTTTTCTCACCCCAATAGTCTGCAAGTAAACTTAGATCTAGATACCAAGAAGAAGGCTTAGTTTTCCTGGCGCGTATACTATCAAGCGCTGCGTCGCTTATAGCTACTGGTGAGAGTCCTGGCGGCGCACCAATACATTTTTGTGATGCTGAATATATGTAATCTATCCCTGTTTTGTCGACCTCAATATTGGTACCACCAAGGGTGGTGACCGCGTCCACCATAAAAAGTGCTTCGTGATTTTTGGTAATCTGTGAGAGTTGTTTTAAATCTTGTTTTATGCCAGTGGAGGTCTCCCCGTGTATAGCCGTGACCATCTTTACCTTTTCATGCTTTGAAATCTCCTTCTCTAACAATTCCGCAGGAAAAGGCTTACCCCAGTCAGCTCTGATTGGGATAACGGATGCGCCGATTCTCTCTGCCATATCAACCATTCGCTCGCAGAAAAAACCATACACACACATAATGACTTTTTCCCCGGGCTCTAAAAGGCTTGATAGGCCAGCTTCCATGCCGGCGGAGCCTGTCCCCGGAATTGCCATAGTCACATTGCTGGTACCGTATACGGTTTTGATTTTGTCAGCTAGATCATCAAGGACATTCATGAAATCAGGATCTAGGTATCCAAACATTCCTTGTTGCATTGCCTCTATGACTCTGGGGTCAACCATGCTTGGTCCTGGGCCTAGCAGTAGTTTCTCTTTCAAATTCAAATTCGGTGTTCCTATGTGTTTTC
>CEUN01058791.1_pt1 | contig 13788 bp, 13 predicted proteins | sample 361501 | NCBI WGS metagenome assembly CEUN01 (sample SAMEA2622801, study PRJEB7988) | marine metagenome | biome: marine biome (ENVO:00000447); feature: marine epipelagic mixed layer (ENVO:xxxxxxxxx); material: "saline water (ENVO:00002010), including plankton (ENVO:xxxxxxxx)" | depth 120 m | reverse complement strand
GTGCGCGAAGGCGCAGGTGAGTTCATCGAAGCCGAGGCTTTGGAGACATCGAACATCACGGGCAAGAGCATCCGTGATATTCGCCTGCCAAAGGGCATTCTGATCGGCTCGGTCATTCGCGAGGGCGAGATAATCGTTCCGCGCGGAGACACCCAGATCAAGGCGCACGACCGTGTAGTGTTGTTCACCAATGCCGACCTAATCAAGAAGGTGGAAAAGCTCTTCTCGGTCGGCCTCGAATTCTTCTGACCTCAGGGACGTCGGTCATGTCACGCATTGCATATGTCAACGGGCGCTATCTGCCTCACTCAGCCGCCCATGTTCACATCGACGATCGTGCCCACAACTTTGCCGATGGCGTCTATGAGGTGATCCTGGTGATGGCGGGCCGCATGGTCGACGAGGACGGGCATATGGTCCGTCTGGCGCGCTCCATCCGAGAGCTCGATATGGTCGCGCCGATGTCTGACCGGGCGCTGATCCACATCATGGACCAGACGATCCTGCGCAACCGCGTCACCGACGGCATGGTCTACCTGCAGATCAACCGTGGCACGTCCCCGCGCAATCACGCCTACGACAACGAGGCCCTGACGCCGACGGTTGTCTGCACGGCCAAGAGCGTCGTGCTGCCCAGCGATCCCGAGACCATCGGTGGGGTGAAGGTCATCACGCTCTCGGACAATCGCTGGGAACGGGTCGACATCAAGACCGTCTCCCTACTTCCCAACGCCATGGCCAAGACGGCGGCGACTCGGCAAGGGGCCTATGAGGCCTGGCTCTACGACGGTGATGGCAACGTCACTGAATGCAGTTCGTCGAATGCCTGGATCGTCGATCTGGAAGACCGCCTGGTCACAAGGCCGCTTGCCGGCAATGATATCTTGCCCGGCATCACGCGCGACCGGGTGATCAAGCTGGCGGCAGAAAACGGAATTGAGGTCGTGGAAAGAGCGTTTTCGGTCGAAGAGGCGCTCGGTGCGCGTGAGGCCTTTCTGACCAGCACGACTTCCTTCGTGAAGCCGGTGACCCAGATCGACGACACCGTGATCGGCAACGGTCAACCCGGAACGACCACGCGCACGCTTCTGGCCGCCTACTTGGCTTTTGCACGCGAGGTCACCGAGCAGGCGGCCTGAAGTCGATTGCGACCGGCAAGGGTGGCGACCTGAAAACTCCGTCGCCCCAACCCTTGTGTGACTCCCTCAACTGCGACTAGGCTCGCAACGCGCAAGAGCGTCAACGGATGGCGGGACCGGTCGGGGGATCGGCGGGACCACCCGAGAAACAGAGGGGAGGGAGGTTGCGCCATGTCTCAGGACAGACCGCACAACCTGCAGGACACGTTCCTTAACGGTGTCCGCAAGGCAAAGATGCCGGTGACCATTTTTCTGGGGAACGGTGTCAAACTCCAGGGTGTCATCACCTGGTTCGACAATTTCTGTGTCCTGCTGCGCCGCGATGGTCATTCGCAGCTGGTCTACAAACACGCCATCTCGACGGTGATGCCAGCAGCACCGCTCCGTCTCTTTGAACACGAAGAGATCGAGGAAGGCGAGGAGACGGTCGACGTCTGAGCTTTATGACACCAGGGCTGCACCCACCCGCACCCTGGTTCTCTATCCATCCCTGCGCGGTAAGTGGCGACGCCCGCGTGACGACGATCGTGCTCTGGAGGAAGCGGTCGCGCTGGCGCGCGCCATTGATCTCGATATCGTCTCTGAGGAGATCATCGTCGTGCGTAGCCTCAAGCCGGGGCTCTACATGGGTTCCGGCCAGGTCGAGGATCTGCACGGCTACATCAAGGAAAAGGAGATCGAGCTGGTGTTCATCGACACCACGCTCAGTCCCGTTCAGCAGCGCAATCTTGAGAAGAAGCTCCATGCCAAGGTCATCGACCGGACCGGTCTGATCCTCGACATTTTCGGCGCACGTGCGGCGACCCGTGAAGGTGTACTGCAGGTCGAGATGGCAGCCCTGACGTATCAGCGCAGTCGCCTGGTCAAGAGCTGGACGCATCTGGAGCGGCAGCGCGGTGGTCTTGGTGCGATTGGCGGGCCCGGTGAATCACAGCTCGAGATCGACCGCCGTCTGATCGATGAGCGCCTCGCGCGCTTACGCAAGGAGCTGGATGATGTCGTACGCATGCGCGAGCAGCACCGTGGCGCCAGGCGCAAGGTGCCGTATCCCATCGTTGCGCTGGTCGGTTACACGAACGCTGGCAAATCAACCCTGTTTAACCATCTCACCGGCGCGAAGGTTTATGCCGACGAGAAGGTTTTCGCCACGCTCGACCCGACCCTGCGGGGCATCGATCTGCCGTCGGGCCGCCGCGTGATTCTGTCAGACACCGTGGGTTTCATCTCCGATCTGCCGACCGCTCTGGTCGCGGCCTTCCGCGCCACGCTGGAGGAGGTTATCGAGGCCGATGTCATGCTTCATGTCCGTGACATGAGCGATCCCGACGCCGGCACGCAGGCCGATGACGTTCTGAGCGTGCTCGACGAGCTCGGCATCGACGAGGCTCAGCGTGACGAACGCATGATCGAGGTCATGAACAAGATCGACCTGCTTGATCCTGAGGAACGGGAGGTGGTCGAGGAAAGCGTCGGCCGCCGCAGTGACGCCACGGCCATTTCGGCCATCACCGGCGAAGGCATCGACGCTCTTCTCGATATCGTCAGCCGCCGCGTCTGGGCCGGCCGGCAGGTGGTCGACCTCAAGGTCTCGGTGACGGACGGCAAGGCGCTCAGCTTCCTCTATGACCACGGCGAAGTCCTCGAACGTTCCGACGGTGAACGCGAGGTCGCCCTGAAGGTCGGTATAGAAATCAAAGACCTCGAGCGCTTCAAGAAGATGGCGTTAGCGATAGCCTGATCCAACACCAACACTTTCCATACACTCCGTCATCGACCCACTCGATAGGGTGGGTGATCCATCCCGAACCGGTCAGGCAACTGTTGACCGAACGTGTTGCTGAAATTGCTGGCTGTATAACCCGGTCAAGCCGGGTCATGACGGTGTGTTTGAGAGACGCCCTTCTCTAAGCCGACCGCACCAGCGGGAACTTTTCGCCCTCGATCCTGTCGCCGGTCATCAGATTCGCGTCCCGGTATGTTTCCAGCGCAGCAACATCCTCATAGGTCACGTCGTCGCCCGCCCAGTTAACGGAGAAAGCGGCACGGCGCTGGTTCAGATGATTCCCGGGCGCCGCGTGGAAAGTGCGTGAGCTCCAGATCAGCATGTCGCCCGGCTCCATCGGCGCGACCAGGATCTCGGCTGAGGCATCACTGTCGATATCCGGAATGGCCGGCCGCTCCTTGCGGACATGCCGGTAGTCGGTATCCGGAGCTTCAAAGTTCGAGGCGCGATAGACGATCCCGGGACGGTGGGATCCCTTCCAGAAGCGCAGGGCGGTTTCTTCAGGGATGGGATCAAGCGCTGTCCAGCAGTTGATCACCTTGTGGCCCTGCAGCGGGTAATAGGCGTGATCCTGGTGCCAGGGCGTCGCGGCGCTGTTGCTGCCAGCCTCTTTGATCAGGAGGAAGTCGTAGAACAGCGTCAGGGTCGACGACTGCAAAAAGGGCCAGACAAGATCAGGCAGGGGGCTCTCGAAAATAAAACGCCGGAACGGCTCGACCGTGCGCCAGGCCTGCGAACTGAACGAAAAGCGGCCCGTGTCACCGTCCTTCTTCACGACGTCCAGATCGGCGCTGGCTCCCGAAAGGGCCGCGGTGATGCCTTGTTCAACGGTGGCGAGCCAGTCCGGTGTTGCGCTGTCACGCAGACCGACAACGCCGTCCTCGTTGAAGGCCTCGACCGCGCTGGACGGTGCGGCTCCGGCAACGACATCGAAGGAAGCAACCGAGCCGTTCATCGTTCTTGGCCCTTGGCCTCGTGCCAGAGTGTGTCCATCTCTTCGAGCGAGGAATCCTGTGTCGTCTGCCCCTCGTCTGCCAACCGCTTCTCGACATGGCGGAACCGGCCTTCGAACTTGGCGTTGGTCCGGCGCAGGGCGCTTTCAGGGTCGACGCCGAGGTGCCGCGCGAGGTTCACGACGGTGAAGAGAAGGTCGCCCATCTCGTCTTCCAGCCGGTCGTGGTCGCTGCCGGCTGCCATCTCGGCCTTGAGTTCGTTGAACTCTTCGTCGACATCGCTCAAGACATGATCGGCGTCGGGCCAGTCAAAGCCCACACGGGCCGCGCGTTTTTGCAGCTTCGCGGCGCGGGTCAGAGCCGGCAGGCCCGATGTGACGCCATCAAGGGCCGATGGAGCACGACCCTCTCGGTCGGCGGCGTCCTGGCGTTCGGCGGCCTTCTGAGCCTCCCAATTCACCGTCTGCGCATCGGCGCTCTCGATGCCGGTCTGCTCGCCGAAGACATGGGGGTGACGCCGGATCATCTTGTCACTGATCGCCTGCGCGACATCGTCAAAGGCAAAACGCCCGTCTTCTGCCGCCATCTGGCTGTGGAACACGACCTGGAACAGCAGATCGCCCAGCTCATCCTTCAGCCCGTCCCAGTCCTGTTTCTCGATCGCATCGGCGACCTCATAGGCCTCCTCGATCGTGCAGGGCGCGATGGTCCGGAACGACTGCTCCACGTCCCAGGGACAACCACCATCGGGATTGCGCAACTGCGCCATGATGGCGAGCAGGCGGGCGAGGGGCTCAGTGTTGTCAGCGGTACTCATGCCCTGACCTTGGCCAATGGACGCGGCCGCCGCAACCGGCGAACATGGCTTGGGAACAAAGCTCTGGGGATGGCCGCATGTCCGTTCTGATTCGTAATGCCACGCTCATCACGGTCGATGCCGACGATCGGGTGATCGAAGGCGGCGCGCTGCTGGTGGAGGACGGCCGTATTGTCGACCTCGGCCCTGTCGAAGAGGTCGTCGGTCGCCATGCCCCGCCGCAGCAGGAGGTCGAAGGTGAGGGCAGAGTGGTCGCACCGGGGTTTGTCAGCACCCACACCCATGTCGGCTACACGATCTTCCGGGGACGCAGCGAAGACGCGGGGCTGAACTGTGTCGTCGGCATGTATATCCCCATGCACACGGTGCTGCGGCGTGAGGAACGCTGCGCGGTGGGATCGCTGACCTATGCCGAACTGTTGCGCAGCGGCGTCACCACAGTGCTCGAGATGGAGGAGGATGCGGATGTCTACGCGCCCTCCGTCGAGAAACTGGGTATCCGCAGCGCGATGGGCATCATGACCTCGGACGCTGATGCCGATGCCTTCACCCGTGGAGAGTATGTCTTCGATCCCAAGGTTACCGAGGCCCAGGTGAAGCAGGCGGCGGAGTTTGCCGAGAGCTGGCACGGCCGGGCTGATGGGCGCATCACGGTGATGATGGCGCCCAACATGACGATCAACACCTCACCGGAGCTGCTGCAGGCCAGCCGTCGCGAGGCCGACCGCCTGGGTCTGCGGCTCACGACCCATTGCGGCTGGGGCGAGGAGGAGTACGCGATCGTGGGCGAACTCCACGGCAAGAGCCCCTTTGAATATCTGAGGGACAACGGCCTGCTGGCCGACGACACGGTGATCGCCCACGGCTACGTCACCGATGATCACAACACCGGCGTGCTGGCCCATTCCGGTGCTTGCCTGGCCCATTGCCCGTTGATGAACGCCACACGCGGCCAGATCGCACCGATCCTCGATTACCAGAAGCGCGGCATCCCGGTCAGCCTGGGCATCGACAACATGTATGGCGACTACTTCGAGGTCATCCGCGCGGCGGTCCTGATGGCCCGGATCAAGTCATCGGAGGCCCAGGCCATCCTGGCGCCCGAGGCGTTGCGGCTGGCCACCATGGGCGGCGCCCGGGCGCTCGGCATGGACCACGAGATCGGCTCGCTCGAAATCGGCAAGCGCGCCGATCTCATGATGATCGACTACCGCACCTTCGGACTGCGTCCGACGCTCGATCCCGTGCAAAACCTCGTATACCACGCCCACGCCTCGAACGTGGACATGGTCATGGTCGACGGCCGCATAGTGATGGAGCAGGGGGCTCTTGTGCACGCCGACGGCGCCAACCTTGCCGCCGCCGCAGAAAGCCACGCCCAGGAAGCCTGGGGCCGGTTTGTCACCAAGTACGGTGGGATCGTGGCGCGCTAGTACAATTGGTCCCGCTGTGCCGCTCCGAAGGAGACCTCCCATTCTTCCTCGGTGAAGCCTTCCACGATGTCGGCGGAGGCCTCGATGTCGCGCTGCACGGCTGGGCGCTCGGTCATGGCGCCGTACCAACGTTTCACGTTGGGGAAGTCGTTGAGATTCTGCTCCTGGCGTTCGTGCAGGCGGCACCAGGGGAAGATTGCCATGTCGGCGATCGAATACATGCCGCCGGCGACGTGGTCCTTGTCACCGATCTGCTTGTCGAGCACGCTGTAGAGCCGCGCGGCTTCATTGCGATAGCGATCCTGCGCATAGGGCAAGACTTGGGCGCCGGCCGGGTTCATCGGGGCATAGGCCAGGAAGTGATGGGCCTGGCCCAGCATCGGTCCGAACCCACCCATCTGCCAGAACAGCCACTGGTTCACGTGCCAGCGGGCGCGGGGCTCGGTCGGCATGAACTGCCCGGTTTTGTCCGCGAGGTACTGCAGGATCGCGCCCGATTCCATCAGGGCCAGTGGTTGGCCGCCGGGACCGTCGTGATCGACGATGGCCGGAACCTTGTTGTTCGGGCTGATCGCCAGGAACTCCGGGGCGAACTGTTCGCCCTTGCCGATGTCGATGATGATCAGTTTGTACGGCAGGCCGCACTCCTCGAGCATGATGTGGACCTTCTGCCCGTTGGGCGTATGGTCGAAATAAAGATCGATCATGGCGTGCTCCCGGTTCAGCGAGCCGTAACGCTGCGCCCGATGGCGCTGCGGAGCAAGGGGGCACAGCGACGGAACGCCACAACACAGGGAAGAGACACCATCATCATGTCCACGATCACGCGCACGAACCCCGATGGCGCCTATCCGCCGCGCGGTTACCACCATCTTGTCACGTCGGAAGGTGGCACGACCGTCTGGATGGCGGGCCAGGTCGCCTATGACGAGACCCGGACGCTCATCGGCGGCGATGACGTGCAGCTCCAGACCCGTGCGGTTCTGGCCAACATCGACCAGCGGCTCGCGGCGATCGGGGCCAAACCCGAACATGTCGTGCGCATCACGACCTATGTCGTGGGCTACAGGCCGGATCACCTCGCGGGGATCATGGAAGAACTCAACGCCTTCTTCGGTCCGGACAACCTGCCGACCAACACGCTGATCGGCGTCGAGGCGCTGGCCGTGCCGGAGCTGCTCGTCGAAATCGAGCCTGTGGCGGTGATCGGATAGAGTGCGGTCGGCCGCCGCGCCAGCATGGCGTGTTTGGCACCGGCGTCGAAGCCGCCGGTTTCGTAGAAGCCTCTGATCTCGGGTTGGCCGGTCATCAGCAAGACCTTGTAGCAGCCTCCATCCCAGGCATGGGCGAGGAGGGTGTGACGCAGCACGACAAGGCCGTATCCGCGGCCGCAATACTCTGCATGGGTCACGATGTTCTCGATCACGCCGTAAGGCTTCGCGCCACGCGTCAGGTTCGGGATGATGTTAAGGACGCAGGACGCGCAGGCCGTAACGTCGGTTTCCAGCAAAAAGGTTGTCATGCCCGGTGTCGCCAGAATGCGCGCAAACGCTTCGTCGGCCCTGGACGGGTCTGAGTTCCGGAGCGTTGGCATGAAGGTGCTGATAAAGATCAAGCACGACGGCCAGGTCAGCCGTGACGGCGGGGCGAATGACGGGATTCAAGGGTCTCTCCTGTGCTTCACATGCTCATCACACTAAGTCGTATAATATATATTATGGAAATAAACGAATATGAAGCTAAAACAAAATCTTAGTCCGGCTTTCTGAATTATGGATTCATCACGTATGGACCTCAGCGCACGACGGAATCTTTCAGCCCTGTCCGGCTCATGCTATCGCTTTTTTCTGACCTGCCGAACCCCGAGCATACGAGCATTTGTTCATGGCCCCAATCGATCGCACTTCCTACTCCGCGCCTTCCCGGTCGCGCTATGACGTCGTCATTGTCGGTGGTGCCATGTATGGCTCGTCTGTCTCATGGTTCCTCTCCACCAATCCGGACTTCGACGGATCGATCCTCGTCATCGAGCGTGATCCTTCATACGAGTTTTCGTCGACCGCACGCACCAACAGCTGCATGCGCCAGCAGTTTTCTCAGGAGATTAACGTCAAGGTCTCCCAGTTCGCCGCCGAATACGTGAAAAATTTTCGCTACTTCATGGGTGGCGACCGTGAGGTCCCGGAGATCGCCCTGCACAGCTATGGTTATCTTTACATGGCGGGCACCAAGGACGCCGTGGATATCATGAAGCAGTGTCAGGCGATCCAGGCAGCCTGCGGAGCCGGTACGCAGTTCATGACCCGCGATGAGATCGCCGACGCCTATCCGTTCTACAATCTCGAAGGTGTTCTGGGCGCCAACCACAATCTCAAGGACGAAGGTTACTTTGACGGCGGCACGGTGTTCAACTGGTGGCGACAGTCGGGCAAAGCCCATGGTGTCGAGTTCATCGCGAACGAAGCTGTTGCCATGACGTTAAACGCCTCGGAAACGCAGGTGGAAAGCGTGATTCTGGCCACCGGTGAGATCGTGGCGTGTGGGACGGTGGTTAATGCCTCGGGGCCGCGTGCTACGCTGACCTCGCGCATGGCTGGGATCGAACTGCCGATCGAGCCACGCCGCCGCTACACTTACATTTTCGACGCTGAGCAGCCGCTCGACCGTGACCTGCCGCTCACGATCGATCCCAGCGGTTGTCACATGCGGAGCGACGGCCGCTATTACCTGGCTGGTTGTCCGCCCGATCATGATCCCGCTACCGACTACGATGACTTCGCGGAAGACCACGACATTTGGGAGGCGAAGCTGTGGCCGGCAATCGCCAACCGGGTGCCGCAATTCGAAGCGATCAAGGTGATCAACTCCTGGGTCGGGCACTACGCCTTCAACACGCTCGACCAGAACGCGATCCTGGGCCGACACACGCGGGTCGAGAACTTCATCTTCGTCAACGGTTTCTCCGGGCACGGCTTCCAGCAGTCACCCGCTATGGGTCGCGGCACGGCCGAGCTGATCACCTATGGTGAGTACCGTTCGCTAGACCTGACGCCCTTTGATTTCAGCCGTATCGAGCGCAACGAGCCGTTTCTCGAGCTAGCGATCATCTGAGCCAGTGAAGCGCCTCCGCCGCGCCAATAATCCTCACGGTTCAGCAGACCACCGGTCTTGAAGCCTTCTACGGCGATCTGCTTGGTATGTCGGTGATCGAGGACGACGATCAGCCCGTGTTCGGTTTCGATCCCGCGCAAGGCCTTCAGGCAGACCGTCCTGGCTGAGGTTTTCTGAACCCCAAGTCGGCGCTCTTCTTCCTGGCGCTTCTGCCGCAATTCGTGAATCCGGCCAACGGGGCACCGGCGCTGCAACTCACCGTGCTCGGTCTGTTGTTTGTCGTTATGGGCCTGCTGACCACGGTGGTGGTCGCGCTGGCCGCCGGCCCCGTGTCCGCCACTTTCTGCTGCGCCATCCCGCCATTCTGCGCTGGCAGGGGCGTGTGGTTGGCGGGATCTACTGCGCTCTGGGCCTGCGTCTGACCTTTCAGCAGCGGCTGATCTCTAAAGATCGATCGTCATCCCGTCCCACGCCGGAGTCACGTGATCCGGCGTAAGGCTATCGACCTCGTCCCAGATCATGTCCTGGCTCATGTGTGTGAGAACTGCTCGTTTCGGCCCGGCACGCTTGATCCAGCCAAGTGTGCGCTGCAGATCGCCGTGGATTGGGTTTTCGGTCAGGTTCTGACAGTCGACAATCCAGAGGTCGACGCCCGAGACCACATTAAAGCCCTCGTCATCAAGGTTCTTCAGGTCCGTTGAATACGCCACAGACGCCCCGCCGGCATCGAAGCGGAAACCCAGGGTTTCCATTACGACGTGATCCTGTGCGAAGGGCGCCACACGGATCGAGCCTACGGCAAACGACTCTGTCGAGACAGTCTGCGGAAGAAGGGTCGGTGCATACCAGCCGTAGCGCGGATCTTTGGCTTCAAAGACGTATCCGAACCGCTTGTCAACCTCCTTCAGCGTCTCTGCATTGCCATAGGCCGGAATGGCGCTGTCCATGGCCTGGCAGACGCGCCTGAGATCGTCGATGCCGTGGCAGTGGTCGGCGTGGGGATGGGTGTAGCAGACGGCATCCAGCCGCGTGATGGCGTTGTCCAGGAGCTGGCGGCGCAGGTCTGGTGAGGTGTCGACTAAAATCCATGTGCCGTTATGCTCTACGGCGATGGAGGAGCGCATGCGGTGGTTGCGCGGATCGTCAAGCATGCCCTCGGGGTAATCGTTGTCGATCTGGGGAACACCCGCCGAAGGGCCGCATCCTAGAACAATAACTTTCATATCAAGTAGTTGGAGGCATTACTTTCGTGAAAAGATTAAAGAAATTGTCCGTTGTGGCTGTCGCGAACTCTTCTTCAGAGATCGCTTTAAGTTTGGCGACGAGCGCGGCGGTGTGACTCACAAAACCGGGTTCATTGCGTTTGCCTCGCTTCGGCACGGGGGCCAGGAACGGCGCATCGGTTTCGACCAGAAGCCGCTCAAGCGGAACCTCGACAATCGTGTCTCTCAGGGACTGGGCGCTCTTGAAGGTGGCGATCCCGGAAATAGAGATTGACAGCCCGATGGCGAGACTGCGCATGGCAAGCTCATGGGACGAGCTGAAACAGTGGATCAGGCCCGGAAAGGCGCCCTTCCCCATCTCATCCTCCAGAATGTTCATCGTGTCGTCGTCAGCGTCCCGTGTGTGCACGATGAGTGGCAAGCCCGTCTCCCGGCTCGCTGCGATGTGTTCACGGAAGCTGGCACGCTGCTCTTCACGCGAACTGTGATTGTAGAAATAGTCCAGCCCGGTCTCGCCGATCCCGATCACCTTGGCGTCGTCCACCGTTTTGGCAACAATCTCGGCCGTGGGCACCACACCTTCGCTCTCGACGTTGTGCGGATGGACGCCGACCGAGCAGTACATGTTGTCGAACCGGCCGGCGACGGTCCTGACCTCGTCGAACTTGGTCATGCGCGTGCAGATGGTCTGGATGACGCCGACGCCCGCCTCTTGTGCGCGGGCGACGACATCGTCCAGTTCCTCGGCAAAATCGGGAAAGTCGAGGTGACAATGGCTGTCGACCAGCATCACGCGGCCTCGTCGTTCTGGTAGCGCGGGAACACGCCCTGGGGTTTGGGCAGCGCCGTGCCGCTGGTCAGAGCGTGATCCGCACTGATTCGGTCGAACTGCCGATCGCCCTCGCCCACGGCGAGCTGATCCAGTATCTTCGACGAAGAATCAGGCATCACCGGCTGCGTCAACAGCGCCAGCACCCGCACCGTTTCGGCGAGAACATAGAGGACCGTGGCCATCCGTGCGGGATCGGTCTTCTTCAGCGCCCAGGGTGCCGTCTCGTCGACATAGCGGTTCGCGTCCCCGATGACGTTCCAGATCGACTGAAGCATCAGGTGAAACGCCTGGGTGTCCAGATGGTCGCGCGACACCTGCAGCAGGCCATAGGCCTTGGCCATCAACGCGCTGTCCTCGGCAGTGAAGTCGCCGTGCTCGGGCACCTGGCCATCGCAGTTCTTGGTGATCATCGACAGCACACGTTGCGCCAGGTTGCCGTAGTCGTTGGCCAGATCGTGGTTGCACCGCTGCACGGCGCCGCGGTGGGAGAAATCACCATCGTTGCCGAAGCTGACCTCACGCATCAGCGTGTAACGCACCTGATCCAAGCCATAGCGGGCCACGATGTCGGACGGCACGATCACGTTGCCCAGGGACTTCGAAATCTTCTGGCCTTCGCTGGTCCACCAGCCGTGGGCGTAGATCCGTTTTGGCAGCCCGATGCCTGCGGCCATCAGAAAGGCCGGCCAATAGACCGCGTGAAAGCGCAGAATGTCCTTGCCCATCATATGGAGCGCAGGCCACCAGCTCTTGAAGTTCTCACCATTCTCGTCGGGATAGCCGGCAGCCGTGATGTAATTTGTTAGGGCATCGATCCAGACGTACATGATGTGGTCGGGATCGTCGGGCACGGGAATGCCCCAGGAAAAGCTCGTCCGCGAGATCGAAAGATCCCGCAATCCGCCGGCCACAAAGCTCTTGACCTCGTTGCGGCGAGATTCCGGCAGGATGAAATCCGGACGGCTGTCATAGAGTTCCAGAAGGCGGTCCTGGAAGGCCGAGAGACGGAAGAAATAGCTCGGCTCTTTGACCCATTCCACCGGTGCCCCCGTGGGCGCCAGCTTTGTGCCGTCAGATCCCTGTGTCAGCTCGTCTTCGGCATAGAACGCCTCATCGCGCACCGCGTACCAGCCCTCGTAGTGATCGAGGTAGATCGCGTCGGCGTCGCGCAATTTTCGCCACAGGGCCTGGGCGGATTCGACATGGCGCGGTTCCGTGGTGCGAATAAAGTCGTCGTTAGAAAAGTTCCATTCTTTCGAAAGGATACGAAAATTTTCTGAGACTTTGTCGCAGAACGACTGTGGGTCGATGCCCGCTTCCTCGGCGGCTTTTTCGACCTTCTGGCCGTGCTCGTCCGTGCCGGTCAGGAACATCACCTCATGGCCGTCCAGTCGCATGAACCGCGCCAGCACGTCGCACGCCAGTGTGGTGTAGGCGTGGCCGATGTGGGGGTTGTCATTGACGTAGTAAATCGGTGTCGTGATGTAGAACGGCGGTTTCCCGGACATGCCAGGGCTCCTCGGTAACCTTGTTGCGGTGGTTGGCCAAAACGGCGGTTAACGTGAACCTCAGGTGCGGACGGCGGCCTCAACGGCGCCGAACACGGCAAGCACAACCTGCTTGCGGTCCAGATTCAGGCTGTCGGCCCGGTCCCGGAGGCGGGTGATCTTTTCCCACACGTCCACCCAGTGTTCAAGGTTGCCGCGTGCGGCGAACCGCGAGATCAGTGCCTCTTCGCCCGTCACAACCGTGTTGAGTGGCGTATCAGGCCTGCTGGCGTAGCGAACCAGACCGGCAAGCCAGGCCGACAGAAAATCGAGTGCGGTACGACACGCCGGGGCCTGTCCGCTACGGCCCAGTCGGTCAGCAAGAGCGTGCAGGGCGGCGGGATCCATGTGCGGGGCATCGGCCATCAGCGCCATGATCTCGCGATAGAGATCGAGGCCGCCCATCTGTTCCAGTCGCATGGCCCGGCCCGGACTACCGCCTGAGAGGCGCGCCAGCGGCAGGCGGTCCTCTTCGGCCATATCCGGCAGGAAGCGCTCCAGAAGTACGGCCGCCTGCTCGTCCTTCAGCGGGCGAAGGTTCAGCTTGCGGCAACGTGAGCGGATGGTCGCCAGAAGCTTTGCCGGTGTATGGCTGACAAGGATGACCAGAGACTGTCGCGGTGGCTCTTCGATCAGCTTGAGCGCCGCGTTGGCGGCGTTGCGGTTCATCAGGTCGGCTCCGTCGATAACAGCGATACGCCAACCCCCCTCACCGGCCGACTGTCGGAAGAAGGGTTCCAGACGACGAATGTCCTCGACCACGATCTCCGTGCGCTTCTTACCCTGCTTGTTAAGGCCCAGTTCCACCGTGAGAAGGTCTCCGTGGGACCCACCAGCGACACGTGCGAAGGCTGGTTCGGCCTCATCGATCGCCAGCGTGTCCGCGGCGCCGCCGAAGAGATCATTGCCACCGCCGGCCAGCAGATGGCGTGCCAGGCGATAGGCCAGAG
>CEUN01166989.1_pt1 | contig 13800 bp, 10 predicted proteins | sample 361501 | NCBI WGS metagenome assembly CEUN01 (sample SAMEA2622801, study PRJEB7988) | marine metagenome | biome: marine biome (ENVO:00000447); feature: marine epipelagic mixed layer (ENVO:xxxxxxxxx); material: "saline water (ENVO:00002010), including plankton (ENVO:xxxxxxxx)" | depth 120 m | reverse complement strand
ATGCGCACGCTGTTTCGATACAGGTCTACGAATCCATCATTGCTGGTCGGCGTTCCGAAGAAGTAATCAAATCCCTGATGATTGGGCATCAGTTCCGGATGGAACCCCCGCTGCGAATGCCGTGCCAGATCCCACTTGCCGAAACAACCAGTCGCATATCCCCGTTCCTTCAATACCTCCGCGATCGTGATCTCCTTGGTGTGCAGCACCGGATGGATCTCCTTCACATTCCCTCGCTCGGCAACCCGAAGCGGATGGCATCCCGTCATCAAGGCCGCGCGCGACGGTCCACAGATGTGCTGAGCATAAAACTGTGTGAAGCGCATTCCCTCCTTTGCCAACCCGTCCAATCGAGGCGTTCGAATATCAGGCGAACCAAAACACCCCAAGTCCGCGTATCCCAGGTCGTCTACAAATATGAGAACATAGTTTGGCGGACGGTTGGCCGCGTGCCCGCCCTGTGCGAGCATCAATCCGAGCAACAACACAAAGAATGGTTTGTTCATCCCCGGAGACTACGTGATCGAATCAAGCCTGAGCATAGAAATGTGATGGAGCGGGAATTCTACACGCCGACTATCGGATCAGACTTCGCTGGAGTGTCGGATTCGCTGCGCAAAACGATCGTGCAACCATAGCCTTGCAGAGTGGCGACTCCAAAGCACTCGCTTGCAGCCGCACATATTCCGACGATCGGAAACACCCGTCCCCGTTCAATCCGATCGCCACATGTTGAACTCATGCCGGGCCAATTGAATATTGCATCGCCGTTTCCACGCCTTCACGTTCCCGGCATTCCATCATGAAAAAGTTATTCGCAATCATCGCTGTCGCGGCCTTGGTCGACCAATCCACCGCAACTCAAGCCGGCGAAGTCAAACCGGTCCGCATGGGCAAAGGCTCCATGAGCTTCGACACCGTTCCCGGGTGGGGATTGGACAAGAACGGCAAGTCCGGCCTCGGTAGCACGCACGGGGGCGTGGTCGTGGACAAGAAGGGCAACGTCTACGTCAGCGCCAATAAAGGCGTCGTGGTCTTCTCATCGAAGGGCCAGAAGATCCGCGAATACGTCACCTTCCAACACACCGCGATGCACGACATCGAAATCCGCGAAGAAGACGGTGTGGAATACATCTATGGTGCTCGCAACAACAACCGGGAAGGCGTGAAGTTCCGCGCGGACAACGGCAAGGTCGTGTTGAACCTGCCATTCCCCAAGGAATCCGGCCTCAATCCGATCCGCTTCAAACCAACGGCGGTCACGGTCGCCCCGAACGGGGACATCTACCTGGCGGACGGTTATGCCAGCAACGTGATCTTCGTCTTTGACAAGAACGGCAAATACAAGAGCCACTTCGGAAAGAAGGGCAACGGCCTGAAGGAATTCAACACCTGTCACGGCATGACACTCGACACCCGTTACAATCCGCCACGGCTGCTGATCTGTGACCGAAACCACAAGCCCAAAGGGCGCATGTTGCACTACAGCCTTGAAGGCGAATTCATCGGGGTGGTGATCGAAGGTCTCGGCATGCCGACCTCCGTCGCCGTGCAGGGTAATTACGCCTCCATCCCCGATCTCCACGGATACGTCACCATCATCGGCAAGGACAACAAGATCGTGGCCACGCTGGGCAAGAATCCCGACCCGAAGCAAGGACGCAACTTCCGCGTCAAACAGGCGGACTGGGTCGAAGGCGCGTTCAGCGGAACGCACGGCTCCTACTGGGGCAAAAACGGTGATCTTTACGTGCAGGATTGGAACATCGATGGCCGCATCATGAAACTGTCTCGCGTTCGCAAGTAAGGAAATCAAGACACTCACCAGCAAAGGGACGCCCACAGGCGTCCCTTTGTCGTTTGAAGGTCTGCAGCAGCGGACGTGAGGCACGTTGAAACAGTGCGCCTCGAGGCGAGGCGAGAGCGACCCCGCCGAGCTCGTCTCGGTGGTGAGAAAGATTGATGAGCTAATTCACGGGCAACCAATCAAGACCCCATTGGCCTTGCGTCAATGGTGAATCAGTTTGATCACTCACCATTCGTGCAGATGGCATTGGAAACTTCTTCACCATCCAGACAGGCTAAATGGGGCCGGAGCGTAGGCGAAGCGTTTGGCGGCCCTAAATCTCGTTCACGGCACAGGGCCGGTCGGCTCTCCATCAACAGGCAACTCTTTGAGCGACAGATCCAACCTCCTATGCACTGCAACTAAAACTCCACTTCAAACATCTGATAATCAGTCCGCGTCATGCCCAGCCGTGCGTAAGCGCCTTGGGCGCGCGAGTTGTCTCTTTCGACATATAGCCGCAATCCACACACTTCGGGGTCCTCCCGGGCGATTGCCTCAGCGTGTCGGTAAAGCGAGGTGAACACGCCTTTCGCCCGCCAGTCCTTCCGGACATAGACACTTTGTATCCAGTGGAACCAACCGTTGCGCCAGTCGCTCCACTCCAGCGTGATCATCAACTGGCCGATCACCTCACCATTCGCTTCAGAGCAGTAGTAGACCCCCTTCATCCGATCGCCCAAGACCTCCTGTACTCCCGGCCCAATCACGTTCGCCGGCAGTTCCTTTTCTTCGGTTTCCATCGCCAGGCGTTGATTGAACTCGGCGATAATCTCCCAATCTTCCGGTGTGCCAACGCGGATTGACCACTCGTTCTCAGCCATGCCGAAGGATGTCAGAAATCCCCGAACATGTGAATCCCGATACGCTGAGTGCGCGTGAATAAGTCTCGCTTCGGGGTTCTTGCCTACGCGAAGGGGATTGCTACGGTTTTGAACGTGAAACTGACCATCCCCCTCCCAGCCATTCTCCTGGCCATCTCGATTTCGCTTGGCGCAGCACCAGGGCCTACGGGCACCAAACCGCTCAAGATGGAAGGTGATCTCTCCGCGCAAATGGTAGCCGGAATCAGCAAATTTCTGGACCGGGAAATTACGGCCTCCACCGGCAAACGAGCTGCACATTGGAAACGTGATTTCTCGTCCACCGAAGCCTACAACAAATCGGTCGAGCCAAACCGCGAACGCCTGCGAGAGATCATCGGAGTAGTTGACGAACGTCTTCCGATCGAAGCGCTGGAATATGTCGCAACGACAAGTTCGCCAGGGGTGGTTTATGAAAACAAACAGTTCCGCGTGTTCGCCGTTCGTTGGCCGGTGTTGGAGGGCGTGTTTGGTGAAGGATTGCTCGTTCAACCGAAAGGGAAAATCCAGGCATACGTCGTTGCTCTGCCGGATGCGGATCAAACTCCCGAACAACTCCTGGGCATCTCTCCGGGAACATCGGTTGAAAGCCAGACCGCCCGATGGCTGGCGACCTCGGGCTGCCAGGTGCTCGTGCCCACACTGATAGATCGGCGCAACGGACATTCCGGCAACAAGAACGTGAAGGTTTGGACCAACCAACCGCATCGCGAATGGCTCTACCGCCAGGCCTTCGAAATGGGCCGGCACCTGATCGGTTACGAAGTGCAGAAAGTGCTGGCAGGGGTGGACTGGTTCGCCAAGGCGGCCGATCGCGGAGGTAAAAAAATACCGATCGGTGTAACAGGATACAACGAGGGTGGACTTGTCGCATTCTACTCAGCGGCCATCGACACGCGGATTGAGGCAAGTCTAGTCAGCGGGTATTTCCAGCAACGCGAAAGACTCTGGGCCGAACCGATCTATCGAAACCTCTTCGGACTCCTGAACGTATTCGGGGATGCAGAGATCGCGACCCTGATCACTCCTCGCGCACTCGTTCTGGAACACAGTGAAGTGGAGGAGATCACCGGACCGGAAATCATGAAGGGCCGACGAAACGGCGCAGCGCCCGGCGTGTGGAAGACCGCATCGCACGAAGCGGTCAACGGCGAATGGATTCGCGCCGCACAACTCTTGGCCGGTTCACCCAAAAGCTTTCCCAAGCCAAGCCTGGTTTCTCAACAAAACGGCCAGACCACCGGTCCAGGCTCGGCCGCAGCACTGATCGTTTTCCTGCGCGCGCTGGGAATCAATGCCAACCCCTTCGGCGAAGCGCCCGTTCCCTTGAAAGACATGCGACAGCAATTCACCGCCAAACAACGGCAAGTGCGGCAGTTCCAGCAGATCGAGCAACATGTCCAGACGCTGCTCCGCCACGCCAGCACCCGCCGTTACGGCTTCCTCTGGAACAAGGTGAAGACCACTTCGCCTGATCAATGGGACAAGGATATCGTGCCCTTCCGGGATTCCTTCCGCGAAGACACGGTCGGCTGGATAGACGCCAAGCGAATGCCCCTAAACGCCCGTTCGCGCATGCTCAAGGAAGCCGAGAAGTGGATGGGTTACGAGATCGTGCTGGACGTGTGGGAGGATGTCTATGCCTGGGGATATCTCCTGCTGCCCAAGGATCTGAAGAAGGGAGAAAAGCGTCCCGTCGTCGTCTGCCAGCACGGGCTCGAGGGCTTGCCCGACGACGTCATCAACGAGGACGTGAAGTCCCGCGCATTCCGTCCCTACAAAGCCTTTGCCGCCAGGCTGGCCGAGCGCGGCTTTGTCGTGTTCGCGCCACACAACCCTTACCGCGGAAAGGACGCGTTCCGCGAATTGCAACGAAAGCTGAACCCCCTCGGCAAATCGCTCTTCTCCGTGATCACACCACAACACACCGCCATCATCGACTGGCTGGAGACCCAGCCATACGTCGATCCCAAGCGCATCGGCTTCTATGGACTTTCCTACGGAGGGAAAAGCGCCATGCGCATCCCGGCACTGGAACAACGTTACGCCCTCTCGATCTGTTCGGCCGATTTCAACGAATGGGTCTGGAAAAACGCCTCGGTGGATTGGCGCAGCACTTACATGTTCACCGGCGAATACGAGATCTACGAATGGGATCTTGGCCACACCTTCAACTACGCCGAGATGGCCGCGCTCATCTGTCCCCGCCCGTTCATGGTCGAACGCGGGCACAACGACGGCGTCGGCCTCGATGAATGGGTGGCCTTTGAGTATGCCAAGGTCAGACGGCTTTACGATTACCTGGGCATCGTAGATCGGACGGAGATTGAATGGTTCAACGGCCCGCACACGATCAACGGCCAGGCGACCTACAAGTTCCTCCATCGGCATCTGGACTGGCCGGAGCCGAAGTAATGGATCTGCCGCAATTGATTGCACTCGGGGGAAAAGATCCCGAGCTACGTTTCCTCATAATCGGGGGCTATGCCGTGATGGCCCACGGCTACCAACGCGCCACCTTCGATATCGACTTCCTCTCTTCCATTGAAGACCGTTCAGAATGGACACCTCGCCTCACCGATGCGGGCCTCGAACTGTTGCGCGAAAACAAGAATTTCACCCAGTTCAAGAATCCCTCAGGCGCCGACCTAGATATGATGTTCGTTGCCAGCGAGAGTTTTGAGAAGATGTGGCCGGAGAGAAAGACCCTGGCCATCGACGGCTCCGATGCGCACGTCGTCAGTCTCAAACACTTGCTGGCGCTAAAACTCCACGTTCTCAAGCAACAACCCACTCATCGCACATTTAAAGACGCGCAGGATGTTGAACATCTTGTGCGCAGGAACGGAATTGACTTGAGCAGCCCGGAATATGAGGAATGGTTTCTGAAGTATGGCTCAAGAGAGATCTACGAAACCATCAGGCGAATCGTCCGACGTCCGGGATGATCCTGAATTCATCGAGTTCCCCGTCGAGCCAGAGTTCCAGTCGGAGCCGCCAGTGGTCTCAACTGAACTTGCGATGGATCTCATTGAGCAAATGCGGGCAATGTTCAAGGACACCTTGGAGACACCCGAAGAGCGGTGGGCTCGAAAGGTGGACGTGGAATTCAAGCTCTGATCACGCGGTAACGTGATCGATCCCCATCCAACCCAGAATTGATTCAGCCGACTGCTTGGGTGTCATCGGCAGGACCGTGTGGTCGGCGGCTGCGACAAGCTTTTGCCCCTGGTACTTTGGAACGTGTTTCTTCACCCAACGACGCGCAGCGCCCCAGGGAACCACAATATCCCACAGACCGCTAAGATGATATATGGGCGCCTCGATCTTGCTCGCCAACTCCTTCGGTTGATTCGCAGCAATCAGGCGCAGGCGATGCGTCATGGCGCATTTGTCTTCGTAGGTTCGGCGTTCTACGAACTCTTCCACAGCCGCCATGCTCTCGGCTTGGTTTCGGAAGCGAATACGCGAGACAAGTTTGTAGAAAGCCAGCGCAAGCCAAACACCGGCCATTGGGATCGCCGCACAAAGCAACTTGGATAGGTGAACGCCCAGCTTGAAAGGATGCGGACCGAAGCCACCTGCCAGGATGATTCCCTCTGGCTTGAACATTCCCTTCCCCACCATTGGCCAGACCAACTGCGAACCGAATGACTCAGCGAGCAACCAGCCGTCCCGGATTCCTTTCTCATCGAGCTTCTTCACCACCCCGGCCGCGTATTCCTCCAGCGACCAACTCGTCGTTCGCGGATAGGTGAACTCGACAAATCGAACGCGATCCTGGACCAGCAATCGAAACGCCGTCACCAGCGTCCAATCACCGTGAATGCCAGGAAGGTAGATCAGCGTGGGGCGGTTGTCGTCGCCGTGCACGCGAATCTGCAGGAAATCGGGGTCTTTGCGTGGAGTGCTCATGTCAGTCATTTGGAAAAAATCAGATGCGGGCGTTGAAAGACCTTCCCGGGCACGCCGAGCGCCTGCTTAAGGCGAACATCGCGATCCCAGGGATTTTCGATCGACGCGAGTTGGCGCTTCTCACTGCCGGTGAGCCGAAGCGGAAACCAATAGGGTGACGCGAGCACCATGTTGATCAACGGGAAGTCTGAGGAATAGAGGAGGCGCCCCTGCCATTCAGGCCGGGCCAACGCCTCTTCCAGGTAACCGAGCCGATTGATCTGTGTGAGCGAGGAAATCTCGGCAAACAGATTCGTGTACTGGTTCATCATCCTCGCAAGTCGATCCGTGTCCCGCTCGCCTTCGTTGGAACCGGTCGCGGCTATGTGGGCAACGATCACGGTCACTCCCATCTTAAGAGGCAGGTGCAGGCGCTGCGGATCGCAAAGCTCGTCATTGGCCTGCGTGAATGAACGCTCTTGTCCAGCATGCGTGAGCAACGGGATCCGATGGTTGACCAGTCGTTCGTAAAAAGGCTTGAGCGATTCGTCGCCCGGGTCAAACTGCATGATCGATGGAATCCATTTCACCAAGCGTGCCCCGTTTTCCTTCGCCCAATCCAATCGCTCCAATGCGTCGTGGCGTTTGGGATTGATGCTCGCGCCCCAAAAGAGGTTGGTATACTTGGCAGTCTCGCTGGCCACAAACCCGTTGGGCACATAGACCTCAGTGCGTCTGCGGTCCAGTTTCCCTTCTGAATCAACGGCTCCGTCCAAAGCGAGAATCACCGCAGCACCGACGTGTTCGCTCTCGGAAAGATTCCGGGAGATCTTTTCAATGATGATCGCGTCGCCCTTCTCTTCGACTTCTGTCCGGTCAGACCAGAAACTCTTCAAATACAGCCCAAACTTGTAACTCTCCCGCATCTCCTTAGAAACGAAGCAACCGCTATCCCCTGCCCCAATTCCTGCCGTGTGAACGTGGATATCGAGCAATTTGACAGGGGGCAATGTCTCCACGGTCCGATATGGACCTTGATGCAAGAGCGCGCAGGAAACACAGCCAGCCAGTGCAAGGACGGGGATCGAAAGCAATCCGATCTTTAACGCCTTGCGGAGTCGCGAAGCTGCAGCGGGCTTTGGATTGTCATTCTCCTGACTCAAAACTTCAGCTGTTTGACCAGTTCACGATGATTGACCTTGCCCGTGCCGAGCTTGGGAATCTCGTTCACAAAAACCACCTCGCGCGGAACCCACAAGTTGGAGTGCCCCTTGGATTTGATGATTTCGCGAACCTCTCCTGTCGAAAGCCGTTTCTCATTACTCACCACAATCAATCGCTCGCCTTTATCCGCGTCGGGTTTTGAGACCACTGCCACCTGACAGCGCAGCCCGTAATGTGGAAACGCTCCGGACAAGGCATCTTCCACGGCGGTCAGACTGACCATCTCGCCACTCACTTTTGCAAAGCGCTTCATGCGTCCGAGGATGTGGACATATCCCTCGTCATCGATCTCTACGATGTCTCCTGTGTCGTACCAGCCATCCAATGCCTGGAAGCTCACGTTGGCGTCTTTGTTCAGATACCCCTTCATCACATTGGGCCCCTTCACAAACAGACGCCCTCCACGATCCACGCCCGGGACGGATTCAACCCGGGTTTCCACGCGCGGCAGCATTCGGCCCGCTGAACCGAACTTGGGCTTCATCGGTGTGTTCGTGCATAGAACCGGCGCGCATTCCGTTGCTCCGTAGCCTTCCAACACCCGCACTCCATATTTCTGAGCCCAGATTTCCGAAGTCTTTTCCTGGATCTTTTCCGCCCCTGCCATCAGATAGCGAAGGTTGCGAAAGTCGTACGGATGCGCCTTGCGGGCGTAACCATTGATGAAGGTGTTGGTGCCGAAGAGAACCGTGCAGTCCGTGTTGTAGAACGCGGTGGGCACCACGCGGTAGTGCAGCGGAGAGGGATAAACGAACGAATACAGTCCACGAACCAAGGGGACAAGAGTGGCTGCCGTCAGGCCAAAGCTGTGAAACATCGGCAACGAGTTGAAAAACCGATCGTCGTCCTGCAGATCCAATACGCTCAACATCTGCCTGATGTTCGCGAGTATATTGCGATGACTCAGTTCCACCCCCTTCGGCACACCCTCCGACCCGCTGGTGAACAGAACCACAGCGGTATCACTACTCTTGATGGTCCGGAAAGCCGCACCGGGATTCAGCTTGGCTGCCGCCAGTGCGAGCAGGCGATCGGTCAAACCGATCCGTTCACGAACATCCTCCAGGAGAATCAGTTCTGTCCCGTTGGTTTCGATTTCCGCCGGATCCATCTTGATTTTCTCAAGGAAGATCCGTGACGAAATGACCTGCTTGAGGCCGGCGATATCACAACAGGTATGGAGAGTGGTCACGCCTACCGAGTAATTCAAAATTGCCGGAACTTTCCCCAATCGCCACATCGACATCAACGAGACTGGCAATGCGCAGGTATTCGGAAGCAGAATCCCGACTCTCTCGACATCCGGCGCAATCGTTCCAGCAAGCTCATTGGCAAGTGCATTGGCGCCGGCCAGGAAGCGTTCGTAGGTCAACGGTTTCAGATTGATGTCCTCAATGATCTGTTTCTTTCGATAGAGTTGCGCGGTTTCGACAACCGCAGCCGGCACGTTTTGTGCCCCGAACTCCATCTCTGTGTCGAAACGCAACCCGACGATGTGATCACGGAGCCATTGGGTGTAAACGGCACGCGCCTTGGAAGCGCTGAGATTCTCGTATTCAGGCGGTGCAAACGCGTCACTGAAATGCACGCTGATCTGAGGGAACCACAGCTTCAATCCGATGTTCGGTGAGAGTGGCATCCTGTGCGCATTGCGGAGATGAGCGCAGATCACCTTGGCCCGGGTCTTGTGCAGCAGGAAACCGGTGCCATCGAAAAGCTTCATCAGTTCCCCCGTTCGCGAAAGCCGTCCCTCAGCAAACAACACGAGCCGTCCACCGGTCTTCAGGTAGCTTGCCATTTCCCGCACGGAATAAGGCGACATCGTATCGATCGGAAACGTGCGGCTGTTGATCATTGCCTTGCGATGAAACCAACTCGTCTCAGCGGTCGTTGCAGAAGTTACAAACTTCCAGTCGTCATCGAGCAGCACGCCGAGAAACAGCCAGTCGAACCAGGAGACGTGATTCGGAATCAGCAGCACAGGACCGGGCGTGTCGAGTATCTCGGTATTGAAGGCCCGATATCGGAAAAACAAGCGCGCGAAGAATTTAAGGATCGATTTCATGAACGAAACTCAGTGCACCTAAGATGTAACACGGGACTCTCCGAACTCAACATTCATACGCCCCAAGCGAACATTGATTACAATGATACCCGCAGTTCGAGACGCCACGAACACAGCGATTGGAATCACATTCCGGTCAGGAGGATCAAGGCGAGGGCTCCTCAGAAATCCAGCAGTAGAGCTTCGACAGGTTCACCTCTTTAACCTTCCACATGTCCTGTGCATCGAGAAAGTGGTGATCCATATCCAGGGAACAGACGTTGGCGTCGTGAGAGCCCAGTTCCACTTGCCATCCACCTTCGTTTCCCGGTGAAGACCATCTCGCGACAGGAGGGTGACTGCCTCGCCCATGTAGCTCTTGCTTCCCTCAGCCTTGGCCACCTCATGCCAACAATGCCCCCGCCTCGCCAATGCCCGCGTGGGAAAAGTGGTTGGACGGACTGGCATCAGGAATCTGAACATTGTTCAGAGTGACTGATCGGTTCAGGCCAAGCTCTTGATGTAAGCCGCGATTGAGGCCGCGCCTTGCGGATGGCGTGCAAATCGCCAGCGGGATTCCGTCCGGTGAAACTGGAATCATTGGACCTCACGGTCGGCGGTCATGGCATATACTTCACACCAATCCAGATTGTTTCCATATTCCACGACGGATTGACCGTTGTCGATGCACGTGATTCGGTTTCCAATCGCCCGCACAGCCAGCCATCGGCCACCACCACGAACGGCAGGTGAAGTTCTGAGCTTCAGGATGACATCCCGCCAACCGGATTTGTCGTCCAGCCGATCATACGCAACGAACGGACTCACTTCTCCGCGACCAGGTTGTGTCATCCGGTAGGGATGAACGACACTCTGAAACATCAATTGCCCGACGCGGTCCGGACTGATGATGATCCCGTCCAATGGGATATCCGCCATGTCCAGAGAAAGCGGATTCGTTTCCAAGGCGCGGACAAAGAGGCGAGGTGTCGTCCCGGCCGACTCGGGTTTCCACGCAAATCCAAGTTCGAAGTCGCGGGATTTCTTGCCGCAAACTACCAGGAAGGAATGGGCCGTGCGGGAGACGTTCATTGGCGCAGGGAGGTTCGCGCGGATGGCCTCGTCCGTTGGGACCCAGCGAGTGTTGGCTGAATTCACATCGCAATGAATGATACCTTCGCCATGCGCGTAGTTCAGGGCCGCACAGATCTGCGGCATGAAGGGCTCGAGTTGCTGCGCCTTCAGATAGTTCATCGTAATGCCCTCGACGTATTCCATCGAGATGAACGGCAGTTCGTCGGCAAAGTGATGGAAGTCGTAGATTCGAATGATGTTGGGATGCGTCAGTTCGAGGCTCTTGCGCGTCTCGCTCCGCATGATTTCGAGCGCGATCGGATTGTACTGAATCGAAGGCGAAAGAAACTTCAGTGCCACCCGCTTGTTGAGCATCTCATCCTTGGCCAGACAGACAACACCCATCCCCCCGCGACCAAGAATACTCTCGATCACGAAACGCCCGGCCCCGAACAACGTTCCCGGAGCAAAACGCTCGTCTGGCGACACGCGCGCGAGATAGTGATTTCGCGAGAGTTTGGCGAGACAATTGCCACCGCTGTAGTAATTGATCGGACAGTGACGATTTTGCTCCGCGCATGGGTTGCTAACTGCTTCAATCCCGCCATTCGTAAATCGTAATTCGAATCATTCGCAAATCCCCATGTCAGTTCGAGTAGCCGAAGGCGACATCCACCTCACCAACCTAGCCACACGCATGCCGTTCAAGTACGGCATCGCAACCATGACCCGCATGCCCATGGCCTTTGTCCGGCTCGCGATCGAAGTCGATGGCAAGGCGGCTTATGGCATTTCATCGGACCTCCTGCCGCCCAAGTGGTTCACCAAGGATCCCGAACGCAATGTGGACGATGAAGTGCACGAGATGCTGGCGGTCATTGCTCGCGCGCTCGAAATCTCGATTGGCATCGAAGGCGCAAGTCCATTCGAAATCTGGGAAGAAATCTACGAAACCCAGGACATCTGGGCGGAGACAGAGGAAGTTCCACCGCTGCTCGCGCATTTCGGAACTTCGATGATTGAACGTGCATTGATCGACGCCGTCTGCCGTGCCCATGGAGATTCGTTCTATCGTCTGCTCCACGCCGATCAGCTCGGTATCAAACTCGGCAACGTTCATGCTCCCCTGCTCCACAGCAGCCCATCCGATTTCCTCCCCAACTCCCCGCTGCGATCAGTCACCGTTCGTCACACCATTGGTCTCGCCGATCCGTTGACGGATGCGGATGTCCCCGACGATGAAAAGATCCAAGACGGCCTGCCTCAGTCGCTCGAAGATTGCATCCGCACCTGCGGCCTGACTCACTTCAAGATCAAGGTCTGCGGCAAACCAGAAGTCGATCGCGACCGCCTGACAGGAATCGCCAAGCTGCTGCTCGCCAACTGCAAGGACGGATTCAAGTTTTCACTGGATGGAAACGAACAGTTCAAGTCGTTCGGGCCATTTCGTGAATTCTGGAACGAAGTTACGTCTCTCCCGGACCTGAAGGACTTCTGGAGCAATCTCCTGTTCGTCGAACAACCCCTCCACCGGGACGCTGCACTTGAAGCCGACGATCAACCGCTCACGGACTGGGTTGACGCGCCTCCAGTCATCATCGACGAATCCGATGCCAGCACCGGTTCAATGCCCTTGGCGCTCAAGCTGGGCTACTCGGGCACGAGCCATAAGAACTGCAAAGGCGTGTTCAAGAGCATTGCCAACGCCTGTCTCATATCCAAGCTCAAGGAAGACAATCCCGGACGCCAATACATGATGAGCGGCGAAGACCTTTGCAACATGGGACCGGTTGCCCTGCCACAAGACCTCGCGGTCTGTGCTGTGCTCGGCATTGAGAGTGTCGAACGCAACGGCCATCACTACAATGCAGGCTTGTCCCAATTCCCACGAGGCCTGCAGGATCAGGTCATCCATCACCACGGCGATCTCTTCCGATTGAGCGAAGCCGGTTGGCCGACATTGAACATCCGCGATGGAAAGATCCCCCTGGCCTCGGTGAACGAATCGGCATTTGGAGTTCGTTTTCTTCTCGATACGACGGAGTTCACACCGGCATCGAAGTGGGAATGGCCATGATGGCGAAGCCGAACTCTTGCAAGCCCTATCGCACACATCACGACTGAACACCCGTGAGCGATACAGCCCCCGAAGAAAAGCCCAAACCGACTGAAAAGCCGAAGCGCAGCCGCAAGCGCTTTATTCTGCTCGCGTTGCTGACACTTGGACTTGCCAGCATCCCGGCGATTCTGATTCTGGAGATTGGGATCCGAATTGCGCTCCCACATTACAATCCCAACCGGCAGGTTGCTTACTTCGTGGCAAAGGACGGAACCCCACTCGGTCCTACCAACAAAACCGTCATCCAACGCACACCAAAGGGCGACTATAATGTCGAGATCACCTTCAACGAACTCGGCATTCGCGACGACAAACTGATCGGCGATGCAACAGCCAACGATTGGATCACACTGGGCGATTCGTTTACGCACGGGCACGGGGTCGAGGAACATGAACGCTACGGCAACGTCACCGCAGAACTGCTTCAGACCAACGTCTACAATCTCGCCATCCCCACCGACATGCGCGGCTATCAAAAGCTCATGGACTACGGACTGCGCCACGGAGCCGTCATCTCCAATCTCGTGATCGGTATTTGCATGGAGAACGATCTCCTCGATTACAGTCTGCCTGTGCCTGAAACCGCCCCATCCTTAGGCCCGATCCGAAAGCTCCGGCGGATCTTCAAACAGAACAGCGCCCTATACCTCTTTCTGTCCATCGAACTACAGCGCCGTGCCGCGATCCGAAAACTGCTCGAGTCTGTCGGAATTGCCCGCCGAGTGGATCACCCTGA
>CEUN01074370.1_pt1 | contig 13804 bp, 7 predicted proteins | sample 361501 | NCBI WGS metagenome assembly CEUN01 (sample SAMEA2622801, study PRJEB7988) | marine metagenome | biome: marine biome (ENVO:00000447); feature: marine epipelagic mixed layer (ENVO:xxxxxxxxx); material: "saline water (ENVO:00002010), including plankton (ENVO:xxxxxxxx)" | depth 120 m | reverse complement strand
GGATAAGCTGATAATCTTTTATCATCATCTTTAGAATTTTCTGTTTTATTCCAAGTGCGATACATATCCCATGAATATCCATCATCAGAACTATAAAATAAGCCGTCTGGACTCCCGGCCCATAAAGTATATTGATTATTTAATGCATTAATTGATGATGAATAAATTACATCCGTCATAATTATTTGATTGTTTGAATCTTGAATATCATATAAAAACCATACATTTAAATTTCCATTATATGTGCGATAAAGACCTAAATCAGTTGATGCATATATATCATTATCATCAAAATTTAAATCATAAACAATAGCCCCAATCTCTTTAAAAAATGAAATAAAATTCCATGTTTGTCCTTCATCTTCTGTATAACTTAAATTATGTGGAATTGGAGTATTAAGTGAAGGATCCCAACTAATAGCCCATAATCTATTAGTATCTTCTAATATTTGATTCCTGATTCCTATAACCCAACGGTCCCCCATTCCATCACTTTCATTATAATGAAACCAATCAATGCAATTGGTCTCAGGATGAATGATCCCTTTATTAATTCCATCTCCAGTTCCTACCCATATGTATTGAAAACCACCAGAATTATCTATAAAGATAGAAAAGGCTTTATGATTATCATTTCCTATAGGTGGATCTACAGGGTCATATTCATAATTAACAATATCAATTTGATTACAAATTAAGCTATCTTGTGAATCCATTGGTAATGGTATTAGCTCCCATTCTGGATCTTGATTTGTATATTTAAATCTACGTAGCCCCCCAGCAAAACTTGTTGCATAAACATAATCATTAGATTTTTCAATATCATAGGAAACATTATATATTGTTGTAGTAATGGCTTTAAAACGAATACTATCTTGATTTCCCCAATCTGTCCAAATATAATTTGTATCAACTGAATCAATAGGTTGCTCTATATAACTCCAATTATGTCCTTTATCTATAGACCATGAAATACCTTCCCCCATAGGTCTGTATCTATTATTTTGATAAGTGCTACTCGCTCCAGAAAGAGCAATAAAATCATTATCAATAATAAAGGCAGGTGAGCCTCCTTGAGGTAAATTATTATCATTCATAGATTGAAATAAAGGATTATTAGAATTATCAAAAGATATAAAAGATATGCCTGAACCAGTCCTTAACCATATTGTATCTTGAAGTCCAACTATTTCATAAATTGCATTACTGTTTAAATCATTTTCTATATTATGCTCATTTAAAAAACTATGCTGGTTAATAAAAATACTAAAAATAAAATTAATTGGAATTAAATATAATAAAAAATAAACCATTACTCAGAAATCTCCATAATAATTTCACTAACTTCATGAGATAGACCATCTACATCTTTAACAATAAATTTAAATTCTACAATACCTGTTCTACCACAATCACTAGCTCCATATATAAGATTACCTTCAGAATCATATAAAGCTGAGCCATCTAAAGGCCTCATAAAAATGATTTCATTGTATATATAAGTGCTATCACTTGATGAGTCAACATAATCAAAAATCCATGTATCATCATCTAAATATTCGTTATCTATAATCTCTTGATTACATAATTCATCAATTATACAATCTTCATTACATGCAAAAAGGTTTCTTTTAATTTCATATTTGACTGATTCAATATTATTAATACCATTTAAATCTTTTATCTCTAAATCAATTGACAATTCTTTCCAATCAGTTGAGTCTAATTGAAATACTGAAGGTAAAGTATAATTAATAATTTCTGGAATAACCGGACTTGTTAAATCTTTTTTAAATGAATAATTAGTGCTATCTATAAACAAAATATTAATAACCATATCATATAAATAAATATTAGAATCTAAAATGGTTTCATAATTTTCATCCAATAAAATTTCATCATAAATGAATGCTTTTGAATTTAATTCTAATTGTGCTAACTCAAACTCATATAATATAGAATCAGCGTATTGTATTTCTCCTTTAATCGATTGGATATTATCCATATAATCCAAAAATTCAATATATACAGAAAGATTATTTGTTAAACCATCATAATAATTATAGAAAGCTGCAACATAACTTTCCTCAAAACTTAAAGGTGGTTTTTCTGCATCTTCAACCTGACACGAAGAAAAAAAGAGTACTAATATAATCAGCATTAATCTATTACAATACAAATCCATTCTCCTTTTTGGTTTTCTTCTAAAATAGAAAAATTTAATTTATTAATTAAATTAATAACATCAATTCTATCTTTAGTTAATAAGCCTGATAATATGATTTTTGATTTATTTTTTCTAAATTTTTTAATATAGGACAATAATTCTAAAATAATATTTTTATTTATATTAGCTACAATTAAATCATAATTATAATCTTGGTATGCTAGTACATCTTGAATCAAAAAATTATAGTTTTCATTTATATTATTTAAAGCCATATTTTCATAAAAGTTATTTTTACAATCTTCATCATATTCAATAGCCATCACATTAGATGCTCCAAATTTTAGTGCTGCAATACTTAAAATTCCACTACCAGCTCCTAAATCTAATACCCTATCATTAAGATTTATTTCTTTTAACAAACTCTTGATAATTAATTGGGTTGTTTCATGATGACCTGTTCCAAAAGCCATACCTGGAACAATTCTAATATAATCTAAATTATCATTATTATTAATTTTATACCAATCTGGGACAATCATTAATGTTTCATTTAATTTAATTGGCTTAAAATACTTTTCATAACTTGTGTGCCAATTTTGATATTGGATATCTTCGATTTTAAATTTATAATCTATAAATTGAGTATCTAGTATATCATTAATAATTTTCTTGTTATCTTCTTCAAAATAAAAAATAAATTCATGATTATTTTCAGTTGAACCTACCATATAATTATAAAATTGACTATATATAAAATCTAAATTAGAATTATTATTTGATTCTATAGATACACTAAACCATGATTTTTGAGAGACATTTTTCATGATTGATCTTTTCTATAAATAAATTCTAATAATACATTCCCTACAATAAATAAGCCTTTAGAAGAACAATTTTCAATTGTATCATCTACTGTGTGCCATTGTGGAAAATCAAAATCAATAATATCAATAGAAGGAACATTGGTACCCTGATGATAATAATAATGATCATCATATATAGGTGGTGCTAATTGCCAAACAAATTCTTTATAACCTAACTCATTTGCTAATGTCCAAATTTCATGCACTAAATCTTTTGCATATCTATAAGAAAAACCTTCAATCTTATAAATAGGATTTTTATCTGCAATCATATCTACACAAATTGCATACTGAGGGAGCTCTCCCTTATACTGTTTTACAAAAGATTGGGTGCCTAATCCCCATTCATTTATATGCCCTGGCCGGCCAATATCTTCTGCATCTACAAGCAAAATATCAATTCCAATTTTCTGTAAAGGATTATTATAAATATGTTGTGATAATTCCATTAATAGGGCAACTCCACTAGCTCCATCATTAGCACCTAAAATAGGCATACTTTGTCGTTGAGAGTTTGAATCTTTATCTGCTCTATCTCTAGTATCAAAATGAGCCATAAATAAATATCTTTGTTTAGCATCTACATTATGCCTAATTAATAAATTTTTAATATTAATTTTTTGATTAGAAACAGGATGTAAAATAGAATCAGAAAATACCTCTACTGAATCTGCATACATAAGAAAATGATTGTTTAAATAGTTTAATAAATTTTTATGTCCTTCACTCCCAGGATATCGTGGGCCAAAATCACATTGTTTTTTAATATATGAAAAAGCACGGTCCCCATTAAATACTAAGCCACTAGCTGTTAAAAAATTTAATAATAATATGCATAATATGTATCTCATCCTTTAATTTTAATCCTTATATTAAATCCAAGATCTCTCTCTTCTGTACTTCCTGTAGTTTTATTTTCAGTATATATATAATTAAAATATACATCACCTGTTACATATGTTGTAAAACTATAACTAATTCTAGGTTTAACAGACCATGTTTTGGATAAATCCTGCTGATTAAAGTCTTCCTCATCTTGAATAATAATAGAAGTCATTAAAGTTTCAGATTCATCATATATAATATCTACTCCAAAATTGATATCATTTTGAATATTAAAATCTCTAAAAAAGAAAATTGGAATTCTTAAGCCGCCTGTCCGATTAAAATCTATTCGTCCATTCAATTGATTGGTATGCTTTTGTTCTGTTGAAGTTCCGCTATTTGTAATATATGCAGTTCTAATATAATTAAACCTTAAAGTATATGGATTTTTATTATTTGTTTTCGCTGTAACTCCAAATAAAGGAGAAAAATTTCTGCTATATCCCCAAGTCTGTAATTCAGAATTCTTATAACTTGCATTATAATCACCATTAAATGTATGTTGAAAACTAATGCTTCTAAAAAGATTATCTAAAAAAAGTAATTTTTCTATACCTGCCCAATTAATAGTCCAATTAAATATAGGAAATCCCTCATCACCTCTAATCCCTAATGGAAAAAAAGTATTAGAAATATTTTTTGTAGGGTCTGAAGTCGATTGTATTGATAGAGAACTATTAGCCCTATAATCAATAGAGGCTTGAATTTTTTTTGTTAAACTTACATTAGTGCTTATCTTAAAATCATTTTTGTATTGATGAGCAAAAGAATTAACCAGCCCATCTTCATTATTATAATCTATAGATTCGCCGTGTGGGTTGCTACTTAAACCAAAACGATAATAAAAATCTGGTTCATTATCGACAAATATATTGCCATGAGCATTCGTACTACTATATGTATGACTAATATTAATTTTTGAAAAACGATCTGAAAAAGAATGTGCCCATTTCAATAAAGATTTTAAAGTTGGATTGCTAATTTCAATGGTTTTTTCATTATCATTACTACTATTACGACCTCTTCTTTTATTTTTTTTCTTAGTATTTTTAGGCTTATAATATTTTTCAACTAAGTCTGTTAATGAAAAGCCAACAGAAGTATTTAAATTTCCTGTAGAGCCTACATTTGATGCATTTGGATTATTTGATAAAGCCCAAGAATATGTTGAAGAATATCTGATATTTGGATTTAGCCATTTCATAAAATCAGGAATAAAATTAATATCAAATCCTTGAGATTTAGTCTTTATTAATCCAAATGGATTCTCTTCATTAGTATCAAACATAGAAGCTAATGCTGTAGGAATATTAGATTCTAAATTATCTCCATCAGGAGTAAAAATATCATCAAAATTACTCTTTATATCTCTTTGATAGCTAAATTTGATATTTTTAGTTAATCGATAATTTATTTTATATCTACGATCAAGGTTAAGAGAATATGTTGGAGTACTATTTCCTGTACGTTGAGTGCTAATTTGATTATGTTCAGATAAGCTCGCAGAAGTTGAAAAATTTTCCGGAGACCAGTAAAGTCTCATTTCAGAAATTTGATTTCCTATAACTGGTAAAAAATTTAAAAATTTAAAAGGTTGTAAGAAATTTCTATCTGAAAAATTATAATCATAACTTGCAGATACTGAAATATCATTAGCAATTTCATTATCAATAGTTGGGGTAGATTTATATCTGTCAATAAAAGAAAAATTTAGCCTAATATTATCGATTGTATATTTCATAAATACATTATCACTTTTACTGTTTTTGTCAAATGAGGTAGAAAAAGATATTTTTTGATTAATTGTTTTGACCTCTTCAGGAGCATCTTCAATACCTCCAGATAAAATATCACTACCTGGATAAAATTTAGGAGAAGAAATATCATATAAATAATTGAAATTAATTGGGATTTTGATACCCCATTTATTAGGCAAAAATTTTCCGGAAGATAATTTGGCACCAAAAGATATGGTGCGTTGATTATCTCCTGTGCCTAAACGTTGTTGCAAAAGATGAAAATCAGCATCTTTCTGTTCAAAAGAAGAATTAATTGTTAATAAATCGGAAAATGCAATGTCTCCCTTTACCCTAAAAGCTTGACCTTTTTCTTTTTTAACACCTGTCATACGTAACTCATCTAACCATACACTGCCATAAATTGTTTCGTCCATATTATTTAAAACACTAACTAATACAAATTCAATATTATTAATTGCAGGAGCACCTTTAATCCGTAGTTCTTGACAATAATGACATACATTTTCAATATTTTCATTCCATACCCATACATCATGATTTGCATCATAAAAAGCAGGTGGGGGGTCAAATACATTATTTTCATTTAAATCAATAAAAGGTTCACCATTATAAGTATCTAAACTAATATCACAATTTGAATCTATACAATCATATGAACCGTTTCCTTCAGTAATATCACCTGTAGGTATAGGATGGTTATTGTCCGTAGGTTCAATATTGATAGTATTAATTGGTCCATCTTGATTTGGATCAAAGCTAGTACGAAGGGCAGAATTCTCTGGCAGTAATAAATAGTCATTACATCTGTCTTGATTAATATTAAAACCAATATCATCTTGAGACTCACAAATATATGAAAATGATAAAGTATCTAAACAAGATCCAAAGCCATCTTCTATATCACTAAAACATCCATCTGTTCCAGTATCTTCATATTCTTCAAGTGAAATTTGTAATTTATATTTTGTTAATTCATCAACATTAATATTAATATGGTTTTTATTATCCCATTTTTTATATACCGGTTGCCTTATTTCATAATATTGTTCATCTTTCCCAAATCTAAATAATAATTCTACATTAGAATCTCCGTCTTGCCATACAGTACCTGCAGTAGTATCCTGTTGACCATAAACATACATATTTAAATTTTTATATGCAAAAAAGCTATTTTTTTTATCCATTGGCAAAGCAGTAAAACTTTTTTTAATGGCAACTGCCTTGTCTGCATCAATTCCACCAAAATTATTGTTTGTCTGTTCAAATGATAATACTAAAGATTGTTCTTTCATCCGAATACCACTCACTTGATCAACCTCTCCTTGAACATCATCATTAGGCGGCTCATACTCATTGGGATTATCATGAGTATTAAGTACAGAAACAGCAAAATAAGGTTCTTCATTAAAATCATCATCATCTAAAGAAGGCATAGCTTCAATAGTTGAGCTTCCTAACTCTAGCCATTCATTCCCTACTATTTCAAGTTTTGCAATTTTAAGAAATCTAGGATTAGTATCTGAATAGTCATATTCTGTATTTGTCCCATCCATCCACAATCTAACATGTCTAACATCAGTCCAAGTTGCAGTAGAATCCCCTCTTAATTCAAAATCATTTAAAAGTACTCTAAATAATTTCCAACCAGTTGATGAAATATATTCATCATAATTATCACCAGTGGGGTCTATAGTAGTTGTAAAATAATCATTCTTTGTATCTAAATTATAATCTTTATCTAAATCCTCTGTATCGGGATATCTTCCTAAATCTGCATTGCCTTCAGTACCATTATATTGTTTGTAATAATTGATATCAGAACAATCACTTGTATTATAACACCAGTTATCGCCATTGGGATCAAATTGTGCATTAGGATTTTCATCATCACTGATACATAAATTGGGATTAATAGAGTATGTATCCTCTCTATATTTACAATTACAACCACCACTACCATCTTCATATAAATCTGGACACAAATCTAATCCTATATCTTCCTCATCAGATAAATTATTATCTCCCCATCCATTTCCATACACATCAATATCTTCTGTATTTAAAAAGTTATCTCCATTAATATCTTCTGATATATGACCAATATCAATATGTAATAATATATCTTCATCTTCATCAAATTCTTCAGTATTAACCCAAATTTCTAAATATTTTTTTCTACTTAAATCATAATCACTAGAATATAATGGGGTTGTAATACCATTCCATAATTCAGAAATAGTATCAGCATTATCTGTGTTTTGGAAAAAGGGTCTTAACCATAATGTTTTTGTATATGTATTTCCAGCTTGACTGGATGTTTCAGTATCAGGCCATATATCCGAAGTTAATTCTTCATTATATGGATTATACCAAACCATGTTTTTTTTAGTATTAAGAGATTTTTGTATCCCTAATGAGTCAAAAGGATTTGAAGCAGATTTCCAACTTCTTGCACTTAAATTGAGTGAAATTGAACGTTTTGATGCTTCAAAATCATCTAAAAATCCTTGCCCAAGTGGATTAGGATTAGGGTAAACCTCTGCAAATTCTCCTTCAAAACTTATTTTTGAAGGAGCAGTAGCATTTACAAAAGGCAATTTATCTACCCAGTCTGTTAAAATGTCTATTTCTTGTTCATACCGTCCATTAATATTCCAAATAAAATTTTGCATTGGCTCGTATCCAATATCAACATTGGCATCCATAATAGACTGATCATAATAAAACAATCCGCCACTTATAAAATTTTGATTATTAAAAGCATACTTCAGATGTGTTCCAAAAAGAAGTTTTTGATCCACAGAAATTAATTCATTTTCTTCATATGTAATATTAATATCTGCTCCTGGCAACATCGCATCAGGATTAATAAAATTAATGGTTCCTGTAAAATAATCAATTGTATAATCAACTCCTCTAATTAGAGTAGATCCATTTAATACCACTGTTTCACTACCCTCTACAATCATAAAGCCACCTAAATCAATCGTAGAATTTCCTGATGCATGTTTATACTTTACCATAAATTCATGCTCACTTATAATTTCCTGATTATCAACTGAATAATACATTGCTGGACCTGAATCTGAATTTGAAAAATCATTATTTTGATCATCTAAATCAGTATCTAAGTAAGATTCTAAATCAGCACTATTAATTCCATAATAGATATTAGGATTTTGAAAGTCTGAATAATTAAAAATATTATCTAGTATATTCCCATTAGTTTGATTTAAACATTCTTGCGGGGTCCCATTAAAATCAGGCTCTCCATCACCATTTATATCACACCCAACAAAGTAATCTGTTCTTGGATTGTTATCATATGCAAAAGGTAAATGAGCAGGTAAAAATAGCTCACCATAAATTGGATTAATTAATACACCATTATTATCAATTTTTCCATCGCCTAAATAAAATTCATTAGAAGCATCAAAAATTTCTTCTCCATTAGAATTTCTAGTATCTAAACCAAAAATAGTTAAAAAAGATTGAAAATAATTTACCTGACTATGAGTTTCTTCAAGGCCTGCATTATTATATACAATTTCTAGTTCTAAAGAATTAACATCTGTAATAGAACTCCCGAGAGAATAGACATTTTTAAACATTAATTGCCATGTTTCATAATTAGGTGTAGTAGGACTATCAAGTTTAATTAATTGTAAATTAATAGGTTTTGGTTCTTGTGCTTGGAAATCTGGATTATTATTATTCTCAATATAATCACAATTAATGTAATCCTCACATATACCATCTTCATTATCATCAATACAATCTTCATCTGTACATTGTTCATTAATCTCATCATTTCCATTTGCATTACATGCTTCATCAGTTAGATTATGATTTGGATCTAAACATATATCATATATTAAATCTAAATCTGTACCATTATTATAGTCCCCTGATTCATCTTTTGTAAATGTTCCTGTTATATAATCATAACTTCCATAATCAAAACAGATAGCAACAGCGTCTTGACTGCTAACTGTATTAAGCCGTATATAACCCAAAAGTCTATTAATTTCATAATCTTGACCTTCTGTTAATTTTTTCCAGTTTCCTGAAATTTGTGTAGATGTTGAGTCTGTAGCATCAATATAAGCTGTCCCATATACAATATCTAATACACCATCATCATTAGATGTTAATGATTTTTTATATATCTTATAATCATAAATGACCCTATCAGGATTATATGAATGAACCAGATTTCCATTGGTAACTTTTAAAGGATAATATTGGCTTTTAAATACTTCATCTATAAAGAAATAGCGGTCTTTTATAAAATTATAGTCATTAATATAATTCCATTCAGAACTTTGTCCTCCTGAAAATGATTTTGCAGCCTTTTTAACTTGCTCTCTAGAAATAATTGATTGGATTTCTAAAGGCCCAAATTGATGAATGGTTTTAATACCAAATAGACCTTCACTTTTACCACTTCCAACACTAACAAATTGAGTTGAGGGTAGGCTTAAATTAATATTCCCTGCTTCTGCAAGTTGTAAAATATCATTTTTATTACCCTCCCATTTTATAGTTAAATCATTTTCCCAATTAAAATCAGCTTCAGAATCTTGGGTTGCATTTAATGTTAATTTTTCTCCAATTTTTCCTTCAATATCAAATCTTTGAGTTTGCTCTATATCAATATCCCATGTTTTGTTATCATTAGAATTCAATGCTATCAAATCTTTTTCTTCAAATATAACTTCGCCATTAACACTAATGTCACCTCTTATATTAAGTGCAACATTAGTTCCAGCTACATTTTTATTAATTAATCTTAAGGCCGCATCAGGAACATTTTTTCTGCTATTTTTAGAGGTAAAATTTTTAACAATTTTTTCTTTAAATTTTAATCTTTGATTATATTGAATTGCTTGATCAAAATACCAATTTAAATCTACCACTACAGGTGAACCTAGATTTGAATCATGATGGGTATTATAAATCACATAACTATTTTTATTTTTCCCACCTTCAATTTTTGTTTTAAATTTTTTTAACTTTTTGATTGATTTAGTTTTTTTATTTTTTCTATAGGAATGCCTTATACTTAAATAATTTTCAGCATAGGAATTCTCAAGATTAGCATAAAATAAATTTTTATTATCAAATGGGCGTGATATATCAGGAATTAATTTAAAATAGTTAGATATGCTATAGGCTATGGAATTATATTGACTAAATATTAAACCAATAAAGCAGAGTAATGGAAAAATAAACTTAAAACAAGTTGTTTTCTTTAAATAATCTTTTAAGATTAGCAATAGCTTTTCCTCTATGTGAACAATTTTCTTTTTCATTAATATCCATTTCAGCAAAAGTTTTATTCTGACCTAACACATAAAAAATAGGGTCATAACCAAAACCTTTCCTGCCAATTGGTTTTCTCGTTATAGTTCCTTTTACGCTACCCTCGGCAACAAGTTCCAAATTCTTACTTACATATGTAACTACTGTTTTAAATTCTGCAGATCTATATTTATCAGCGATATTTTTCATTTCATCAATTAATTTATGAACATTATCATGATAAGAACAATCCTCACCTGCATATCTTGCAGAATAAATGCCTGGTTGACCATTTAATGCCTCTACTTCTAATCCTGTATCATCTGAAACTGTAGGAATATTGGTTAGATTAAAAACTGTCCTAGATTTAATAAAAGCATTCTCCTCCAAAGTGATGCCATCTTCGATAATTTCACCAATTTCTGGGAAATCATTGAGTGTATAAATCTTAATTTTATCACCTTTAAATGCTTTCTGTAATTCTTTGCATTTATCTAAGTTATGTGTTGCTAAAATTATTTCCATAAAAATGATTATTTTTTTAAATTAATCAGTCTTAATTTAAGCCCTGTTATTTTTTTTTGATAAATTTTATTTTGATAAGTTTAGATTGGTCGGATAGCTCAGTTGGTAGAGCAGAGGACTGAAAATCCTCGTGTCCGTGGTTCGATTCCGCGTCCGACCACTTAAAATCCCCTATTTTTTAAATAGGGGATTTTTAGTTTTATTAATCATTAGATTTATCACTTAACTCACCATAAATATAGATAGAAGATGCCACCATAATAGAAAATGTAATAATGGAAAGGCAGATATTAACTGCACCTACTAAAAATACAAGTGCAATTGCTCCTGAATTATATATTAATGCCATAAGGAGCGTATTAGTTAAACCTATTACAATACCGCACACTAACATAATTGAAATATAACCTAAAAAAATTGTCATTTTTTCACCATATGTAATATTATTACTTTCTTTAATTGCTTGTAATGGAGTGAGGTTCTTATCAATTAAAAGATAAATTGCCTGACTCCAAGCAAATGATATAACTAATCCTGGGATAATAAAAAACATATACCCCATGGACATACCAAGTGTTATAAAGCCAAGTAATAGAAAAAATTCTCCCATATGTTTACGATATTTAGGGTTAAAAATACTAGTTGCAGAAAAAGTTGTATCTTTTTTACTTAAGCCAACAACAAGTGCCCACATACCAATTGTTGTTCCTACATTGATATATGGAATCCAAATAGTAAGAGCCCAAAAAATTGATGCCCCTAGAATAATTGTAATATTATTATTAGCAATAGAAAAACTGTTTAAAAAAATATTTTTAACAGTTAAAACAGTATGAGCTGGCTCTTCAGTATTAGGAAATTTCTTATATACAATATAAGCAACCACCAATCCTATTAGTAATAGTAAAAACATTATATGTCTCCTTTATAAAATTTAAATCAAGTTAATAGATATATTAAATATACCAATATACTTTTCTTTTTAAAATTATTAAATTTGAAAATGAAAATATATATAGTTTATATCATATGGCTAATTTTAGTAATACTATGGAATTTCATATTTCCTAATGTAGCACCTATATATGATGTAATTGCAGCAATTATATTATCGGGGGTGAGCAGTCTTTTAAATAAATTTATTTAAGACCAATTTCTCTTAATCGTTCTTCCAAATAAGACTTTGCTGTATGTTTTTTAGACAACACAACCTCATCTCTTGCATGTACAAAAAAAGGCATTGAATAACGAGACACATTATGGGTAGATGGATTAATCACACGATGTGTAGTAGATGGGAAATAGCCATTAGAACATTCTTGTAGCATATCTCCAATATTAACTATAATATAATCCGGACTAGTTGAAACATTAACCCAAGAACCATCTGTATCCATTACTTGCAAGCCAGCTTCAGAGCCTGCAACCAATAATGTGATTAAATTAATATCTTCATGTGCACCGGCTCTAATTGCTTGAGGATTTTCCTCGCCTATCAAAGGAGGGTAATGGATTATTCTAAGTAAATTTTCATTACTATCTGTAATCATTTGATCTAAAGGTATAGAATAAGAATTTTTAATTGAATCTGGTGAGTGTTCATTAATCTGAAACAATAAATGTTGAGCCATTTTTTTAAATTCTTGAATTAATAAATTAGTCTTATCTGAAATTTCAGAGGGGTATCGACCCCAATTATAAATATGATAAAATTCCTTTAAATCTTTTATAGTTTGACCTTTTGCATTTTCAGATAAATAAGGAAAGTAACCATCTTGTTTTACCGGATCAAATAAATAATTATTTTTGACATCAGAATTAAAAAAAAGTGCCCACTCATCATAAATTGTTGTAATTAAATCATGTGAAATGGGATGATTTTTAATAACAGAAAAACCTGTATTTTTTAGAGAAGTAGCTAAATGACTTCCTAGAGTAGATGACTCATAGTCAACAGTTAAAATTTTAGACATGTTGAGTGTTATAAATTAAATTTACCAATCTTCATCTCCCCATTCATCATCCTCAACTATGACACTATTTTTAGCCCACATTTGACCAAAATACCACTGTTGATATTCCTCTTGTGAAACAATAAATACATCGCCCTTATTCATTGTTGAATGACCGCTGCCACATAATTGTGCACAGCCCATTTGGAAGGTGTCCCTTCCATATTTTTTAGGTAGTAATTCACCTCTTTGAGATGAAAAATTAACAGAATTTCCATCCTGATTGAAATCTAAGAACTCATAATCATAATTTTCAGGATCAGCAATCCAATCCCATAAAACAAA
>CEUN01434650.1_pt1 | contig 13819 bp, 10 predicted proteins | sample 361501 | NCBI WGS metagenome assembly CEUN01 (sample SAMEA2622801, study PRJEB7988) | marine metagenome | biome: marine biome (ENVO:00000447); feature: marine epipelagic mixed layer (ENVO:xxxxxxxxx); material: "saline water (ENVO:00002010), including plankton (ENVO:xxxxxxxx)" | depth 120 m | reverse complement strand
ACCTTAAGTTCGTTTTGGGGTTCTCCAGTTTTATAGTCTTGCCTATGAACGCTACCATCTCTCTTTACCTCTACCCACATCCACTCTGACAATGCATTAACAACAGACACTCCAACTCCATGTAAACCACCCGAAACCTTGTATGATCCCTTATCAAATTTACCGCCCGCATGTAAAACTGTCATGACAACCTCAACGGCTGGCTTGTTTTCTTCTTTGTGAATGTCTACCGGTATACCGCGTCCATTGTCATCCACCGTAACAGAGCCATCTGGATTAAAAACGACAACCACTTTGGTGCAATAGCCCGCCAAGGCCTCATCAATTGAATTATCTACAACCTCATAAACAAGATGATGGAGGCCCCGTTTTCCAACATCGCCTATGTACATTGCCGGCCTTTTTCTTACCGCCTCTAAACCCTCTAAAACCTTAATGCTTTCTGCGCTATATTGTTTGTTGTTTTCTGAAGTCATACAAATCGTATATCCTTTATAATCTTTTTGTTTAATTTTTTATTAATCTTTTCAATTATTTGTTGTTTTTGAAGTTGAAGTTCTTGTCTCCATGTAGAATTTTTTGTTTGTACCGATATTACGCCGCCCTTAACGCTAATGGCCTCTGTGTTTTGTGCTATTTTTTCACCTACTGCAGAACCCCATACGCCCAGAGCCCTTTGTTCACCAATTTTGTTTTCAAATCCGCTATTTTTAATAAAACCACTAATTGAAAACCTTATGTGTTTCATCTTCTAATAAATCGGTGAGTTTTTATTTCTTTTTGTTCAGAAAACATTCCGCTTTTTTCAATGTTTAACATATCTGTTGTGGTAACAATGATTTGAACGGGCTCTCCAGAATCTGTTTCAAGGTTGTTTAAAAGAAAAACCAATTCCTTGCTTCTCTTTAAATCCAGCTTTGCAAATAAATCATCTAATAAAAGAATTGGAAACGCTCCTGTTTTTTCTTTTACATAACACATTTCGCCAAGCTTTAAAAAAATCAAGGACAATTTATGTTCTCCCTGAGAACCCAAATTTCTAAGGTTTTTATTTTCAAAAAAAACATCTATGTCATCTCGATGCGGCCCATAGCCCGTTGTACAAAAAACCTCATCTTTGTTTTTATGCTTTACTAGATTATTATAATATTCTTGGCGTGTTTGTCTTTTTTTGTTATATAAAACTTTTATTTCAATTTTTTCGCTATATTCAGAAACAAGCTTTGAAAGCCATTGTGAATATTGGTTTATGTTTTCAATTCTTAGGCTCCATAGTTTTGTCCCCAGCTCCACTAGTTGTTTGTCCCAGATTGCTGTTTCTTGATAGCGAGTTGGGCTTTCTTTTAGTTTTAACAAAGCGGCATTTCTCTGTTTAAGTGCTCTATTGTAGTTTTGTAGTGTGTTTAAATAATCATGAGAAACAGTGGAAATAAGCCTATCAAAAAAACGTCTTCTTTCTTTTGGAGGTCCTTTTGTTATGCTTTGTTCTTCAGGAGATAGCACAACAACATTGTTTCTGCCTATTAACTCTTTTCTGCTCTGTATTTGTTTTCCATTTAATTTTATTCCCCCGCTTCCCGACCCATCATGCTGAGCGCTAACTATGTCTTTTGAACCATAAGAAAAAAATTCTCCCTTGATAATAAAAGATTTTTTTCCTTTTTTAATTAAGCTTTTTTGCGTGTGGGTACGAAAACTTTTTCCTAAAGAAAGCGTGTGAATAGCCTCTAATAAAGATGTTTTTCCAGAACCATTGTCTCCCCAAATCACTGTCAGTCCTCTAGAAAAATCTAGCTCTATAAAATCGTGATTTCGAAATGAGTTTAGTGAGATTTTTAGAATGCTCAATGATTTTGATATATTCCATTGTCAATCGTTCAATCGAATTGGCATAAGAAGCATTGTTGTTTCAACGCTGTCTTGGGTTTGCGAAGAGCTAAACAAAGCCGCGCTAATTGGAGTGTTAAGCTCTATTACAAGTTCATCGCCAGACACATGGCTAACAATATCTTTAAGATATTCGGCGTTATATCCTATAACAATTGGGTCGCCCTGAAGGGTCCCCACTATGCTTTCTTGTGCTTTAGATGATTTTTCAGGGTCTTCTGTTGTAATTTTACAGATATTATCACTTAAAGACAACGCAACCTGGTGTGTTGCCTTGTTTGAAAAAATTGACACTCTTTTTATAGCACCAAGAAAATCTTCTTTGTTTGTCTTTAGTTGTTTTGTGTTATTTGTTGGAATAACGCTTTCATAGTTTGGAAAGGACTCATTTATAAGTCGAGTTATTACAACATCTCTTTCAAGCCTTGCAGAAAGGTGTCCTTTTCCAAACAAAAAAACTATTTCTTTGTCTGAAATTTGCCCGGAAAGATATGTAAGAAATTTTTTTGGAACGATTACCTCTTTTAGGTCTGTTTCTGATTTATAATCTGACCGTATATGCCTTACTAGCCTGTGCCCATCTGTTGCAACTGCGGTTATACCTTTTTGCGAAATTTGTAATAAAACACCCGTTAGGGCAGGTTTTAAATCATCTTGGCTGACAGCAAAAACGCATGAATTAATTATTTGTTTTAGTATTTTTCCCGGCAATACCAGCTCTCTTGTTTCTTTTTGTTCTGGTGTTTTTGGATATTCTTCCGCTGGTCTGGCCATCTGGTCATATTCCCCTAAATCTGTTTTTATTGTGGCTTTGTTATTTTCGTTGACGCTAATTGTAATTCTTGTTTCAGGAAGTTCGCTTGTTATATCTAACAACGTTTTTAAGGGTAGAGCCGCAGTCCCGGGTCGTTCAGTGCTTGATGGAATTTCGACCTCTATTGTTAACTCTAGGTCTGTTGTTTTTAGGGTTGTTGCTTCTTCTTTTGTCTCTATAAAAACACATGTTAGAATCGGAAGGGTTGACCTTGTTGGCGTAGCTTTGTTTAGTTTTTGTAACGCTTGTTGAAGCTCTGTTTTTGATGTGGAAAATTTCATAGTTTTTTTAACCAAAACAACGGGCACCAGGATAATGTTTTTAAATTGCCTTGTTCTGGTAAATAAAATACCAATTTGAACGTTTTTTTAAAAAGGTTTTTAAGTTGTTTTTTTTGTTTTTCAAATTAGCATAAGTGTTGTCTTTTTCTTAATACTTAGCCCGAAACAAATCCACCCTGTCTTTTTTACCTTTAACTTTTATTGGTTTAAGTTTTTGGTATTGAAAATATTTTTTTGTTTCTTTAAACACAGAAGCAGAAACGAATATTTCCCCGGGACCAGCTGCAGCGCACAACCTAGAAGCAACATTTACAGTGTCTCCTATAACGGTATAGTCCATCATATCTCTTGACCCTATGTTTCCAGAAACAACCAAGCCTTTGTTTATCCCCGCTCCCACTAAAATAGGAGGCTCTTTTCTTTTTTTTCTTTCTTTGTTTAGCTCTTTTATTCTTTTTTGCATTTGTATTGCAGTTTCAACAGCCCTGTTGGTATCGTTGTCACCTGAAATGGGGGCCCCATACAAAACCATTAATTCATCTCCAATTATTTTGTCTAGTGTTCCATTGTTTTTAAATACAATATCTATCATATCAGAAAAATATTCGTTTAAAGTAGAAACAACAATCTCTGGCTTCATTCTTTCAGACATAGAAGTAAATCCCCTTATGTCGGTAAATAAAATTGTGACTTCTCGTTGTTCTCCTCCAAGATTAAGCTTTGCGTCGTCATCTAATAACTCATCAACAACTTGTTTGGAAACATATCTTTTAAAGGTGTTTTTAACTTTGCTTACGTCTGAAATATCTTCTATGGCAATTACTAGTCCTTGTGTTTTTCCCGCTGGGTCTATCCGAGGTGCAACTGAAATATTTATTATAGTTTCTTCAGAGACTGTGCGGAGTGCAATATTTAGCTCTGACTTTGTTTTGTTTTCTATTTCTGCTGTGGTAATCAACTCTATTATTTCTTCATCTTTCTCAAATAGAAACATATAGTGGTTTCCAACCGTATTTTCTTTTTCCATTTTAAGAATTTTTAATCCCGCTGTGTTTATGGAGTCAATCTCTCCTATGGGGTCCAGAGTAATAACCCCGGTTGCAATGCTTCCCAAAATGCTTTCATTAAATTGTTTTTCTTTTGTTATTTCTTTAAATAATTTTGCGTTATCCATAGCCACGGCAGCTTGGTTACACAGGGCTGTTAATAAATCCAGGTCTATTTGTTCAAATGGTTCGACGCCTTTTCTTGATTCTTTATTACAAAGAATCATATATCCTTGTGTTTTGTTTTTTACTTTAAGGGGCGCTACTATTAGATTTTTTTCTTCTAGTTTTTTTTGTAGTGTGTTGTTGTTTTTTTCGGTATAAATAACACCAAAACCACTCTCTTCTATGTTTTTAAAAATCGAAAGTTTTTTAGATATTAAAGATGTGTTTTGTTCCCAATTAAAGTTTGCTGTTGTATCAAGGATTGGGCTTCCCTCTTTTACTAAAAGCATTAATCCTTTTGATGCATTTAATATACCTACAGACCTCCACAAAACCTCTTCTCCCAACTCTTCAATATCAAGAACAGAGCTAATAGCCACACTAATATCAAAAAGTGTTTCTAGTTCAAGTAGTTTAAGATTTAGCTGTGTCTTTTTTTCTTCAACATCATCAATTAGTTGGTAATTATAAAGAGCTTTAGTGAGGTGATTTGAAACTATCTCTAATATTTTTATATCTATTCCTGTATAGGGTTCTCCCATAAACTTTTCCCCAATACATAAAATACCCAACAGTTCTTTTTTATGAAAAAGAGGTGTCATTATCTTGATTTTTGATTCAATAATACATTTTTTAAAAACCCCAGAAATCCATCTTTCATTTTGTTTTAGAACAACGTGGCTATGACGATAGTCTATTAGTTTTTTTATAAGGTTTTTTGGCGGTGTAAAAGGATTATAAGACTTAACTCCTTTTGCAGATAAAAAAGAAAGGTTGTCTTCTTTTTTATCATATAAAAAAATAGCGCCTTTCGACGCCATTACCGTTCCAAGGGTTAATCTCAGAATGCCAAGACCAACAGATTGGGCCTTTTCAGCGTCAATTAATATTTCTCCTAACTCATCAAGGGATGAAAGATAATATTCTAACTGTTCGGTCTGATGATTGTTCAATTTGAGGTTTTGTTTTAGGACATACCCTCAAGAGCCTCATTCTCATTTTGGAACACTGTTGAATATTTTGTGAGCCCCATAATTTTAAAGGTTTTTTCCACAATTGGAGCCAGATTATAATATCCTAGTTTTCCATTTACGTCTTGAAGTTTTTCAATAATCTCAATTAAAATAGAAACACCAATACTATTAACAACCTTGGACTCTTCAAGATTGAGAAGAAAAAGATTTTTTCCTTTATCCATTTCTTGGTAACAAACTTCTGCTATTTTTTCTCCACCTACATTGTTTAAGTATCCAGACGTTTCGATTATAACAATGTCACCCTCATGTCTGGTGTCTAAATTAAAATCAGCCATTATATTTCCTTTTGTCTGTTTATCTTTTCTTTGTCATGGTTACGGTTGTCCCTTCTTGAGTTGATTCAAACTCCACCGTATCCATTAATTCTTGAATTAATTGAAGACCCCAACCTCTTTTATAATCAGATGAAATCTTTTCTTCTATATTTGGGATTTTAACCTTTGATTTATCAAAGCCTTTTCCCTGATCTGTTACTTTAATAACAAGGGTTTCCCCTTGTATAACAAAATGAATTTCAACATTTGATGATTTACTTTCACTATGTTCAAATGCGTTTATTGTAGCCTCAATAAGAGCCATGCTTATTTCTGCTGTTTTTTCCTCATCAAGTCCCATATGTTTTGCGACTACTTCTGCTGTTTTTGTAGCTGCTAGCTCCATATCATGAATAATAGGAATTGTTAGTTCAACTTTAGCAGGTGACTTTTTATTTTTCATAATTACCCCGTTTTTTGTTGTTGTCGGGAATCTAAGATTCTAAAATTAAATACCACATATTTTATTCCAAAGGCTTACTTTAATATTTTTAAAAATAAATAAGTTATATTTAAAATCTTTTATTATTTATATAGGCTGTTGATATGTTAATAATTCATATAAATAAATAAACTTATATACATATATAGAATTTTATTATTAAAAAATTAATGTTTTACTTTATGTGAATAATTATAAAAATATGTGAATAATTAATATAGTTACTAACAAAAAACAATAAAATATAATTTAAAAAATTATGTGTATAGTTCAGTGGATTAATTTTTGATAACCACATAAAATTTATTTCTAGCGCTTGATATCCAATTTGTATACCAATCCATTTTTTTCTTATTTAATGCCAGTTGTTCTATTTCAGCCCAATGATTAGTCAGATTTGGAGGCCCCCCTTTTTTTATATCTTCTACCCATAGTAAATGAAAACCTAAAGAAGAATTAATTGGAGGGCTACAAGAGTTCATTTCTATGTATTTTATAGATTGTCCTATTTCTGGTATTGTATAATTATTGGGGTCAATCCAACCAAGATTTCCACCAATTTTTTTTGTGGTTTCATCCGCTGTATATTTTTTTACAGCATCCTTAAAGTCACTAAGTGTTTTTATTGAATCTTGTTTTAAAGTTGTTGCAAAATTAAAGGCGCGCTCATCATCTTTTTTTGTTTTTTCTGGAATAATTAAAATGTGTCTGACGAGAATTTTATCACCTTGTTTTTCGAGTGTTTCAATTAAATGAAAACCAAATTCAGTTTCTATCGGACCTATTAATTCATTCTCTTTTGCCATAAAAGCAGAGGTTTCAAAGTTTTTTACCAAAGATCCTCTTGTTACCCAACCCAAAGAGCCTTCATTGTTTTTTGATCCAGGGTCTTGTGAATATTCGCTTGCCATATTACCAAAACTTTCCCCATTTAATATTTCCCCCTTTATTTTTTGTAATAAAGAAAAAGCTTTTTCTTTTGATTCTTTACTTGGTTTAATAGGTATAAGCAAATGACGAATCTTTGTTTTTGTAGGAATATGAGATAAGCTGTCTTTGAAAAATGTAAAAAAATCTACAATTTCAGACCTTGTTACAAAGATTGCTCCCAATAAATCTTGTTGGTATTTTTCTGATATTAAACGATCACGCATATCATACCAAAACTCTCTTCTAAAATCTTTTATAGGTTGTCCTATTATTTTTGATGCCTGTTTTTCTCCTCCGGCTTGAGAAATGAGCATTTGTATTTGTTGTTCAAGCGCCTGATCAACAGCTTTTTCTTCAACAACAACAGAATCAATTTCTGCCATTTCCAATAATATTTTTTGATCTATCATGGATTGCATAATAGAATTTTGTAACTGTAAATATCCTGCAGGATTTTTTTGCGGGTCTATTTTGTTTTGTATAGCAGCCATTCCAACCATTTGAGCAAGGTCGCTTTTTAAAATAATCCTTTCCTCGACTATGGCAGCAACGCCATCAATATATTCAGGTTCGTTTTGTCCGAAAACATAAAAAACAAATATTAAAAAAAAGATTTTTTTCATAACTATTGATATTTAGGATTAATAAAAACATTTACTGATTTTTTTAAACTATCTAAAACGTCTTTATGTGTTTTTGTAAATTTTGTTTTATAAATGCGTTGATATATTTCATCATAAACCTCTTCTAAGCCAGATACAGACCCCCTACTATATCTCTTTATAATTTCATAAACATGAAAACCATCTTCTTTTTCGAAAGGACCGGCAACGTCTTGCTTGTTATTAAACAAAGCCAAATCAATTTTTTTTGTACTGCGTCCCTGTTTTATTTTTGCTGGAGTCTTTTTAAAGACAGAAATACTCGTTTTTTTTTCATCTGAACCAGACAAAAGAGCCCTTTTAATTTTGATTCCTTGTTCTAGGTTTTTTGCTAAAAAAACATCTACTAAAACAACAGCGGCTCTTCTTTTAAATGCTTTTTTATTTTTTAAATAATATTCACGAATCTCTTTGTTTTTCACAGCAATTCTTTTGTTTGTTTGATTTTCTATAAAGCTAGAAATCATCAGGTCCTCAAAAAAACTATTTCTTTTTTTTATTAGGTTTATATCCTTATCGTAACCCTCTTTTTTAGAGGCTAAAAAAAGCACTTTTTTATCAACCCAGCTACCTATAGAAAATGAAATGTTTTTTTCATTTAATGGAACAGAGCTAAAGACAGAGTCAATGTTTTTTGATGTAAGCGTTTCTTCTCCAACCCTAGCATAAACAACGAGGTTTTCGTCTTGTTGTTTTGAACAAGAAAATAAAAAGAAGGTTGTTAAAAATATGAATAAAAAACTCAAAACGATATGCAATTTAAGAGGATTAAGCATCTTTAAACAAATCAACAAAAGAGAACAATAAAGAAAAAAGACCAGATGTTTTTTTTATGTAAAGAACAATACCGGGGTTTCCGTTTTTTGATTTTTTAAAAAGGTGACTACCTAGGTTGGCGTGTTTAAAGCTCTGAACAGAATCAAAAAAAAGAGAATCGAGCGCTTCTTTTTTGTTGTTAGCCAAAAAAATTTCGACAGAAGACTCAGTAATAAAAATTTGCTCTATTTTGGTTTCAAAACAGAAAATCCTTGTTTTAGCAATGTTTAAAAGAGTTGTTGTTTCTATGGGAATAGGCCCAAAAGCGTCATAGAGCTCTTTTTCTATTTTGTTTATATCTTTTGTGGTAGAGGCGGTTGATATTTTTTGATAATACCAAAGGCGATAATTTGTGTTCTCAATGAACTTCTTGTTTATTTCTGATTTGATTGTTGTGCTGATTTTTGTATCGGGATTTTTTGGCGCAGCTTGATTGATTGTTTTTTTTATCTCAAGATTAAGAAGTTCACAATACATATGAAATCCAACTGAAGAAATATGGCCACTTTGTTTGTAGCCAAAAATTGAACCAGACCCTCTGATTTCTAGGTCTTTCATAGACACGCTATAACCAGAGCCTAGCTCAGTGTTTTCTTCCAGAGCACGAAGCCTTAAAAAAGCTTCCTTTTCTAGGGGAGCTTGTGGAATCAGCAACACGCAATGAGCCTGTCTTTTTCCTCGCCCAACCCTTCCTCTAATTTGATATAGTTGAGAAAGACCAAGGTTTTGAGCGTTGTTGATTATAATTGTGTTTGCATTCGTAACATCTAAACCAGACTCAATAATTGTTGTGCAAACAAGAACATCCACCGTTCCTTCAAAAAAAGATAGAACGGTTTTTTCTAGGTCTTTTGCGCGGGTTTTTCCACTTGCCCCAGAAACTATATAATTTTTAAATCTGGATTGAATTTTATTAACAATTATTGGAATAGATGCAGTGTCGTTGTGTAAAAAGTAAACTTGCCCTCCTCTGTTTATTTCAAATTCTATTCTTGAAAAAATCAAATCCCAATCAAAATAAAAAACAGAGGTAAAGATTGGTTTTCTAGATAGCGGGGGGGTAAGCATAAGGCTCATATCTTTAAGCCCAACAAGAGACTGTTGGAGTGTTCTTGGAATAGGCGTGGCGGTTAGAGTTAATACATCGACATTGTTTTTTATTGCTCTTATGCGCTCTTTGTGTTTTACGCCGAACCGATGTTCTTCATCAATAACAAGCAAGCCAAGGCCGGGCAAAACAACGTCTTTTGATAGTATTCTATGTGTACCAACAAGGACATTAATTTTCTTTTCCTTAAGAAGATTTAGGGTCTTGTTTTGTGATGTTTTGGTTCGAAATCGAGACAAAAGTGATATAGACAAACCAAAAGGACCCAGTCTTTCTTTGCAGGTTATATAGTGTTGGTCTGCAAGAATTGTTGTAGGACACAATAAAACCGAGAGCCTATCTGATAAAAAAGATTTAAAGATTGCGCGTATCGCAACCTCAGTTTTTCCAAAACCAACATCGCCGCAAATCAACCGGTCCATTGGTTGGTTTTTGTTCATATCTGAATAAACGTCTGAAATAGCACGAGATTGATCTTCTGTTTCAACAAATGAAAAAGACGATTTTAGTTCGTTATAAAAATCATTTTCTGGAAGATACTTAAAGGGCCTTTCTTTTTTTCTGTCTATATAAAGAGCTATAATTTCTTTTACCACAAAAGATAAGGCTTTTTTGGTTTTTTTTAGCTCTAAGCCCCATTTTTTTGAACCAATTGTGGAAAGTTTTGGTTTTTTACCAACGCCAATATATTTATGAATGAGAGAAAGCTGGTCCAAGGAAACATAAACCAAGGCATCGTTATTGTAGGAAATTTCAATACTTTCAACCTCTCCTGGCCCCCTGTTTACAACACCATTAAAAACCCCCACGCCAAAAACTTGATGGACTATATGGTCTCCTATTGACATATCTAAAACAGATTCTCGAGTTATGTCTTTTTTTGGCCCAGTATCATAAGGAGACCATCGATGGTTATGTGTTTTTTTCAAATATAAATCATTTTCAGAAACAAGAAAAAGAGAAGACTTTTCTGAATAAAATCCGGAACCAATAACACCAGAGAATATTTCACTAAAAAAACCCTCAGGAAAAAGCCCTGGAGTCGGCCCGTCTTTTTTTCCTACAAAATAAACATGCCTAAACTGTCGCGAGGCGCCAATAATCTCTTTTGCTTTTTCTTTTGGGGGGCCAGAATATATAGGGGCTACAGAAAAATTAAAGTTTTCCTTCTTTTTTAAATCTGAGCCAACTATTTGAACCCTGTCCCTTGTTAAAAGTATTTTTAAAAAACCGGCCCCCACGCAGTGGCCCATAAGATCAATATTATCAGTGCTTTGCGGTTCGTGCACATAGTCCGAAAGAAAAAGCTTTTCGACCCTCTTTATAGATAGTTGTGTTTTTGGATCTATAATAGCCAGGGATTCTATTTTATTAAAATAAAATGAAATACGAAAGGGGTTTCTAAAGTGGTGTGGAAAAACGTCTAAAATATCCCCTCTTATTGAATATGTTCCCGGAGAGCTCGCAAAAGAGCTTCTTTCGTAACCGAGTTCGACCACATCATCAACAACGCCGTTAATATCAGCGCTTTCTTTTGTCGTAAGGACTATGTTTTTTTTTGTTTTCTCAATAGAGACGGGGATGTTTTTTTCACCAAAAGAAGCTTTTGAACCAATACAAAAGACCCAATTTTTAATACCGAGCGTTAAAAGAGCTTCTTTTTTAAATCTTTTTGAACTTTGGTTAAAACCGGGTACGCTGGCAGCGCTTGATGATTCTGGGTAAAAAACAAAAAGATTTGGATTGTTTTCTCTGCACTTGTTATAAAAAGAATAAGCCTCATTATTGTTTTGTAATTCAACTAAATAATGTTTTTTTATTATATTAGCACAGTTATTAAAAAACAAAACAGCAGAGCTGTCTGTTAGTCCAGACGCACCTCGTCCGCTTAGTATTTTTTCTATTGTTTTATTAGAAAACAACAAATCTATTTGGCGTTTTTGGTTTCACGTGAAACCCTTGTCTTTTGATAGATAGATGTTTAACACAGATATGTCCGCCGGGGTTATTCCCGGTATTCGCGTAGCCTGGCCCATGTTTTCTGGACAGATAGAAGACAGTTTTTCTATGGCTTCTTTTGAAAGGCCGGGTATAGATGGGTAGTTGGTTTTAATTGGGATTAAAAGACTGTCGTTCTTTTTTATGTTTTTTATTTCTTTTATGTGTCTTTGAATATACCCTTCGTATTTAATTTCCGATTCTATATCAAAAAGAATATCGTCCCCCAACCACCCGGGCAGACTTTTTGGTATTGGGCGAAATTCAGCAGGAAGGTCAAAAATAGAAACATCGGTTCTTTTTAACACGTGTCGAGAAGGACAGGGCTGGTTTAGTTTAATATTGTTTTCCACCATTGAGGGTAAAATTGATTTTGACAGACTTTCGCGCACTTCATTTTTTGCAGCTAAAACAGAGCGGAGAAAATCACACTCTTCCCTGCGAAAGACCCCGATTCCGGAGGAATAATCAATCAATCTGTCTACCGTATTAGAAAATCTTAACATTAAACGATATTCAGCCCTAGAGGTAAACATTCTATATGGCTCTAGGGTGTCTTTTGTTATTAAATCATCAATCATAACACCAGTATAAGAACTGTCTCTTGGCAAAATAAGAGGGTCTTTTTCTTTTATTTTTAATGATGCGTTTATTCCAGCCACAAGGCCCTGGGCAGCCGCCTCCTCATACCCTGAGGTTCCATTCATTTGGCCAGCAAAATACAACCCTCCTATGTTTTTTGTTTCTAATGTTGATAACAATTGAGATGGTGGAAAAAAATCGTATTCAATTGCATAGCCAGGTCTAAAAAACGAAACGTTTTCCATTCCTTCAATGGTTTTTAGCGCAGCAATTTGAGTCTTCTCTGGAAGACTTGTTGAAAACCCATTTATATATATTTGGTCTGCCCCCTCCCACTCTGGCTCTAAAAACAATAAGTGAGAGTCTCTATCATAAAACCTAAAAACCTTGTCTTCAATTGACGGGCAATATCTAGGGCCAGCGCCGCCGATGTCGCCTGAGAACATAGGAGAATTCTTTTTGTTCTTTTGTATTATTTCATGTGTTTTTTTATTGGTAAGAGCTGTGTGGCAAGGCTCATTCCTGGGGCTAAAGGCTTTTGTGAAATATGAAAAAGGTATGGGTTTTTTGTCTCCAAGCGCAATCTGTAGTTTATCCCAGTTTACAGACTGTTTTTTTATTCTTGGAGGCGTTCCTGTTTTGAGGCGACCAGACCTAAAACCAACAGAAACGAGATGTTCAGTTAGTCCCTCTGACCGCTCCTCACCCATTCTTCCTGCGCGGATTTTTCTGTCTCCAATATGAATAATGCCAGAAAGAAAAGTGCCTGCGGTAATTATCACAGCGCTAGACGTAATTCTGCTTCCATCTCTCAAAACCACCCCAGAGACATTTTGTTTTTCATAAAAAAGAGAGAGTACCTCTCCGGCCACAATGGAAACTCCGCTTGATTTTAACAAACTAGAAACCATTTTCTCGTATTTTCTTTTATCCACCTGCGCTCTAGGAGACCAAACTGCTCGGCCCTTGGTTTTGTTTAGTATTTTAAATTGAATTCCTGTTTTGTCTGCTATTTTTCCCATATAGCCACCTAAAAGGTCTATTTCTCTTACAATTTGACCTTTCGCAAGCCCCCCAATAGCGGGGTTACAGGACATACGTCCCACCGCAGAGGGGTCCATTGTTATTAACAAAACAGAGGCCCCTAGTTTTTTAGATATTAATGCAGCTTCAACCCCTGCATGACCCCCACCAATAACAACTATATTAAAATCTTGTTGTTTCACGTGAAACTATTTACCAACACAAAAGTTAGAAAAAACACGATTTAATACGCTTTCTGTTATATTTCTCCCTAAAAAGGAGTCTAGTGCTAACAGCGCGGCTCTAATATCAAAAGCAACAAGCTCAAGCTCGGGGGCGTCAGTCTGCAATCTAGAAAGAGCTTTTTTTATAGACCCTTCGCATGCCAAAATATTTTGACGCTGTCTTTCTGTTACGAGAACCTGGCTGCCAGTTTCTGAGGTTAGGTTTTTTATTTTTGAAGCTAGTTTTTTTTCTAACTTTTCTATACCAATCCCCGTAAGGGCAGAAATAGAAATTACACTGTTTTTGTTTAATGTATTTTTTTTTATATCTGATTTATTATAAACTAGAATTTGTTTATTAAGTTCTATATTATTAACAGGTTCCGAGTTATATGAAAAAAGAGAAATTACCAGGTCAGATTTTGTTATTTCTGAAAATGTTCTTTTAACCCCTTCGCCTTCAATTGCGCCAGGGTTCTTGCGAATTCCG
>CEUN01182120.1_pt1 | contig 13845 bp, 15 predicted proteins | sample 361501 | NCBI WGS metagenome assembly CEUN01 (sample SAMEA2622801, study PRJEB7988) | marine metagenome | biome: marine biome (ENVO:00000447); feature: marine epipelagic mixed layer (ENVO:xxxxxxxxx); material: "saline water (ENVO:00002010), including plankton (ENVO:xxxxxxxx)" | depth 120 m | reverse complement strand
CGTCGATGAGGTCGACGGGCACGAACCCGAGCGCGACTGGTTTCTGAAAGCTGATAAATCGGTCCAGGCCTGTTTCCGCTGGCGTGTAGTCCGGTTTGTATTCGCGGAGCCAGGATCCAAAGCTTTTCTCCAGACGCAAGGACATCATTGCCCGCATGCCGAATGGCGTGAGACCGCATCGCTTCACCCCATAATTCTCATGCTGATGCTAACTAACCGGCTCTGGCCCGAGAGTAAACCACCTCCTGTTCGGCACTCGTGCAATCGCGACCGAATGCGGCGCAGGTGGATGTTTGGATAACGCACTCTCAATCAAGACAACCGAGATCAGTTCGCTTCCACCCGCTACAATATGAGCGCGTGTCGCATACGAATGTCACGCGGAGGAGACAGAAGAAAGGGTTCAAACTTCCATGGGTGCTATTCGCAACGTCATTCTCATTACCTCGGACCAGCAACGAGGTGACTGTTTCGGGTTCGAGGGTCGCAAGATCAAAACGCCCCATCTCGACCTCATGGCACAGCATGGGACTCGTTTCTCGGCCTGCATCACGCCCAACAATGTGTGCCAGCCATCACGCGCCTCGATTCTGACGGGGCTCCTGTCAAACACTCACGGCGTGCACGACAATGGGATCGACCTGGACCCGGCAATCGGTGAGGCTGGAATCGCCGGCACACTGGGAGGCGCAGGCATTCGTACCGGCTTTATCGGCAAGGCGCATTTCTCGACGGCGTTGACGTTCGAGCCCACGGGAACACCGGAAAGCCGTTTGTCGATGGCGGACTATGGCCCCGACTGGTTTGGTCCCTACATGGGCTTCGAGCATGTGGAACTGGTGGTGCTGGGTCACAATCGGTGGCATCCTCTGGAACCCCCGAGCGGCCAGCACTACGAATCCTGGTACTACAGCGATGGCCTGGGCCAGCTGAAAAATGAATTGTATGAGACCCGGCAGGAGCCACAGACCGATGCCGTCCAGACCTGGCATTCGGCGTTGCCACCTGTGTGGCACAATTCGACCTGGGTCGGAGACCGCACCATCGAGTACCTGCGCCAGAACCAGGACGACCGCTTTTTCCTGTGGACGTCATTTCCCGACCCTCATCATCCATTCGATGCTCCCGAGCCGTGGTCACGCCTACACCATCCCGAAGAGGTGGATCTGCCTCCCGAACGGGTCAAAGACCTCGATCGGCGGCCGTGGTGGCATCAGGCAAGCCTTGAAGGCGTCCCCGAGATAACGGAAGAGATGCGCAAAATCCGCCAGAACTACTCGCGTATTCCCGACCAGTCTGACGAGCAGCTCCGCGAGATCATCGCCAACTACTACGGGATGATTTCGTTGATCGATCACAACGTCGGTCGAATTCTCACCGCGCTGGGCGATCTGGGCCTCGCTGACGATACGCTGGTCATTTACACCACGGATCACGGAGATTGGCTGGGGGACCACGGACTGATCCTCAAGGGTCCAATCAATTACGAAGGGCTGGTCCGAATTGGGCTGATTTTCCAGGGCCCGTCCGTACTTATGAACCAGATTGTCGAAGATCCCGTCTCGACCCTGGATATCCCCGCCACCGTGCTCGACTGCATGGAGGTATCACCGGCGGGCGACATGCACAGCCGAAGCCTGCGTGGACTGGTGGAAGGAAAGTCCGGCGAGAGCCGTGACTTTGCCTACAACGAGTGGGACATCAACGCCTCTCGGTGTGGCGTTGCGCTTGATCTTCGTATGGCGCGTACCAAGTCTCACAAGCTGACCCTTGAAGTGGAGTCGGGCGCCGGCGAACTCTATGACCTCAAGAACGATCCCTACGAGATGGACAACCTGTTTGATGATTCGGGTGCGCAGAAGATCCGCCGGGAATTGGAAGACATGATCGCTTCACGACCGGATGACGAGATCGACGTCAAGCCGACCCCCGTCGGCATGGCATGATCAACTGAACGACGGTCAGATTGATGGGGCGGTCTCCATGACTTCACGCCACCTTTTGATCGTTGCGCATGCGCCTTCGGCCAATACCGAACGCCTACGCGAGGCAGTGGTCCGGGGCGCCAGAAGCTCCGACATCTCAGGCGTATCGGTGCGCATGTTGCCGCCGCTGGAGGCGGGACCGGATGATGTGTTGGCGGCACAAGCGGTGATTCTGGGAACGACGGAGAATCTTGGTTACATGAGCGGCGCACTGAAGGACTTCTTCGATCGCAGCTATTATCCCTGCCTTGAACACACTCAGGCACTGCCTTACGCGTTGTACATTCGGGCCGGTCAGGACGGCACCGGGACCTACCGGGGGGTCGAGACGATCGTAACGGGTCTCAGGTGGCGCGCGGTTCAGGATCCGTTGATTTGCCGTGGGGAGTGGCAGGAAACATTCGTCGGACAATGCGAGGAACTCGGCATGGCCATGGCGGCCGGTCTCGAGGCCGGTGTTTTTTGATGACGTCGAGTTGAAGTTCGAGACCTCAGTCAACTTCGGGATAAACACCGTATTCCTTCAGTATCTCTGCAATCCGACCAGAAGATTCCATCGACTTCATGACGAAAGTTATGCGTGACACCAGCTTGTAGTGATTAAAGTTTACATAGTGGTAGAGCGGCACGATCTGTATAGCCGGCTTCAGCATGAACACGTCATCGAATCCCAGTTCTTTCAGCGCTTCCTCACCGTCAAACCGATCGGCGATGGCGATGTCCATCTTGCGGTTTTCGACCATTTTGAGTGCGGCGATATCCGTTTTCGCAAAGAACCGACGCATGTCGCGAGTCCTGCGCTCGGCAATCTCATCCTCCTGGCGGAATACGATCTTGTACGGCGCGGCCCGCGGCTGAGTCGAGCAGGCCACGTTCGCCATACACGAAAGAAAAATCGAGTTGGTAGCCGAGTTTGAAGTATGCTTCCCGCAAGATCTGCCTCGCTGCGTCATAAAGCGGGTTGGGTCTGACTGGATAGATAAAGGTAAGCGTTTCAGCCGCCACGGGGCTTGGGGAGGCCATGCAGAGGCTCAGCGCCACCAGGAGAGCAGAGGCGCGGAGCGGATTCGTGGAGACGTGCCACACCGATTTCAAAGCAACCATCAACGGTATTTTGGCTAACAGATCTGGGCGGGATTGATAGCAGTTCTCGGCTGGGTTGTGCAGAGCTTGAGGTCTGGCTCAGCTAATTCTCTTCCGGCGGCAGAATTTCCTGCGTGCAAACCTGGTCGACCAGGTGAGACCGACCAATGTCGTCGAGGTGTGCACGCTTTTCGGAAGCGGTTAGCGCATGACCAACGCCTGCCGTCATGGCAAGAACCAGGGATCGATCGCTCATATCCAACCAATAGGATCGCCGGACAAGTTTTCCGTCGACGTCGCGCGCAAAGGGATCGTCAGGATTCGCGCCGAGGTCGGGTTTGTAGAATGACATGAATATCCTCTCGGGGGTCCTTGGTTGGGTTCAGCTGCTGTTACCGACGGGAATACACTATATTGCACGGTGCGGTGTTTTCGAAGGACGATCAATGTCGCCGCCTCGCTCTCCCGGAACCTCGTGATGGTTTGATACAGCTCCTGATGGAGAGTGGTTCAGATTTCCTGGCGGCGCTGCGCGACCCCGACAACGAGATCTTCATCGACGCATGAAAATCAGTGTTTACGTTGCTACCACGCGAGGGCCTGTTAGGATTGAGCGGATCACCCGTGAAGCCGCTCCGGCCTCGCAGATTTGCGTGGGCCGAACGACATCCGTGCTGCCCATAAGCCCCGACTATGACAGCTTCGTCCGGCAACCCTCTGGTGTGATCGAGCGCGCCTTTGGGCCGTATGAACCCGGAGGGTTCCGACTCGATGTGTCGGCGGATATCGGGGATGGCAATTCATGGCAACTTCCCGTGTATGTCGCGCATGCCCTTGCCAAGGAGGGTGCCCTGGCAGGCGTAAATGATTCACCGGATATTGCGCTGTGGGTCACGGGCACCGTGGGTGTCGACCTTCAAGTGGCGGGCGTGGAGTTTGTTGAGGAGAAGCTTTCGGCTTCGAGGGATGCACTTGCCACACTGGTGGATTCCGGATGCCGGGTCACGGTGGTTGTTCCCGATTCCAACCGGTGGGAAGCAGGGACGGACCTGGTGCCCGACGGGGTCGGTATTCTCGGCGTTCGAAACACATCCGAAGTGCTCCAACACGTCGAGCTGGGCTTCCGCAGCCTCGCTCTCGATGGTCCGGCCGCTGAGCCTGATGAGCTGGTTCCGTTGTCGATGGAGTCCATCTATATGCCGCGATGGCGGCTGATTTCCATGTTCGTCTCCATGCTCGTGTTTGCAGGCATAGGAACGGCGCTTATATGGGCTCTTCCGGAGATGGCCCCAGGTACGATCTTCCGGGATTGTGAGGTATGCCCCGAGATGGTCGTGGTGCCCGGAGGAACTTTTCTGATGGGATCACCGCCCGAAGAGTTGCAACGCGAAGATTACGAGGGACCAGTCCATAAAGTCGAACTCAAACCGTTCGCGATTGCGCGATACGAAGTGACCAGGAGCCAGTTCACCTCTTTCGTCGAGGAAAGCGGAATTCCCGCGGATGACTCCTGCTTTGTCCGGACAGGTTCAGGTGGCCGGGTGGATGAGTCCAAGAGCTGGAGGGACCCCGGATACGCGCAAGGCCCGAATAACCCTGTGGTTTGTGTTGACTGGAATATGGCCAAGGCCTACCTCGCGTGGCTCTCACGGAGGACGGGTCTTGAGTACCGACTGCCGAGCGAAGCTGAATGGGAGTACGCGGCCCGTGGCGGGACGCAGACCCCATTCCACGTGGGCTCGACGATTACGTCGGATCAGGCGAATTTCAACGGCACGAAGAGATACGGGGATGGCGCCAAGGGGGTATATCGGATGACCACGACACCCGTGGGCAGTTTTCCGGAGAATGCCTTCGGGCTGCATGATGTTCATGGCAACGCCTGGGAATGGGTCGAGGACTGCTGGAATGACAACTATCGGAACGCGCCGCGGGATGGCACGGCTTGGCTCAGCGGTAACTGCGGGCGGCGTGTCACGCGGGGCGGTGCATGGAGCAGCCATCCGGGAAATATCCGCTCGGCAAATCGCACGCGATTCATCCTCGAATACCGCAATTACAACTTTGGATTCCGCGTTGTTCGTGACTTGGGTCCATAGGACGTTTCATGCGTTCCGCAATTCACCCCTTTCATCCAAGCGTCGCTCCTGAAAAAATTAGGGAACTGGGATGCTATTTCGGCGCATATGGTGCTGAATTCAGAACAGGATAGGGACATGATCGAAGTCATACCGACCGGCAAGGCGTTGGGCGCAGAAATTCGTGGTGTTGATCTTTCGCGGTTGCTGGAACCAGCTGACGTTCAATCATTGCTGGATGCATGGACTGAGTATCTGGTTCTGTTGTTTCGCGGCCAATACATCTCCGATCCCGAATTGATTAGCTTCAGCCGAATCTTTGGTGACTTGGATCCGTGTCCGCCGAACGCCCTCGGCAAGCAGCATTCGGCCGAACACCTGGAGCTTGCCATCGTCTCCAATGTCATTGTCGACGGGGAGCCTATGGGGAGCCTGGGTGACTGCGAACTGCGCTGGCACACGGATATGTCGAACCATCCTGTCCCACCCAAGGCCAGCATTCTTCATGCTCTGGAGGTGCCGCCCGAGGGAGGCGAAACCGAATTCTGCAACATGTACGCGGTGACCCAAGAGTTGCCCCAGCACCTGAGAGCTGCCATCGAGGGGAAATGGGCGCACCAGGACGGGGGTCTGGACAGTGCCGGCGCACCACATCGCGCTGTCGAGATCGACGGTGTGCGCCGGGAATCTCCCAGCGCACAGCATCCCTTGATGCGACTCCATCCCGATACCGGCCGGCCGGTCCTCTATCTGGGTCGTCGTCCCAACCAGTACATCGTTGGGATGGACGCGGACGAAAGCGACGCCCTGCTCGACGAACTATGGGAACACGCGACCCAGGACAAGTATGTTTGGACCCACGAATGGATTGTTGGAGACATTATCGTTTGGGACAATCGTTGTGCCATGCACCGGCGCAACGCGTTTCCATCCGCTACTCGTCGAACCTTGCACCGCACCCAAGTCACCGGCGAAGCGATTATCGCCGCCTGAACCTCCCATTCCGAACGCGAGAATCCCGGAGATTCAGCAGACCCGCACAAAATGACTGCGGCGTACATTGGCGCGATTCCTGTCGCGACCCAGAGCGGTTTTCAACTAAAAATTGTAGAGCCCATTTATTAATCTCGGATTTCTTGGGTTCTTGATCCCGGAAACCGGGGAAATCCTCAAGAAGTGCGATGTCGTTAAAGCGGCCGATCCGATGTACAGGGCAAACCCTCCAGTGGCTTCCAGGCCTGCCTACCGAAGGTCTGGATTGAGCGTGTACGTCCCGGTGCATGATCCTTCTGCAAGCACGTGTCCTTCCATTGCCTGCAGGGCCTCCCGGCAGCTGAAGGTGCCGTTTAGACCGAGACTCGCCGTATCGAGGGCATATACCGTGAAGACGTAGTGATGCAGGATGGTGTCGTTCCATGGGGGGCAGGGACCATCGTAGCCGCCGTAGCTACCCGCCATCTGTTCATCGCCTTCGAACCATTCAGTGTAGCGGTTGATGCCGCGAACCCCAAGATCGGTCGGACCAGGCGATTTTCCGCCAGGCGTGATGCCATCCGAATCGGCGCCTTTTTCGAGGGACGTTACACTTGCCGGGATGTCGACGAGTACCCAATGGCAGAAATCCATGCGGGGCAGGTCCGCAGGAATGGTCTTTCCTTCCTGATTGACATCGTCAATCACAGAAGGGACGTCGGGATCGTTACAAATGATGACGAATGATTCGGTGCCTTCTGGGGCGCCTGTCCAACCGATTGCCGGGCTCATGTTGGCGCCCATTGTGATATGGCCTTCATCGGCCGGATTGCAGAACGAATATTCATCCGGGATCGGATCCCCGTCATTCCACGCGTCGATGTTAACACTCAGATTTGCAGCCATGTTCTCCTCCCTGGTTTCCCGCAGCGATCACTGACCGCGAAGAAAATTACTTCCGCTTCACGCTGTGACCGCAGCCTGCCTCGTTATTCCGGACTTCTTGCCCTTTGATCGTTTCGCTTCGGTCTTCAACAGCTTGTCCACCGCTTCTTCGACCACCGTACCCTTGAAGAAATTCAGATTCCCACGGGCATGCAGCATGACGGGGTTGGTGAACATGAAATCGCGGAAATCGTCGGCCCCGACCAACCCGTCTTCGAGCAGTTCGTAAGCCTCCTCGAGGACTTCCCGCATCTCCGGCACATCCCAGTGACCAATGTCGGAGCCGAACACGGCATTGAGTTATACGCCGAACGGCAGTCCTTTGCCCCGAAATGCGACGGCAGCCATAGGATCATCGGCCTCGCAGCCGAAATAGAAAGGTTTGACGAACAGGTCGATGATATCTCCCGCCTTCTTGATGTGGCAGGCCGCCAAGTCGTCCAGCAGATCTAGATCTGCCTGATTGGTGGTGCCGTCGGACGAGACGTTGACGTATCCGAGGCGCTTCGTCTCATTTGTCGCACGGTTCCTCAACGCTCGTGCGAAAGACTCGCCACCGTACTTGTCGAAGTACTCGCCGAGTTGGTCGGAATCGATCTTCGAGGGGTCGAACTGGTAGATGGCGTGTGCGCCTCGCTTGTTCCATGCGCTGACCAGTGTCGCATACAGGCTGCACGCCCAGGCGACGCCTCCCTCGAGAAACCCGAAATTCAGTTCCGGAAATCGCCGTGTGACACCGCCGAAAAACATCGCCTTCGCGGAAGCTCCTCCTGCGGCGGCAAAGTGGCCGATCTGGTTGTAGAGGTAATTGTTTACCGAACGGCGATGCCCGTGGCCTTGTATGTGTGAATGGGCGGTGGGTGCTATACCGAGTTCGACACACTTGGCCCAAAACGGATCGTAGTCGTACTCGCTATCTACCGCGAGATTGTCGATCCAGTAAGCTTGGAGGCGCGGGTCGTCCTCGACGCGTGGTGTCGCTTTGGTGGGGCGATGGAACAGGCTGGCCACCATGGCCACCTTGAGGTTCAGCTCCTTCACCGCGTGTTCGGGTTCGTCAATCGCCTCAGCGGGCGTGCCGGTCGGGATGCATGCAGCCGGTGTCATGCGATCGGCATGCGGACCGAATATGTCTGTGACCATTGTATTTTGAGCGCGACAGCACGCCCGACGCAGTTCCTCGTCGGGTTCGTCGATGAGAAAAAAGCCGAACGTGGGATAGACGATGGTGTAGTCAGAACCGAGTTCATCCAAGCGGTCACGCAATAACCCCGGCAGCATGGATGTCGCCCGATCGAGTGTATGAGCCGCGGCAACCGCCCAGAACGGTGGCCGAGCAATTCGATTATCCAACACCTGCCGCCTGGACATCTTGTGCCACAGGTCGGCGCATGCCTTCTTTGACCGGGATGTATAGCGCTTGACCGTTTGGGCGCCGGCGACCTGCTTCAGAAAGTCGAGGAAGACGGGGGCGTACTCTAGCATATGCCCATCGGCATCTACTACGGGGTGGTCGAGGCTCGCCCGGATATCAGCGGCACGGCTGGTGTTGGGCTGCGGCTTCCGGTTCTTTGGCGGCGCCATGATTGGCTCCTTAAGAGCGGGTCAGGACTGAATGATGTCGATTAGGCGCGACGGTTTCAACTGACCGGATCGACGGGCTTTCGGTGCATCGTCATTCGACGATCAACGTACCGACTGCGACGATGAGCAAAAGCCACGCAGAGGCGCGGCGATAGGTCTTCTCGCCTGTGGCGTGGAAGATGCGGTTACCGATCTGGGTCGCCACCAGGAAGAAGGGAAAAATGGCGACAATTCGCCACAACCCCACATTGTCCAGGGTTCCATTCAGGATAAGGATGGCGACCGTGGGGATACTGACAACGAAAACATTGGCGATCAATCCGGCGCGTGCGGCTGCAGTCGTGCTCGGACCCATCAACATATAGAAGATCAGGGGCGGACCACCGAGGCTGGTCGATGAGTTCAGGGTTCCACTCAGTACACCGACACCCAGGTTGGGCATGAGCCGATGGGGGCCGTGATAGCGCCAGCCCACCATCAAGAGAATGGCCATGAAGGCGACGATCAACGAGATCACTCGGCGCATCACATCCGCATCAGCGATAAGGAGGATCCATGTCCCAAACGGAACCGCAATCCATGCCGCAATCCATATCGGGATCATCGTTCGCCATGGGATGATCTTCGCAACCCGCGTCACCGAGTCGACCGAAACCATGACTTCCAGGGCGAGTGCCGTGACCACGCTAACTGCGGGCCCGTACATCACGGAGAGGATAGGTGTCATGATGAGCGAGGATCCGAACCCCGTGAAGCCACGGGAGATTCCCGCAATGACTGCGACAATGAGGGCAACGACGGATTCGACCGTGAGCAGGTCGTCCAATGGGAAGGACATGTCAGTGGTCAGTACTGAGCATCAATGAGTGGCGTCATGAAGAACGGCGCCGCATCTCCTCGCACTCGTTCTCTCGAATTCCCGTTACGAGCTTCAAGTCACTGTTCGTTAACTCGACCATACGTTCGACGCAGTAGTCACCGAAACGTGTAATGCCCACTTTGCTGTGCCGTCCCCCGAGGACGAGGCATGTAATCCCGGCTTCGTTGATCGCGCCGAGGCACATCGGACAGGGTTCGCAAACCGTATAGAGCGTTGCGCCGACGAGTGCGGCGGGGCCTGCATTCCGAATGGCATCCACTTCTGCGTGGGCCGTTACGTCTTTCTCACTCTCCACACGGTTTTGTCCGCGTCCGATGATTCCACCGTCATGAACAATGACGCTTCCCACCGCGATGTTTCCGGCATCGAATGAGGTCTGCGCCTCGTCGAGTGCGTGGCCGATGAAGTTGTCATGATCCATGCTGTTTGCCTTTCGCCTCACTCCGAGCCAACGATGACCCCGGCTTTCGACTCCAAAAATTTGACGATGGCCGAGTTGTCAGCTGTTTTGCCGTTTACGGCCATACTCTCTTCCCACATGTCGACGACGGCGGGACCCAAGATTGTGGGCGCATCGACCGCCCGTGCCGCCTCAAGGTAAAGATTGAGATCCTTTAGCACGATGGCATGCATTGAACCGAGATTGAACGTTCTTGGCAGTACCGCATCGGGAAATTTCTCCAGGGTTGCAGAGTTGCGTGCCGTGCTGGTGTTGAACACATCGATCATCAAATTTGGATCGAGGCCTGCCTTGACACCCATGACCAGAACCTCGGCCGTGACCGCGGAGGCTGTGCTCGCCATCAGTGTATTGGCCACTTTCATGGTCTGAGCCTGTCCCGGCGTACCCCCAATGCGGAATATGTTCTTGCCGAACGTTTCGATGAGGGGTTTGACCTCTTCGCACGCCGCGTCGGGTCCTGCCATCATCACGGCGAGCGTACCTGCAATCGCACCGCGCCGGCCGCCGCTGATGGGCGAGTCAACAAGGGTGATGCCGGTGCCCTCAAGGCCGGCAGCGACTTCAATTTCCGTAGGTGGACCCGTAGTCGACAGATCGACAAAGACGCGCAACTTTTTACCCTGACACGCACCGTTCTCCCCGAGAACGATATCAATCAGTGCCTGCGGTGTGTTCACGCATGCGAAAACGATCTCCGCGCGACCCGCGACGTCGGCGGGCGACGTTGCCGTCTCGGCGCCATCTGCTTTGGCCTCATTTACGGCTGCATCATCAAGATCGTAAACGATGACCGTGTGTCCGGCCTTCAAGAGATGCTGTGTCATCGGCATTCCCATGCTGCCGAGACCTATGAAGCCTAGTGGAACCGTCATCGCATCAGTCCTCCGGTTGAACGTCTTCTGGCCTGCATCCTGGCTCTAGCCCATGGCTTCAGCAAACAGAGCCTCGTAATCATCGGCGTCCGCCGGCCGCGGATTTGTTGCCGTACTGTGATCGGCTACGGCGCCTGCAACCATGCGAGGCAGGACATCGTCCGTGACCCCCATATCTCTCAGGTTCGCGGGCAGCCCCAGACGTTGATTGAGACTTTCGATGGCGTTCGCCACCCCTGTACCCGGCGGCAACTCCATGGCAAGACGCAGATGCTCGTATTTGTCGCCAGCATGATCCGCATTGAACTTGAGAACCGGGGGCAAGATCACTGCGTTGAGAGTCCCGTGATGAAATATCGGCTCGGCCAGACCTCCCAGGGGGTGCGACATGGCGTGGACCGCGCCAAGGCCCTTCTGAAACGTCATCCCGCCCTGGAGAGAGGCCATCATCATGTTCCAGCGTGCATCCCGATCGGAGCCATCATTGACGGCGCGCTCGATGTTCCGCATCGCGCGCTCGACGCCGTCCAGCGCGATGGCGTCGGCTGGGGGATTGACCCGCGGAGACAGGAAGGTCTCGATACAGTGGGTGAGGGCGTCCATTCCCGTGGCGGCGGTCAGTCCGGGCGGCAGGCCGAGTGTCAAATCCGGATCGCAGATGGCGACATTTGGGATCATGTTTGGGGCCAGAAACCCGAGTTTCCTTCCGTCACGGAGTGTGATCAAGGCAGCGCGCCCGACCTCACTCCCGGTGCCTGCTGTCGTGGGGATGGCGATTAAGGGCGCGACATCGGACGTGATTCTCTCTACACCGCCCAGTATCGCCGCGTACTGTTCGAGGGGCGGCTGGTGCGTTGCCAAAAGCGCGACGCCTTTGGCCAGGTCTATCGACGAGCCGCCACCGACCGCGATAAGGCCGTCACACTGTCGTTCCACATAGTGGTCCAATGCTGACTCCACAGCCGCCTCTGTTGGATTGCCGGGTGTTTCGTCAAAAATGGCCCAATTCGAGCTGCCATCATTTGAGTTGAGGATCGGATCAAGCAATCCGGCGTCCCAGACGCCGCGATCCGTTACGATCATGGGCGCCTTCATGCCAAGCGCCTTGAGTTCCTCCCCGAGCAACGACACGGAGCCGTGGTCGAACTGAATCTTCGTCAGATAGTTGATGAGGGCCATGAAGCAGCATTTCTCCCATACACGTAAACAGTCGATCGCCACTCTACCACCGAGGTCTGCTCACGCCGAAGGGATACGCGAGAATTTAGCGATGCGAATCGGTTGAAATGCAGGCTCAACCGCCGTTCAAAGGGAATTATGGGGATTACTGAAGCAGCGGACCACTCTCTTCGTCGTCGGCATAGCGCTCCAGAAGAAACGCTGACATTTGGTTGGTCCAATCTTCATCTTCTGCGCGAACCAGAACGGCCGCGAGCAACAGCGCGCCGGGGGGAATATCGTTGTCGTCTTCATAGTCGGGCAGGGTGAGGCGAAGCTCACCATCCTCACCGAAAACCAGTGCAGCCTCGTTGGTGTCGACGAGAGTACCGTCGTCCGGTTGCTTCTTAATTGAGCCAGGTTTTGGCATGTTCGAGTCCCCCAAGATGCCCACGCGCTACTCTAACACTGCGAATCACCCAAAGGGCAGTAGAACATTGAGATGACTTGGCAACATATGGCTGCAGAATAATTGCTCGTGAACGGGCATGGCGCCAAACATCCGTTTGTCTCTAGGTGTAGTGTGATAATTCGAGACTCATTTGAGGTTGTAAATCAGGGAGCAAGTTATGGTGGATCGTTTCAGCGTTGCGGGTCGTACTGCATTTGTAACGGGTGCAAGCCGGGGTATCGGGCGGGCCATGGCCATCGCCCTGGCACAGCACGGCGCCGACGTCGCGATCAATCATACGTCGTCGTTCGACGCTGAAATTGGCGTTCCCGATGCGGCCCAGCAATTCGTCGATGAGGCGCAATCCCACGGTGTGAAGGCGTATGCAATCGAAGGAGATCTCTCGGCTGATGGCGCGGTCCTCGATGTTTTCGATCGGGCTGTGGACGCCTTGGGGTGCGTCGACATTCTCGTTAGTAACGCGAACATCCAGATCGTCTCTCCTTTCGAGGATGTCACGGCGGAACAGATCGATCTTCAGTGCAAGATGAATTACCGCGTGCCGATCCAGCTTCTCCAGCGGGCGATGCCACCGATGGCTGAGCGTGGCTGGGGCCGGGTTCTGACTCTTGGCAGCATCAACCAGGCCAATCCGACGATCGAGCTTGCGGTCTACGCCGGGCTCAAAAGCGCCCAGTACAATCTGGTTATCAACCTGTCCCGCAAGTACGTAAAGACGGGTGTTACCATCAATAATGTCTCACCGGGTCTGATAGAGACTGACCGCAACCGGTTTCGGAGGGAGGATCCTGCTGATTGGCAGGCCATGATCGATCGGATCAGCCCCATGGGACGGGCGGGACAGCCCGAAGACCTGGTCGGTGCGGCGCTTCTGTTGTGCTCAGATGCCGGCAGCTTCATTACCGGCGTGAATCTCAACGTCACCGGTGGCGCCGACATCCCGTACAACTAGGTTTCGCGTGGCTGGCAACGACCTTCCCGCTGAATTGGCTGTGGTATAGAGTTGACCGAGAGATAGAGGGAAACATGGTCCTCGGGAAGGTACTTTCGTTTCGCCAGGTGTGACGGGTCGGAACCAAGTTTGATTGAGGGAGAAGATATATGTCGATCCAGGCCGTTCAATCGCCAAAGTCCATTCGCGACAGTGTGTCGGAAGCGGAATGGGAGGCGCGGGTTCTACTAGCGGCGGCATATCGGATCACCGCCATGCAGGGCTGGACCTACCTTGGGGCCTCTCATATCTCCGCGCGGGTGCCGGGGGAGGACAACACGTTCCTTCTCAACCCACACGGCGTGTTCTTCGAGGAGGTCACGGCATCCAGCCTGATCAAGGTCGACTTTGAAGGCAACCAG
>CEUN01126274.1_pt1 | contig 13846 bp, 9 predicted proteins | sample 361501 | NCBI WGS metagenome assembly CEUN01 (sample SAMEA2622801, study PRJEB7988) | marine metagenome | biome: marine biome (ENVO:00000447); feature: marine epipelagic mixed layer (ENVO:xxxxxxxxx); material: "saline water (ENVO:00002010), including plankton (ENVO:xxxxxxxx)" | depth 120 m | reverse complement strand
CCCCGGCTCTTCGCCCAAGTCGCGCCTCTTTCCGATTTTGAATCCGTCCTGAACCTACCGGTCGAAGAGGCGATCAAGGGTTACCAGGCCGAGGTGCAGGGCGTGGTCCTCGCGGAAGATGATCGGCCGTCTCCTCGGGGAAACGATCAAGGTGGTGATCACGCCCACCAAAGATCCCCTGCCTATCAAGGCCGATCCGGGCATGATCGATCAGATCATCATCAACCTCGCCGTCAACGCCCGCGATGCGATGCCCAAGGGGGGAACGCTCACGCTCTCCACGCGTTTCAAGGCAGTGGGGGAAATCGAGGCGGAAAAAGACCCCGATGCCCTGTCCGGAAACTTCATGGTGCTCAGCATTGCCGACACAGGTGAAGGCATGACGCTCGACCTTCAGAAGCGGGTCTTCGAACCGTTCTTCACCACCAAGGAAGTTGGCAAAGGCACAGGTCTCAGGCTTTCCACTGTGTATGGCATTATGAAACAACACGAGGGTTGGATTGCTGTTGAGAGCCAGCCGGGCGAAGGAACTCACTTTGAAATGTATTTCCCCGTCGAGGCCAATTTATCCTCCGATGATGAATCCAAAGGCGATGCCGGCGACACACCCCCGGAAACAGCGACCATCCTGATGGTCGAAGATGAACTCGCCGTTGCACGCATGACCTCCCACACATTGCAGAGCCTCGGCTACCGGGTCCTTGCGGTAGAGAACGGTCCCTCAGCCAGAAGGGTCTGGCAGCGCCATGGAGACAAGATCGACCTCTTATTGACGGACATGGTCATGCCCGAAGGAGTTTCGGGCATGGATCTGGCCAATGAGTTCGCCAGTCAACGCCCCGAGCTGCCTGTCATCTTCATGAGTGGCTACAGCGAAGATTTGATCAAGGCCGAGGGAAATCCCCATTCCAACAGCCAGTTCCTCGCAAAGCCATTCACACGCAAAAAACTCGTCGCCATGATCAAGCAGAGCATCGAGGCCGAAACAGCTACGGTCTAATCCGTTCGGCTCATCCACGTAGGTCAGTTTTCCGGATATTTCACCTTGGACGCCGCAACTCCTCGCAGCAGAGCCGCAATACCGACAAGGTCTGATAAGGCAATACGATGGTAGTCGGTCCAAAGGACGACAATTCCGGCGTTTTTTGAGATTTTCCTGAACTCAATATTCTTCGGGATCGCCCGAATCCGCACTAAATCGCTGTCTACAAGGCACTTACAGTCCTTTTCAAAATCGAGAAAAACGCGGTTTGACATGTAAGTGGGTTATGGTATTCACCTTTGTTAAGCCCCATGAGCGACCAAGACTCCTCAAGCAAGCCCATCTTGCGTTCAGCGCTGAATCGCCTCGTCCGGGGCAGCTTCTTCCCCCTCGATAAAATGGAGCAATGCGATGGCTGCCATCGCCTCTTCAGCCTGCGCAAAGTCCAACTCGTCGGGAACAATATTCTCTGCGAGAAATGCCATGAATCGGAGGAATCCATTCCATCTCTCTCCGGCGTGGCCGCCGAGACTCGTCTGTGGCATTCCGCCTGATCGGCGAACGAGTTTCCTGAAGACTCCCGAGCGGCAGCTTGCCGGTTGGGAGTTTTCTTTTTCACCACTTCCGCGCCTGAAACTCCTCCCTTCGAGTCCGATTGAATATCTGTCGAAAAGGAATTCATTGCGCGCACACTCGTTTTCCAATACTGCACACGGGTATGAACAAACCTGCGCAATTCACATTTCTTTTCGCGTTCGCCTTTGTCCTCTCGTTGACTGCCGCGGATAAGAAACCGGCCACCGCAAAACCTGTCCTGCGCAAGGCGGTGATCGATGGGAGCGGGCCGGGTTGGAAGCAGTTGACCGGAAAGGATTTCGTGAACGTGAATTGCCATAGCAACACTTGGCGATGGGAGGGTGGTCACGCCTATTGCACCGGCAAACCGGTGGGCGTCATTCGCTCCAAGAAACAGATCAAGAACTTCGAGCTGGTCTGCGAGTGGATGCACAAGAAATACGGTGGCAACTCTGGTGTGTTTGCCTGGGCGAGTCCGGAATCCATCAAGAAACTTGAAGACGGCAAGGGACGCCTTCCCGATGGCATCGAGGTGCAGGTGCTGGATCTGGGCTATGCCGAACTCTACGAGAAACGACACAAGAAGAAGTCAGATTGGTTCACCTCGCATGGCGACGTCTTTCCAACGGGACCAGCGAAGTTCACCCCCTTCCCACCCGTGGCGCCGAATGGCCGTCGCAGTTTTCCATCGAAGAACCTCACCTTGGGCACAAACCAGTGGAATCACTACTACATCCGCGCGATCAATGGCGAGGTGCGTCTCTGGGTGAATGGTGAAGAAGTGTCCGGTGGCACCGGTGCCAGCCCGGCCGAGGGATACCTTTGCCTCGAATCGGAAGGCGCGCCGGTTGAGTTCAAGAACATCCGGATTCGTCTGCTGCCCTAGTGGGAGATGGGTTTTAGAAGATAGGAGTTAGGGAATCCGCGCGTGGCTCGCGACTACTACCTGCAGAAGAATGCCGGTCCGGTGAATTTCCGGATCGACTATGAGCGTGAGCTGAACGAACAGCAATTTGCAGCGGTTTGTGCGACGGATGGGCCGGCACTGGTAATTGCCGGGGCTGGTGCCGGAAAAACACGGACGCTGACCTATCGTGTTGCCCGATTGCTGGAGCAAGGAGTACCTGCCAAACGCATTCTCCTCCTCACCTTCACCAACAAGGCCGCGCGTGAAATGATGACGCGCGTCTCGGACCTGCTCGGTTGTGATACCAACGAGCTATGGGGCGGCACATTTCACTCCGTAGGTAATCGCATTCTTCGACGTCATGCGGACCTGCTCGGCTGGGAGCGCGACTTCGGCATCCTCGATCGCGAAGATTCCAAGGACCTGCTTCAGGCTTGCATCAACGATGCTCAGATCGATGTGAAGGAGACGCGCTTTCCGAAGGCGGAGATCCTGCTCAACACGATTTCTCTCGCGCATAACATGTGCAAGACGATGGGTGAAATCCTCTCGGAGCGTTATTCGCATTTCCAACATCTGCACGATCATCTCGAAGCCGTGCAGCAAGCCTACGTGCTGCGGAAACAGTCCACCAACTCGATGGACTTCGACGATCTGCTCGTTCAGTGGCTGCGCCTGTTGATGGAGCACGATGACGTTCGCGAGCTTTACCAGAATCGCTTCCGCTACATCCTCGTGGACGAGTATCAGGATACGAATCAGGTGCAGGGCGACATCATTGACATCCTCGCGGGCGAACATAAGAACCTCATGGTTGTCGGTGATGATGCGCAAAGTATCTACTCATGGCGCGGCGCGAATTTCCGGAACATTCTCGACTTTCCCAAGAGATTCCCCGGCACGAAGACCTTCAAAATCGAGACGAACTATCGCAGCACACCCGAGATCCTGAATCTCGCGAACGAGTCCATCTCCGCGAACATCGGACAGTTCGAAAAAGAACTCAGCAGCTTTCGCGCGGAGGGAATCAAACCGGCATTGGTGAGTTGCGGTGACGCGCAGGAACAGGCTGCATTCGTGGCGCAACGAGCCTTGGAGTTGCGTGACGAGGGAATACCGCTGGAAGAAATGGCGATCCTCTACCGCGCGCATTTTCACGCGACGGAAATGCAATTTGAACTCACGCGGCGCAACATACCGTTTTCCATCACCAGTGGCATTCGCTTCTTTGAACAGGCGCACATCAAGGACGTGGCCGCCTGGCTGAAATTGATCTGCAATCCGCGGGATGAACTGGCCTTCAAGCGGCTCGTTCGGATGTTGCCGGGCATCGGCGGCAAGACGGCCGAAAAGCTGTGGCGCGGATTCCTGCAGCGGCGCACGAAGACCGAACGCGAGGCTGAGCTTGTTCCCGCACAAGAAACGGCGTCGGCGGGTGGCTTGGCGGTAGATCTGCAGTCGCTTAAGCAAGCTGTCCCCAAGAAAACAAGGGTTCACTGGGCGCAATTCACAGCGACAGTGTCGCAACTGGAATCAGAGCCGGTGGTGGGGTATCCGGGCGACATGATCGAGCTGATCGTCGAAGCGGTCTACGACGAGCATCTTAAGCTGACCTATGAGAACTACGAATCGCGCCTGGATGACGTAAAGCAGTTGGCAGGGTTTGCCACGCAGTTCGATGGGCTGGAAGATTTTCTCACGCAACTCGCATTGCTCACAAATGTCGATTCCGATTCGAACGGTCAGGACGATGACGATGAGAAAATTCGATTATCCTCCATCCACCAGGCCAAAGGACTCGAGTTTCGGGTCGTGTTCGTGATCATGCTCTGCGACGGCTTGTTTCCTTCGCATCGATCGGTGGATGAGCCAGAGCAATTGGAGGAGGAACGTCGCCTGTTCTACGTTGCGGTTACACGAGCAAAAGACGAACTCTACCTCTCCTATCCGTTCCTGCGCTACATGGCTGGCAGTGGAGATGCGATGCAGCAGATCTCACGATTTATCTCCGAGATTCCAAAAGAATTTACGGAGGAATGGAAACTGCACGGAAGCGATATGCCTTTCTGAGTTGGCGGGCCGGAGATGCAAGTTGGGGATGGCAGATGTGATTCGGACGGCATACTCCTCTTCCAGCTCCTATCTGCAATCTCCCAAATTCCAATTCCCATCTACCAAACAGCTTCCGTTTCCGCACAGATTGTGTAGCCTGACCTCGCTTCCCAAAGATCGCGACTGTCTCGTGTAATCGGGAAGCGGGGATAGCCGAAGGAACCTGCAATGAATCGCCCGGAAGCGGCGAAGAAGACCGAAATGACCCAGGCGGGTTATTGGTTGATCTGTGCGGCCTTCTGCGGGTGCCTGTTGCTGGTCATCAGCCGCGCGATTACTTCTTCTGAAAAGCATCAAGCGGATGCTGTTGTTCCCGACGACGAGCCTGCAGCTTCAAGCTGGCCTTGCACGTGCATTCGGCGTGATGTGAGTCCGGCTCCACGCAGATTCTTCGCTGCCGAGTTTTCACTTGTTGGCCACGGCCAAGAACGTCAGATTCTAGGTCTGAACCATGAGTTTTCGACGCTTTCACAGGGCCATTTGTGTGCTTTCGCTGGTTGGGGTGGCCAGTTCGGTTAGGGCAGTTGATGCGGACTTCAATCGCGATGTCCGGCCCATCCTGTCCGACAAGTGTTTTGCCTGTCATGGCCCCGATGCCAAACATGTGAAGGGCGACCTGCGGCTCGATCTCCGGGAGAGCGCCATCCGCATGAATGACGGTCACGCTGCCATCATTCCAGGCGACCCGTCGAAGAGCGAATTGATGGTGCGCATCACCACTGCAGACGAAGGCGAAGTGATGCCTCCTCCTGAATCCCACAAGGAATTGAAGCCACACGAAGTGGACGTTCTGCGTGAATGGATCAAGCAGGGCGCCAGGTATGAGCAACATTGGGCCTACCGCAAGCTTGCCTGGCCGGGCTTGCCCACGGTCACGGGCACAATTCGCAATCCGATCGACAATTTCATTCAGTCCAATCTCCGCAAGTCCGGCGCAGAGCCCGCCAACGAAACGGATCGCATCACACTTCTGCGCCGTTTGAGTTTTGATCTGACCGGGCTGCCACCGACGCCCGATGAAGTCCGGGCGTTCCTGAACGACGAGTCGATTGATGCCTATGAGAAGGTGGTCGACCGGTTGCTCAAATCACCACATTACGGCGAACGAATGGCGGCTTATTGGCTCGACCTGGTTCGCTACGCCGATACGCGGGGTTATCACGGAGACCAACACCAGGACGTTACGCCCTACCGCGATTACGTGATCAAGGCTTTCAATGCCAACACGCCATTCGACGAATTCACGCGCGAACAGCTTGCCGGAGATCTTCTTCCGGGACCGACCATGCAGCAGAAGATTGCTTCCGGTTACAACAAGCTGCTCATGACAACGGCCGAGGGTGGAGCGCAGCCCAAGGAATACACGGCGAAGTATGCCGCGGACCGCGTCCGCAACGCCTCGACAGTCTGGCTCGGATCCACCTTGGGTTGTGCCGAATGCCACGATCACAAATATGATCCGTTCACGCAGAAAGACTTTTATTCCTTCGCAGCATTCTTTGCCGATGTGAGGGAAACTCCGGTTGGAGGGCTGACGTCGGTCATCAAGCTTCCCACTGATGGGGAAACCAAACGACTCGCCGCACTCGGCAAGCAGATCGGACCGCTTGAGAAACAGATCAGGGATGAACTGGCTGCCATTGACTACAAGGAACCCAGGCCCGGCGAACTGAAAGCGCGCGTGGCGGAGGTAAAAAAGGCCACCGAAGAGAACAAACCATCGGCCAAGGAAATCATCATTGTTGACGACGAGAAACCGGAAGCGAAGACGATCCGGGCGAACAAGAACACGCATCCCTTCAAGTGGGACGAGGAAAAGAAGTTCAGCGGCAGGCGATCGTGGACGCGCAAGGCTAAGGGCGTCGCTCAGGATGTGTTCGATTATCTCAAGGAACCGATCCACGTGCTAAGCGGTGACACGTTCTTTGTGCATGCGTGGCTGGACGAAGAGGACCCGCCGGATGCGATCATGATCCAGTTTCGGAGTTCCAATTGGGATCATCGTGCGAACTGGGGAAACATAAAATCCATCGGTTACGGCGGATCAACGGAGAATTCCAAGAAGACCGACTTTGGTGAACTTCCCGAGACCGGCAAGTGGGTGAAGCTCGAAGTTCCGGTCAATGATGTAAATCTCAGGGGCAGAGAGTTGGTGAGCATCGCGCTGACGCTGGCCAACGGGACGGTTCACTGGGACAAGCTGGGCCTGCAGCGAACCGCAACGTCCGATTGGAGAGCCAAGAAACCGGTGAAGAAGCAAAAGAAGAAAGATCCCTTGCAGATTGAGTCGGAAATCTCCTTCGCCTCCTGGGACAAGTGGATCAAGAAACAGAAATACAAGGGCATTGAGCGCAACGTGAGGAACATCCTTACCAAGGCCGCGAACAAGCGAAATGAGAAGGACGCCAAGAAAGCCCTGAGCCACTATCTCGAAAACGTCTACCAGCCGAAGCGGAAATTCTTCGGTGACATCCACAAGAAGCTCAACCCGCTGAAGAAAGAGCGCGACGCGTTGGACAAGGCGATCCTTCGAACGATGGTCACCGAGACGCTTGGAAATCCCCGCACCATGCGCGTTCTGCCGCGCGGCAACTGGCAGGATGATTCAGGCAGCGAGGTCAAGCCCGCTGTTCCCGCATCCCTCGGCAAGCTGAAGACCGGGAACAAACGCGCGACGCGCCTGGACTTGGCAAGCTGGCTGACTTCCCGCGAGAACCCACTCGTCGCTCGCGTGTTTGTGAACCGCCTTTGGAAAATCATGTTCGGCCGCGGGCTTGCGACCACGCTGGATGACTTCGGCATGCAGGGGACGCATCCGTCGCATCCCCAGCTGCTGGACTGGTTATCCATGGAATTCATCGCCAGCGGCTGGGACATCAAGCACACGCTCAAGCTGATCGCCCTCTCGCATACTTATCGGCAAAGCTCCGTTGCGGACGCCAATTCGCTTGCAGCTGATCCCTACAACAATCGTTTTGCCCGACAAGGCCGCTTCCGTCTCGACGCAGAGATGGTTCGTGATAACGCGCTTCAGGTCAGTGGATTGCTGGTGGACGAAGTCGGCGGCCGCAGCGTGAAGCCTTATCAACCGGAGGGTTACTGGGTGCATCTCAACTTTCCCAAGCGGAAATACGCGCACGACGACGGAAACAAACAATATCGCCGGGGACTTTACACCTACTGGTGCCGGACCTTCCCGCATCCGAGCCTGGCTGCGTTCGACGCTTCGACCCGCGAGGAATGCGTCGTCGAACGCGTCCGTAGCAACACCCCGCAACAGGCCCTGGTCTTGTTGAACGATCCCACCTACGTCGAAGCCGCCCGCACCTTTGCGGAACGGATACTGGACGAGGGCGGCAAGTCGACCACTGACCGGCTGAAATTCGCCTACGAACGCTCCATCTCGCGCAAACCCCGCCGGGACGAAACCGAGTTGCTCAGCCAGCTCTACGATTCGCACCTCAAGCAATTTACCGAAGACGAGAAGGCCGCCGATGAGTTGCTGGAGACAGGCCTTCGCGACTCCGACTCGAAGTCCTCCAAAGCGGAACTCGCGGCGTGGACATCCATCGCCCGGGTGGTATTCAACCTGCATGAGTTCATCACCCGGAACTGAACATGAAGTTCAAACCCGCAATACTCATCATGATGGCGCTATGCGCGGCCGCCTGCGCGACGACGAGTCGCGACGCGGACATGAAACGTGTGCATGAACTTCGCGCTGAATATCAGACGCTCGAAGAAAGCCGGGAAGACGCGACCCTGGCGGAAGCGCAGCGTATCGATTATCGCATCCAGGTTGTGATGCAACACCTCGTCGACCTAGAGAATCGCCTGGGAATTCCTCATTCGTTGGAAGCCCCCAAGTCCGGCCCTGTGCCGGCCAAATGACCATGAACATTCAAACACTCAACGATCTCAGCAACCGCCGGACTTTTCTTGGCAGGGCCGGCCTTGGCTCGATCGCTCTCGCCTCGCTCCTCAAGCCCGGCGCCCTGCAGGCTGCTCCCGGGGTGGATCGCTGGACGGGCACGCTCGGCCGGCTTCACCACACCCCGAAGATCAAGCGCATCATCCATCTCTACATGGCGGGTGGTCCCACGCATCTGGAGACCTTCGATTTCAAACCCGAACTGCGAAAAATGGACGGCAAGGGCATGCCGGAGTCATTCACCAAGGGACAGCCGATCGCCCAGTTGCAGAACAAGGAATTGAAGTGCATGGGGCCCCAGCACGATTTTCAGCACTTCGGTCAGTCCAAGCAGTATATCTCAGAAATCTTTCCGCACATCGGAACGGTCGCTGATGACATCGCCATCGTTCGTTCCATGCGGACGGACGCGATCAACCACGATCCGGCCCACACCTTGATGAACACCGGTACGCTGATCTCCGGGCGGCCATCCATCGGTTCCTGGATGCTCTACGGTCTCGGCGCTGAAACGGATGAACTTCCCGGATTTGTCGTCCTGAGTTCCATCGGCAAACACGGCCAGTCACAACCCATTTCCGCACGACAGTGGCACAGCGGTTTTCTGCCCAGCCGTTTTCAGGGCGTGGAACTAAGATCCGTCGGAGATCCCGTGCTTTACGTCGGGCGGCCCGGCGGTGTGACGATGGGACGCCAGCGCGACATCGTCGAAACCATCAACAAGTTGAATCTCCTTCACGAACGCGCCACCAGAGACCCGGAGATCCGCACGCGCATCGCCCAATACGAAATGGCCTTCCGCATGCAGACCAGCGTGCCGGATCTGGTCGACTTGGCCGGCGAACCCGAGTCCATCAGGGAGATGTACGGCACCAAGGGCGCAGACGGATCGTTCGCTGCGAACTGTCTGCTCGCACGGCGGTTGGCCGAACGTGGGGTTCGCTTCATCCAGATGTACCACCGCGGCTGGGATCATCATGGGAGCGTGAAGTCCAAGGTTGCCGGAACGGCCGGTGAAGTCGACCAGGCCTGCGCTGCATTGATCAAGGATCTGAAGCAGCGCGGGATGTTCGAGGATACGTTGATCATGTGGGGCGGTGAATTCGGCCGCACGCCGATGGCGCAGGGCAACGGTCGCGATCATCACATCAAGGGATTCTCCATGTGGTTCGCCGGAGGTGGCATCAAGGGAGGAACGTCGTATGGGTCCACCGACGAACTCGGCTACAATGCGGTCGACGATATCGTGCACGTGAACGACCTGCAGGCGACCATTCTCCACCTGCTCGGCATCGATCACAAACGCCTGACCTTCAAGTTCCAGGGCTTGGACATGCGTCTGACGGGCATCGCCGGGAATGTGGTCGATGGGATTCTCGCGTAGCGCGTTGAACGCGGTAGCGGCGAGCGAGCAGATTCGTCGTTGCCGAGGACTGCTCGTCTATACTCACTGCTGCGGTTGGATAGATTCCGTAAGGTTTGGGCTCGCTTCGAGGAGATGAAGCGGACGGCCATCGTTCGCCCAAACCCTTTGCATTCACAGGGCGGTCGTATATGGTCCGCCGAGGCGGGAATGACCATCGGTTTGCCCGTGCGGCGTCGTGGTTGAGCGCCAAAGACACCAACGAATCCCAGACAAGTTATGGACGACGAAAACCTGAGTTATCTCGAACGCAAGCGCCGGCAGGCCCAACCGGCCGAGGAAGAGGCTTCACCGGCGAAAAAGCATGGTGTGGCCGCATCGTTCCGGCCCAAGGCGAAGGCCAAGGTGGTCACTGAAGTGAAGGCCAAGGCCAAGCCGCTTGAGCCCGAGCGTTCGCAGATCGTCCAGAATGTTCCCCAGACACGCAAACTCCTCGCCACCGCGATCTTCGAACTTGAAGAGCTGACGGCCAACCTCTGATCCCAGCCATGGACCCGATCGTATCATTCAAAGCGGCACTCCTTCAGGCGCGCGAGGCCGAACTCGCCGTTCGAGCCGATTGTCTCACCGAGCTGGACGACATTTCCGCGCAGAAGAATTTTCGCAAGGACCTCGAAGAAACCCTCAGCAAGTTGCGCGAGCGGGGCGCGATTTCCGGTGATCCGCTCAATGAGTTTCTCGGCCAATGCTCTCAGGTCATTGGCTGGCAGACGAAGCTGGTCGAACAGGAGAGCTATTTCGCCGAGCGCATGCGTGAAAGCTTCGAGGCGATCGAGGCTTCGATCGAAGACGGTTTGCCGGACGAAGAATGGAGCGCGCTGGAAAACAACATCGCCGGTTTGGAAGCAGAGTTTCTCGCTTCGCGGGAAGAATGGCAGGGCTCACTTCCTGCCGATCTCTGGCAGGTCACCGAAGGCGATCGCCAGGCAGCTCTGGATAAACTCGACGCATTGCTCAGCCATGCGCGTGACACCATGAAGCTCAACAAGGATGTTGGCTGGTCTTATGCGTGGCGGCTGACGGCGGACACCTCCGGACCCAGCCTCGCCGACAACGAAGTGGACATTCCCGCGGAGTGTTCCTTCTGCGGACACACCTGGACGGCTCACTTCGGCCAGGCCGGCAAGACGGTCAACTGTTTGGAATGTTCGCGCGACGTCAAGTTGCCCGATGCCTTGGCCGCCAAGAAGAACGCCGAGGATCGGGCGGCCAAGAAGACCATTCCACCGGTGAAGGTTCCGGGTGCTCCCGATGAAAAACACACCGGCCTGCCTTCGGGCTGGAAGGATCATTTCGATTCAAATGAAGAGGCGAAAACGAGGCTGGCTTCGCGTCCTTACTTCGACACCGAAGAGCTTGAGCGTTTGCGTGCAAAAGCCACCGAGGTCGCCGAGCGCAAGGAGATCTGGCAAAAGTATCTCCCGCGGATGCAGGCCACGCATCTTCCTTTCAACACCGACCAGGCTTGGGAATTGATTGTCCGCGATCCGGGCGAGGTGGTGGCTGAGTTGACGGATTACTGGCCGGAATCCGACTGGGCGCTCTCTCCGCGCATCGGCCAATTGCTCGGCGGAGGCGACATGGATATCTCGCAAGGCGTCGCGCTCTTGGCCACTGACAAAGAAAAGCTCGAACGCCAGACCATCCGTGAGATTCGCCAACGGGTTGAGGCCAATCCTCAAAATGCGATTCTCGATCCCGGCGATTACTTCTGGATCTGCCGCGAAGACGAGAAGGTCAAGCTGGTCTACACCGAGAAACTTGAGAAGAAGTGCGCCGACTACAATTGGAAGCACAACTTCGAGGTCGATGAGGAACTCGAGGACGCGTTCAAGCAAGGCATGAGCGTCGAGGATGCGCTGGGACTGCTGTTGAAAGGGAAGTCCCGAAAGCAGGATCTCTCCGCAGATGATATCAGCAAGGTGTTCAATGAGATTCGCCGGGTGAAGGAGATAAACGGCGATCTCTTTGCCGATGACGGTTCCAACCTGCGTGGAGTTTCCCAACTGCCGCATGACTGGCGATTCAACTTCTGGGAGCCTGCGGAATTTGAATCCGAGCAGTGGATCAAGGATAACCCGATCGTCGCGACGCGGCTGATGATAAGCGAGCTGCCGCAGATCGTTGCGGAGTTCACCGGACGTGAAAAACTCTTCCGCTTTCGAGAAAAGGCCGAGCAGATGCTGGAGGACGAAGACCTGAGCATTCAGCAAAAGGCAATGCTGCTGCCGGTCATGATTGGCATCTCAGACCAGGTGCTGTTTATCAGCGAGCGGGAAGGCGAGATCACTGATCCCGGTTCGAAACCCGGGCCACTCAAGATGGAGGTGGATCGTTCGTTCCGTTCGTCAGAAGTGCGCGGGTTGCTTGATTCCGAATTCCCACAAAAGCTCGCTGATTACTGCGAACAGAATTGGATACTCGACACTCTCGAATCCCAGGCGAACACGCGCAAGGAAGGCATGGCCTGGGGCGCAAAGATTGGCGTGGGCGTCGTGGTGCTCATCGTTCTCTCGCTCATCGTCACCTTCATCATGGAGCGCATTCGCGCCAGCAAGAACAACACTCAGATGGCGGAGGTCGAGGCGCGCAATGCGATGGCCGTGGATTACAGCCTCGATATGTCGCTCGTGCCGACCAACATCGCTGCGTCCAACATCGTGGCCAAGGTCGGCGGGGCACCGATCGACACGACCACCAAGTTCGAAGAGGGCGACTACACCTTCGTGATCGATCATCCCGCGCTGAAAACCGTGCGGCTTCCGTTCAACATCTCGTACGGAGTCGGAACGAACTTCGGGCAGATCAAGCTTTCGCCCGCAACGGGTTCGTTGAGCATCGCTTCTGATCCGAATGGTGCGAGCGTGGCAGTCAACGGTGACGCGGTGGGCGAGACTCCCTATTCGGTCAAGTCCATCAATGCAGGGCCGGCGAAGATCACGCTTTCCTCGCCCGAGTTTGGCACCTGGACAACCAATGCGACGATCGGGAAAGACCAGGTGCTCACGATCAATTATCGATTTGGCCGGGGCACGGTGAAGATCACCTCCAATCCGACCGGGTTCTTTGTTGCCACCGGTCCGGCGGGCACGTCTGCCGCGGCACTTGACTGGGCAAGTGCCGCCAAGACTCCGCTCGAAGCGCAGATGTTGCCCGGCGAGTATGTCGTATCCCTCGCGCATCCAACCATGGGTTCGATCGACGCTACGCAATTCACGATCCGGGATCAGGAAGAGACGGCCTTCAATCAGGACTTTCCGGTCGCCTCACCAAATCTCTCACCGGGCGCGGACGCGCAATACTGGCGCGGCAGTTTCTCGCTGGGGACCTGGATGAACTGGGAAGACAGCTGGCAGTTTTCCACCAAGAATCCACTCACGCTCTTCCGTCTCTGGAAGCCGGGCCGTTATCCCGGAGTGTATCCGTTGGAGAACAATGGAGGATTCACTTCCCGGGTGAAAAATCCCCTAGGTCCAGGCGGGACGATCGAGGCCTGGGGCAGTGACAGCCGCAAGCAGACCACCATTCCGGACGCGGTGAAGGACCGGAAGTTCATCGACATTGCGGCCGGCGCAAATCACACCGTCGGACTTCTCGACGACATGAGCGTCGTCTGCTGGGGTGACAACAAGGCCGGCCAATGCGCCGTTCCGGAAGACCTCGGCCCCTGCATGATGGTTGCTGCCGGCGCAGACCACACGGTCGCCCTGCAGATCAACGGCAAGGTCGTCTGTTGGGGAGCGAATCAAAGCGGCCAATCTGCGGTGCCTGACGGCATGCCGAGTAGCGTCGCCATATCCGCGTCCGCAAATCGCACCGTTGCACTCCTCGCGAACGGCTCGATTCAAGGTTGGGGTTATGGCGGGTTCACAATCGCAGCGACTCCGCAATGGCGGCCATTCATCGACGTATCCG
>CEUN01151669.1_pt1 | contig 13860 bp, 13 predicted proteins | sample 361501 | NCBI WGS metagenome assembly CEUN01 (sample SAMEA2622801, study PRJEB7988) | marine metagenome | biome: marine biome (ENVO:00000447); feature: marine epipelagic mixed layer (ENVO:xxxxxxxxx); material: "saline water (ENVO:00002010), including plankton (ENVO:xxxxxxxx)" | depth 120 m | reverse complement strand
TTGGCGAACAGAATTGCCGCCGGCGCCAATACAGCCGTCAGGAAGTAGGCAATGCCCACAAACAAGAACGCTTTGATGCGGCCGTTTTGCGGGTCTTGCATGCCCATCGCACCGGAGTGCAGGAAGACGCCGTAGACGCCCCAGCAACCGATCGTGAGGAAGACCCAATAAATCCAGCCCATTCCGGGCCCGGTGGTGTTTTCAGTTCCCATGACTTCCGGAGTGTTGTGTCTGGCGAATCAAAGACCAAGCGAATTGGGTCTTCAGAACTTGGTGAATTTTTCCAACTGCTTGACGCGTTGATTGATCAGCGACTTGGTCGCCTTGACGGTCTTCTTCAAGCCGAATCCTTCGCAGCAGAACGAGGCCACCACGCTGCCGTGCACCATGGCACGGCGCAGGTTCGCATCGATCGAGCCCTTCGAGCTGGCGAGGTATCCGATCAATCCGCCCACAAAGCTGTCACCAGCACCAGTTGGATCCACGACCTTCTCCAACGGATAGGCGGGACAGATGAAGTGTCCCCTGGGGCTGGAAAGCACGGAGCCGTGTGAACCGAGCTTCACGATCACGTAATTCGGTCCCATCTTGTGTAGCTTTTTCAAGGCGGTGAACACGTTGTCATCGCCGGTGAGCTGTTCGGCTTCGCTGTCGTTGAGCACGAAGCAGTCGACCCGCTTGATCAGTTTCGTCAGATCGTCCAGCGCGATGTTCAGCCAGAGATCCATCGTATCGGCGATGACGAACTTGGGATTATTCGCCTGATCGAGCACGTGGTGCTGGAGCGCCGGTGCAATGTTGGCAAGCAACACATATTTGGCTGCCTTGTACTTCTTGGGGAGATGCGGGGTGAAGTGCTCAAACACGCCCAACTCAGTCGCCAGTGTCTGGCGGTTGTTCATGTTCACCTCGTACTCGCCAGACCAGTGAAAGGTCTTGCCGGCCTCGATCTGCAAGCCCTCAAGGTCGATCTTGGCGTCGCGATATAGGTTGATGTACCGCCTGGGAAAATCACTGCCTACCACGCCCACGAGATTGACCGGCGCGAAGAAGCTCGCTGCGACAGAGGCATGACTGGCCGAACCACCCAGCAATCGCGGGTTTTCGGCCTTTGGGGTTTTGATGGAATCGAGTGCTGTGGAGCCGACGACGAGAACGCTCATAATATCTGATTTGGTCTACCGTTTGCGTACGCGGAGCGTAGAACTCGCAGCGCCTCATGTCCAGCACCGAGGGGAGCCCGCGACGAAGTAGGTGGAGGGACTTACCCTTGAAAGTATCGGCGATTGAAATCACCCGCCATGTGCATCTCCACCTTCTCGAATTGCGCGAGCCAGTGCCGATGCTCGTCGGTTCTTTCCCGGCCCTTGGCCTTGAGATCTTCAAGCAGCGCCAGGTGGCCGAATTGATGCTCCTGCAGGAACGTGAAGTGTTGCATGTCGTCCCACTGGGCGACTTGGTCCGGCAATTCGAAATTGCGGGGCACTTCCACGGAGGCCGGCTCAACCACGTTTGGGGCGCAGGAGAATGGCTTTCATGGATGTGCCGTCCACCTCTACGCTGGAGGTTTCGATCTCCTCATCATCCTTCAAGGTGTTGTGCACGACCCAGCGGTCGAAGGAATTCATCGGCTCAAGTTCCACGATGTCGCCTTGTTTGCGCACCCTGTCGGCAGCTTCCTTGGCCTTGGCGACAAGTGTTTCGCGGGCCTTGGAGCGATAGCCGCCCACGTCCAGCGTGACCTTGGGCGCGTCTTGATCCTGCCGGAAGAGCAGGCGGTTGAGCAGGTATTGCATGTCCGCGAGCGTCGCGCCCTGCCGGCCAATCAGCCGGCCGGCTTCATCGGTCTCAATGTCCAGCAACATGCCGGCATCGAAGTCCTTCTCCACGACTTTCGCATCGTCAAACCCCATCAACTTGAGGAGTTCCGCGACCATTTCCTTCGGTTCGGTAGCCATAAGCCTGTTCAGCGATTCTTTCGTTTCTTCACCGGCCCTTTGCCGATGATGCCGTCGTCCCGTTTGGTGGGCGCCGGTTTGTCGCCTTTCTTCTTTCCGTCGCTCGATTTGGTAATCTTGGTCTGCAAAACACTCAACAGGTTTTGCACGGTCCAATAGAGCGTGAGCGCGGACGCAAAGTTGTAGAGGAAGACCACGAAGATCAGCGGCAGGTATCGCATAATCTTTTGTTGCGTGGGATCCATGCCCGGAGAAGCCGGTGTGAGGCTGCTCTGCCAGAACATCGTGACGCCCATCAGGATGGGCAGGATGTTGATGGGGAATCCAGCCAGATGACCGATCGTGTCAGGCGCGGCCAGGTCGGTCACCCAGAGGAACTGCCCGCCCCGCAGCTCAACCGCGCTGCGGAGCATTGTGAAGAAGCCAAGGAACACCGGCAGTTGGAGCAGCATCGGCCAGCAACCGCCCATGGGGTTGACGTTGTTCTCCTTCCAGAACTCCATCATCTTGCGATTCATCTTCTGCGGATCGTCCTTGTACTTGTCCTGCAGCTTCTTCATTTCCGGCTGCAGTTCGGCCATGCGCTTCATGGACTTGGTGCTCGCGTTCGTGAGCGGCCAGAAGAGGAGCTTCATGATGATGGTGATGCAGATGATCGCCCAGGCGTAGGTCATGCCCTGGTTGTGAAGGGAGTTCATGCCGAGCAGCAGCGCGCGGGCGAAGAAACCGTCAATGATGATGAAGCCGTTCAGGTCCATCACGCGATCGATCTCGTTCTTCTGGCTGGTGGCCATCTTGGCGAAGGTGCCGTAGACCTTCGGTCCGATGTACATGTGGTAGTTGTGGACCAGAGCGTTTTCCACACCGGGGAATATCGCGTTCGTCTTATATGCGAATCCGGATTGAATCGCGTAAGGCTTCTTGATCTTGGGTCGTTCGCCGGGAGCGAGTTCCTCTGCGGTGTACTTCGGCATCTCGATCTCCTTGGCAATCACCCGTGGTGCGGGTTTTTCTGGAATGGTCGTCACCGTGAAAAATTGGTTCTGCACGGAACTCCATAACGCTTCTTCCTCCGCGGTGTAGGACGTCCGCGGTCTTCCGGGGAAGCAACCGAGAGTCTTGTTCAAGAACCAACGATGGTCCGTCGTGTGCCGGTCTTCGCCGTCGAACCAAAAGAACTTCACATAAAATCCGTCGTCCCGCGGATTCATCAAGGTGGCCGTGCCGGTGACAAAATAGTGTTCAGGCTTGTTGATTTTCGTCCCCGGATTGTGATTCTCAAATCGCACGGAGACGTCCATCGCGTAATTCGTCGAAGGCCGGAATTCCTTCACGATTCGCGAGCCGTCCGGGAATTGAAGCATGGCGTTCACACCGCCGTTGGTCTTGCTGAGCGTGTAAGGCGTGTTCTCGCTGACTGCACCTGCGATGAACAACGCCCCGATCGGAACCGGCGCCTTTTCGTTCAACTTCGTGAGGCGGCCAGCACCGAATTCCGCGAGACGTCCGACGCGTTCGGGATGTTTCTTGAGCTCGACCAGTTTGATGCCCCCGCCAAGTGAGGTGAAAGTGTACCTCGTCAGTTCGGTATCGAGAACGAGCAGCTCCTCTTCGGGAGGCGGGGCAGGCGCAGGTGCAAATGCAAGTGAAGGCGCGGCTGCAACGGCTGGATTATTGGTGCTGGCTGTATTCGTCGTTCCAAGTGATTGAGGAGCTAAGTTCGTGGTCACCTCCCCGAACGAACCCGGTTTGGTGGCGCTCAGGTTTGTGCTCGCCGGAGCATTGGTCCCACCCGCCTTAGCCGACTTGGGCTTCTGCGGATACCACTTGTTCATCAAGCCCTGCCAACTGAACAGGAAGACCATGGACAGGACTAGAACGACGATTGATTTGCGATCCATGAGGTTACTGGGAAAACGGGACTAAACTCGGAGTCGGACTTGAGGAACGGGATCGTGTCCGCTGCATCCGGACCAGGGATTGCAGCGCAACAGGCGTCGGGTGCCGAGCCAGACCCCGCGAATGGCGCCATGAACGCGGATCGCCTCAGCCGCATACTTGGAACAGCTTGGAGTGAAGCGGCACTGGTCGCCAAACATCAGCGAAAGCAACGGGGAAAGAGTCAACTGGTAACCCCGGATCATGAGCAGACAGATGAACTGAAGCGGATTCATTCCTCGCGTGCAGCCAACACCCCGGCCTCGGACATGAGTTTCAGAAACGTGCGTTCCACCTGCTGAAAGTCTTTCTCGTTGATCGATCTTCTGGCGATGAGGACCAGTTCGATCGGCTGCGTGAATTCGTGTTGATGGTGCCGGAAGACCTCTCGCATCAATCGCCGCGCGCGGCTGCGCTTGATGGCGTTCCCGATGGCTTTGGAGGTGATCGCTCCCAGGCGGGAAACCGCGCTGTCCGGACAAACCATCCAATTCACCACCAGACAACCCCTCACCAGACGCCGGCCCTCGGTCTTGATCCGCGCAAACTCCCCGCGCTTGAGGAGCCGCTTGTCGCGTCCCAGAGTCAAGCGAGCCTGCAACGCATCCGGCATGCAACGATCAGGCGGGCGTCAGGCGCTTGCGGCCCTGGGCTCGACGGCGTTTAAGGATGGCACGCCCGCTCTTGCTGCTGTTGCGGGCCCGAAAGCCATGCTGCCGTTTCCGGCTGATACGTGAGGGTTGATAGGTTCGTTTCATAAGGCAAAATCCAAAAAACAAAAATACAGCGGCCCACAGGCCGCATGCTCACTCCGCAATTTGCGGACCGGGGAGCGTATCAGGGAAGATTCTCGTGTCAACCACCGTGCCGAGAAAAACACGCCAATAATCGCCGGAATTCTGCCACGTAGCCGATTGAGTCGGGATGTGGTCAAAAAACGCAGCAGCGGGCGAGGGCGGGCAAGACATCGGTTACAAATGGCCTGCCCGCCTAAACACGCTGCCACGTCGGCCCATCGCAGGTCATCCGCAAAAGTGTCTTCGAACTCAGCAGCGCCCATGAATACGTCCGTATAACCCGCAGTCCAAAGCCCCCGTTGGCCGACGATTTGTGAGATTGACTTGAACCAATCCTTCCCGCAAATGTGTCGGCCCAAAATTCAAAGTGACTATGAAACTGATCAAATCATTGCTGGCGTTGGCCCTTTGCAGCGTGGTCTCCATGACCGCCGTGGCCGACGGAAAACAGACCCTATGTCCTCTGATGATTGAGGATGAAATCGATCCCGATACCTCCGTCGATTACAAGGGCGTGAAAGTCTTCATGTGCTGCAGCACCTGCAAGCGCCAATGGGCCGAGAATCCTGACTACTTCGCAGTGGTTTCGCTGAAGCAGGCTCCCCAGCTCAAGTCGGTCGTCGACAAGAAGGTCAAGCCGCTGGCCCAGAAATTCTGCCCGGTCTACACCGATCGCCGCGTGCATCCCAAAGGCCCGTCCGTCGTTCACAACGGCCAGAAGATCTACTTCTGCAAGAAGCGCGCCCTCGACCGCTTCAAGTCCAACCCGGACAAGTACCTCAAGAACCTGAAGAACCAGAAGGGTTAATCGGGTATTTCCAAACAAATTCAGCGAAGGCCGGCATCAGCCGGCCTTCTTTTTTTGGGCTGAGATCCTGAAACCGCCCACCGCCTGGACAAATTTTTCGTAATCTGCTGCGTTCACGGAATGGTCATGATTCGCGGCATTTGCGACTGCGGGTTCATAACGGCAAAAGCGCGCAGCGGCGAGCACGGCTATACGTGGTGGTATCCTGTCTTCAATTCGACGACCGTCCTCAGCCGTATTTCTCCCGAGCGAAGCGAGCAAGCCCAATAGCCCGAAGGGCTTAAAGTCACGGTAGCTCGGGGTAAGCGAAGCGCCACCCCGGGAACACGGCCCACCAAGCCCGTCGATCCCGAACGGGGTCGCAGCATGGCCGTGTTCATCCAAGGTCTTCACGGTTGTCATCAAAGTCGTGTTTCAAACGCCTGGGAGTCAAAGTGTTCGACGTGGCAGTCGATGATGTGCTTCTCCATTCCCGCAGGGATGACCGCGGTGTTCCGTCCTGTTGCGTAGGGTCGGGCTGATGACGGGCGAACTTTCCGAAATCATTCGGACCATTCGATGACGATTCACTCGGAACTGGACGGACCACGGGTCCATCCTACGTAGCACCGATTTCAATCCGTGGGGAAACCACGGAAATCTCAGCCCTCAATCGGAATCACCCAGACGTTGCGGAAACGGACGGGGTTGCCGTGGTCCTGCATCTGAATGGGGCCCGTGTCGCCGTGGGCTGCGTATTCGAAAATGGAATGCGGTCCGCGCCAGCCGGTTCCTCCGGAGAGTTCGACGTCGTCGTGGATCACGTGTCCGTTGTGGACGACGTGGAAGCGCGCCTTGCGTTTGACCTTGCCTTTCTTGTCGAACGTCGGCCGGTGAAAGGTGATGTCGTAGGTCTGCCACTCGCCCGGCCTGCGGCTGGAGTTTACATCGGGCTTCTTGCGTCGGTAAAGCGCGCCGCATTGGCCGTCCGGATAAGTGGTGTTCCCGTAGCTGTCGAGAACCTGGATTTCGTAGCGGCCCATAAGGAACACGCCACTGTTGCCGCGTCCCTGACCCTTTCCTTTCATGACACTTGGCGTGGCAAATTCGATGTGCAGTTTGCAGGAACCGAATTGCTGTTTGCTTTGAATGTAGCCCTTGCCGGATTCCAGTGAACCGTCGACCAGACTCCAGGTGGTGGGTTCGCCCTTGGTTGTGGTCCAGTTTTTCACCGACTTGTTCGAACCGTCGAACAGGACGATGGCTCCCTTGGGTGCCTTGGCCGCTTTGGCGTCATAAGGCTTTGGTTCGACGACCGGTGGCTGTGGCTGTTTCTTGGGATCGGTTTCGTGGACCTTGATGCCGTCGATGAACATGAATTCGAGGTTCTTGCCATTGATCTCGCGGATCTCCTTGCGGACCACCGGATCCTTCGCGGTTGCTAAAAGAGTGAGTCCGATGAGCGTGGTGAGTTCAATCTCAAATCGGCGAAGAAGAAGGGAACAACGGTCAGTGCGGTCATCCCACTGGAAGATTGATTGGTCTGATCGGTTTGATCTGACCGATTAGTCTCGCCTCCGAGCGCTGTTCCGAATTCCATCGGCCCATGCGTACACTTCTTATCTTTGCCTTGGCGTTCGCCCTCCAGAGCACCCACGCGGCTTCCAAGCCCAACATCATTTACATCATGGTGGATGATCTCGGCTACGGCGACCTCGGCTGTTTCGGCCAACGCTTCATCAAAACGCCAAACCTCGACCAGATGGCAGCCGAGGGCCTGCGCTTCACCTCCTACTACGCCGGTTGCACCGTCTGCCGTCCTTCGCGTCTGTCTCTCTGGACCGGCAAGCACATGGGCCACACGCCCATCTACTCCAACGCGAAATACGAATTCTCAGTTGCGGACATCACCGTCGGCGAACTCCTGCAGGAAGCCGGTTATCGCACGGGTGGCATCGGCAAGTGGGCCATGGGCGGACCTGAATCCAGCGGTCATCCCAATCGCAATGGTTTCGACTTCTGGATGGGCTATCTCGACCAGGGCGAAGCGCACAACTTCTACCCGACCCACCTCTGGCGCAATTCCGACAAGGTCGAACTGCCCGGAAACGAACTCCTCGATCATCCGGCCGCACGTGGCCGCGTCGCCAAGAAGAAGACCACCTGGTCTCACGACGTCATGACCAAGGAAGCCTTCGATTTCATTCGCCGCAATCACAAGAGGCCCTTCCTCCTTCACATGCACTGGACGGTTCCCCACGCAAACAACGAAGGCGGCCGCGTTTCCGGAGACGGCATGGAGGTTCCCGGCTACGGCATCTACCGCTCCATCGTGCATTGGCCAAACACCGAGAAAGGCCAGGCCGCGATGATCACCCACATGGACAGCCAGGTCGGCGAACTCTTCAAGCTTCTCAAGCAGCTCAAGATCGATCGCAACACCCTCGTCTTCTTCACATCGGACAACGGTCCCCACTCAGAAGGGGGCCACGTCCACGAATTCTTCGATGCCAACGGTCCGCTTCGCGGTTACAAGCGCGATCTCTACGAAGGCGGAATCCGCGTGCCCGCTATCGCCCGGTGGCCCGGAATCGTGAAAGCCGGAACCGAAACCGACGAGCCCCTTGCCTTCTGGGATTTCCTGCCCACCGCCTGCGAACTCGCCGGAGTCAAGCCGCCCAAGGACATCGACGGCATCTCCTTCGTCCCGACCCTGAAAGGCGAAAAACAGAAAAGCCACGATCACCTCTACTGGCGTTATTCCAACAAACGCGCAATTCGTCGCGGCAAATGGAAGCTGGTCCAGGTGAAACCCGACGCTCCCTTCGAACTCTACAACTTGCAGAACGACATCGGCGAATCAAACAACCTCGCCACGCAACACCCCGCGCTCGTGAAACAACTCGCCACCCTGATGGACGCAGCCGTCCGCTAGGTGTCGGCAGAATTCGGCGTGAGCCGGATCAATTCATCCCTCACCGGTATTGGCAAAAACCAGTGAACGTCGCCGTCCGACTGGTTTCAGCCAACTCAACCAAGACCGAATTCTCACCGAGCGGCCGAATCGTGATTCGCCTAAGAAAATGAGGATCACTCCAACTCACCAATCCATCCACAATCTGTTCAACCTCGTCCTCTGAAAGATCTTCGTGAATGGATCACCCGATCTCGACTCATCAGGAAACTCGCGAACACCAGCACCACCACCGCAACAACCAACCACCGGTTACGATTCCCTCCACATAAGTACCTGAGCTGAACCCATCGAGCGACCAGATACAGGACCGCGGCAGTTGCAACCGACCTGGCAAACTTCAAGCCATCAGGCCCCGACGCAAACATGTCTGAGTGGAAATGGAAAACTGCGAAGTAGCAGCTTAAGAGAACCACGCCCCACCTCCCCCAGAACATCAGTCCGACAAATGCGATGCTCATTGCCAGCACACGAACAAACACCAGTCAATGGTTTGTCATCGAGTGCACGTAGAACGCGTTCGGCAATTGAATCAGGAATACGAATGCGAAAAAACTGAGCGGACTCTTGGGCATTCTAAATTTCCTGGATGCTCCTGGCGGGCAGCCGAAGTGGACAACTACCCCGTAGCCTTCCGAATTGCCTCCGTGTTCTGGAACACTGAATCAATCAACTCGGTGAGATCTTCGCTGATGAAGTGCGAATGCCCGATCCCGATCAACCGATTGTGCAGGGACTCATTTCCTTCAGTCATGAATTCCACGTGTGCTGCTGCAATCATGCCGCTCGCATACTTTGCTCCGATGCCCAGTTCGCTCAGTTGGGCGGTGGCCAATGCCTGAATGTCTTCAACGTCCATGAAGCACACGATCCGGCCCAGTCCGAACGCATAGCCATACATCGTAAAACCGAACACCTGGCACATCAGTTCGTCATTCAGGTCCCATCGCTCATCACCTTTGACCGCATTGGCCAGGGCCTTCACCCTCGATCGTGCCTTCTCTCTCAAGTCGCTCATCGTCAGTTCCTTCCATCTACTTCATCGAGCATCGGTGAAAAGTCAATTTCCGGAGTGCGGTTCGATAGTGACTGACTCTTCAGCGCAACGCTAATATCGTTGAATGAACGTTCCCTTCTCACTTCTGGTTTTCTTTCTGATCGCGGCATCGATTCACGCCTCAACGAAATCTGACGTACGTGAGCGGGTTGAGGCCGAATATTCCTATCTGGAAAAACTCTACCGGCATCTGCACGCCAACCCGGAGCTCTCGTTCATGGAGAGGGAGACTTCGGAGCGCATGGCGCAGGAATTGGAGAAACTGGACTTCACTGTCACTCGCAAGGTGGGCGGCCATGGCGTGGTTGGTTTGCTGAAGAACGGCAAGGGTCCGACCATCATGTTGCGATGCGACATGGATGGACTTCCCGTTGAGGAAAAGACGGGCCTCCCGTTCGCCAGCAAGAAGCAGATGCGGGATGAATCGGGCAAGACGGTGCCCACGATGCATGCCTGCGGACACGACATCCACATGACGTCGGCCATCGGAACTGTTCGGGTGCTGAGTTCACTCATGCAGCACTGGAAGGGCACGCTCATGTTCATCGCTCAGCCTGCCGAGGAACGCGGAGGTGGTGCGCGTGCGATGCTGAGCGATGGATTGTTCGAACGCTTTGCGTTGCCGGACAAGGTGATCGCGCTTCACGTTCATTCCGGCATGCCCGCCGGCACCATCGGCTACACGCCGGGTTTTGCTCTGGCCAATGTGGATTCCGTCGACATCAAGATCTTCGGCGTCGGCGGCCATGGGGCTTATCCGCAGGCGACCAAGGATCCGATCGTGCTTGCCGCGCAGACCATCCTCAGTCTGCAGACGATCGTAAGCCGCGAGATTGCCCCGATCGAACCCGGCGTTATCACCGTGGGTTCGATTCATGGAGGCACCAAGCACAACGTCATCCCCGGAGAGGTGGATCTGCAACTGACCGTTCGTTCCTACAAGGACGAGGTTCGCGATCAACTTCTGGCGGGCATCAAACGCATCACGATCGGTCATGCGAAGACGGCCGGACTTCCCGAGGACAAACTCCCGATCATCAAGGTGAAGGAAAACTACACGCCGGCCACGTACAACAATCCCGAACTCATGCATCGATTGGTTGCAGTCTTCGACGACTGGCTGGGCAAGGGCACCTGCATCGAACGACCGTCGCAGATGGGTGGAGAAGATTTTGGCCGCTACGGCCGCACAGAACACAAGGTGCCGATCTGCATCTATTGGCTCGGGGCCGCGAGTCCGGCTTCGGTCAAGCGCGCCCTGCAAACCGGTGGAACCTTGCCTTCGCTTCACTCGCCCATCTTCGCGCCCGATGCGGAACACACAATCAAGACCGGCGTGACCGCAACCGTTGCCGGCCTGCTGGACCTGTTTGCGAACCCCTGAAGGGTCGCCAGCGATATCGCCGGATCTAACCGCGATTCCTCACCGCTGCTGGACGGGAGACGTAGCGCAGACTTCCAAGTCTGCCGGGTCGCAGGTTTCCCAACCTGCAGAGCGTCCGATCCCCCAGTGACGAAGATAACAGCCTCCGGATTTGGAAATCCGCGATACGGCAGATTGAGGCACCTGCGCAACGGGCGATACGCACTCGCCAGCATCCATGTGTGAGATATTCGGGCTAAATCAACTTCGACTGGCCTGGAATGGCGACGGGCGGGTAAGGCATGTCTCCAAATGCGTATTTGTCCGGTCGCAGATCTTCCCTGGATTTCCAGGCTTGTTCCCAGGTGACGGTCTTGCCGGTATAACCCGCCTGCCGTCCCATGATCGCCATCATTGTGCTGTTGACCATGTAATCGCCGTTGTTGATCGGTTCGCCATTCCGGATGCTGCGGAACAGGGCGTCGTGTTCGAGTTGGTAGGGGATGTCCTTCACTCCATTGCGCGCCGCACTGTAACGCCAGATGTTGTTGCCGGTGGTGGTCTTGCGCCGGAGATCGGCGGTGCCGTCTGAACCGTAAACCAGATGGGCGGTGTTCTGGTCTGTGCCGTTCTGCTGGCGGCAGAAGCTGAAGCAGCGTTCGCCATTGGCATATTCGTAGCACACCGCAAAATGATCGAAGATGTGCCCATAGATCTGTTCGGTGCGCGATTGCCGGCCGGCGAGGGTGAAGCAATTCACCGGGTATTGGTCACGCATCGCCCAGGCCATCATGTCCAGGCCGTGAACGTGTTGCTCCACGATATGATCACCTGAAAGCCAAGTGTAGTAATACCAGTTGCGTAGCTGGTAATCCATGTCGCTCCAACCGTCCTGCCGCGGATGGCTCCACAAACCGCCGATGTTGTAGTTGGCCTGCATGGTGACGATGCGTCCGATCGCACCGTCGTGAATTCGTTTCATGGTCTCCTTCACGGCCAGGCTGTATCGCAGCATGAGGCCTGATACGATCGAGAGCCCCTTTCCTTTGGCCTGCCGGCATGTCTCAAGTACGGACCGCGCGCCCACCGCATCAACAGCCACGGGCTTTTCGACGAAGGCGTGTTTTCCCGCAGCGACAACGGCCTGAAGATGTTCCGGTCGAAAATGAGGTGGGGTGGCCAGAATCACCACGTCGACATCGCTGGCGAGCAGCTTCTGGTAGGAATCGAATCCAATGAAACGGTGATCTTCCTCCACTGCAAATCGTTCCTTGTGCAGGTGCTTCAGTCGATCGGCAGACTTCTTCATCCGATCCGGGAAGACATCCGCCATGGCGACAATCTTGACTTTGGGATCCGCCTTCAAGGCATTGTCCGCGGCACCAGTGCCGCGGCCTCCGCAACCGATCAAACCCAGTCGCAGCGTTTCCGATCCGGCGGCATGCACGGAGGGGAGTTGAGAAAGTCCGGTTGCGATCGTGGCTGCGCTGGTCGTGCGGATAAAGCCGCGACGGTTGGGGGGATTGGGGATTGGTTCGTTCATATCGGGTATCCGTTGTTTAGTATGTGTTCAGACTATCCGCATGGGCGTCTTAATCCAGTTTCATCCCACTGCCCAATAACACCGCCTCGTGCACGGCGAGATCATGCTCGCTGTCCCACGCGAGTTTCTTCTCACCACGAATGACCTTCGCCAGATCAATGAACTCCTCCATATATCGGTCGGTCAGCTTGGGCAGGCTGACATCCTGAAAGCCTTTCTTGAATTTGCCGCGCGGCCGGTCGAGGGCGATGCGCATCTTCGGCGGTTCCAGCGGATTGATGAACACCGAACCCAGTTCGCCCGTGACGTTGAAGAACCGACGCGGAAAGCCGAAGGGATCAAGGTGGTTGCAACGGATGGTCGCGATGGCATGAGGGTAGTCGTAAACCGCCATCTGGTTGTCGGCGAAACTGTCTTTCTTCGGGTAGCTGCGGCGATTGTGGGCGGTGATTTTGTCCGGCTTGCCCAGCACGGTCACCATCGCGTCAATAATGTGGCACGCGAGTTCGAACATTCCTCCGCCCTCGAATTCCGCCAGCTGCTTGCGCATGGAGTCGCCTCCCTTTTTGCCCATCATTGCGCTGAGTTCGGTGATCGGCCCGAGCCAGCCGTCGTGAGCCATTTGAAACAGCAGTTGAAACGCCGGGTTGTAGCGCAGCATGTAACCCATCTGGATGGTGAGCTTTCGTTCGTTCGCTGCCGCATGCAGCGCACGACAGGCGCTCATTGACGGACCCGCCGGCTTGTCGAGGTGGATGTGCTTGCCGGCCTTGATGCACGACATGGCGGCCGGCACGAGATCGCGAACTGCCGTTTCCACTGCAACAGCCTGAAGTCCCCTGGTATTCAGCAACTGTTCCTGTGTCATGAACTTCAGACCGCGCCAGGTTTTGCTGTTCTTGGAGGAACGACGCCGTTCTTCATCCGGCTCGACCAGGCCAACGATTTCGTAGGTCTCCGGTAGTTTGCGCATTGACGTCATTTTTCCGCCGGCATGCGGATGCGCGGTCCCGATCTGTCCAATCTTGATCCTCGGCGGTTTTGCAGCGCGGGCAACATGAGGAAAGTCAAGCGCGACGACGGTTGCCGCGGATCGCGCGACGAAAGTTCTTTTGGAAATAGCCATGAATCTGCCCGGAGGCATCTCATGTCGCCTTGGTGGAGGCAACCAAGAATCGATCAGTCTCTTTTGTTCAGCGGCGAGTTGTTCGTCCAGCCGCCTGGCCGCCGTGATGATTTCCCGGACTGCAGGATTTGGTGGCCGAGACTGAGGCCGCCCGTGTCGATCCACCACCAGTGCCTGAGATCGGTCACCCATCTGGGCGCGAAGTTCGGACTCCCGTGAAAAAAGTTCGAGGATTTCAGCGTGGACTTTGGCCAATGAACGGCTGCATTGGCGCAATTCGTCGACGTCGTCACCGTGATGCGCACGGTCGGACTAGT
>CEUN01026149.1_pt1 | contig 13860 bp, 8 predicted proteins | sample 361501 | NCBI WGS metagenome assembly CEUN01 (sample SAMEA2622801, study PRJEB7988) | marine metagenome | biome: marine biome (ENVO:00000447); feature: marine epipelagic mixed layer (ENVO:xxxxxxxxx); material: "saline water (ENVO:00002010), including plankton (ENVO:xxxxxxxx)" | depth 120 m | reverse complement strand
TGGCTGACTTAAATCGTCCAGTCTCCTCAAACGTCCCCAGTCCTCTTTGCTCGGCCTTTACGTCGTGATTGATCATCAAAGCCAAAACGACTCCCAACAATACAAAGCTATTTCGCATTAATCGTTCTACCTTTCTCGTATGCTTGGAAAGTTAATCTGATAAGTCGCCAACGCGATATCTGATGTCGTAAAATCCACGACAACACAACCAAGTTTGCGATGCTTTGTCGCAGCAAGATACTGTAACAGTTTCTTATTGATAGGCGTACTAATCTCTGTAATGCTTGGAAGTCCCAATAGGTTTTTCACATATCCAGAACAGTAATTCAAATGTATACGCCGATTGGATTCATTTTCGCCGGCATGTTTCAACGCGCGTTCTATGATCTTCCATTTCAAGGCTGCATTGGGCAATTCAAAACGGTCCTGGACAAACAACTGACGCCCTTGAAAAAATCCATCATGCCCCCAGTTTGTTGCATCAATCCCAAGGCTCTGGCTAGAGTTGAATCGGCGGAGTAATACGATCTTTCCTCTGACATCACCTAGGGTTGGTAAATCCTCACCCAACCACCAAACACTATCGCCCTCTACAAGACTTCTAAAGGTGTCCTCAAACGAACGACTGTTATTCCGCGGACGGTGCTCTTCTTTCACACTCACCAAAAGCGTTTCACTAGGGTTCCTGTTTAGAAATCGCTTCATCCTATCAACCACCCCCGTGAAGTCCTGCTTCTGGAAAATCGGACCATGGTAAATGGAAAACAGATCACCTTCATGCCTGCAACGAATATCAAAAAACCGGACACCAGAGTCCAATTGCTTTTCGATACTCATTTGTTGACATGCCGCCGTTCCTTTGACGGGTTCATAAAGTGCACAACTATTGTGAGTGCCTGGAATGGTTAGACTGGCAATCGCCTTGCTGTCAGGCAACGCTGACATCCATTTTGATGGGGCAGGGGTCACCGCCGGTTCGTTGCATACCGATAGGTTGGCAACCAATCCAAAAACCAATGCTGCATAAATGTTCTGTTGAAACTTCATTTCTATCTCCAGTTAGCCCGAGCACTAAGTGCAGACCCAGGTCAAACTTCTCCCGTCGCTACACTATGGATAACAAACCACTAGCCTCTTTGCACGCTCATTTTCTGCTTCAAACTATTAACTTTGACATAATTTACACCTGAGTCCACGTATCACTCTTTCTACGTAAGGTTTCTCATGTTCCGCCTTTTGGTCACGATGCTCCTAGTCTTGCATCTCAATAATGCAACCGCTTTAGCACAACGTGTGGACTATCAGAAAGACGTCAAACCCATTCTGCAGCATAAGTGCTATGCCTGTCACGGCGTGCTAAAACAACAGGGTAACTTACAGTTGGATACTGGAGCGTCATTAATCCGTGGCGGAGATTCCGGGAGCACCATCGACGTTACTCAGCGTGAGACGAGCCTACTTTACCAGGCGAGCAACGACGACGAGGACGATAAACTCTGTTATCCTAGTAACCTGATTGTCGCATCCTCATGCCTACTTTCGGACACATTGCTATGCAGTTAATACTAAACAAGATACCCCTATTTCTCCTCCTGGGCCTACTCTCTAAAGCCACCCTGACTACGGCTGCTCAAGCTCAAATCAAACCACCAAACGTCATCTTCATTCTCGTCGATGATCAGGGCTACTACGACTTGGGATGCTACGGAGCAACAGAAGTCCAAACACCTCGAATCGACAAGATGGCTTCAGAGGGAATTTTATTTTCTGATTATTATGCTGCTGCCCCGATCTGTAGCGCCTCGAGAGCTGGCTTGTTGACTGGCTGCTATCCTCGACGAGTCGGAAATCACATTTGGGTTCATCGCGCAGATTCTGACTACGGCATCCACCCCGATGAGTTAACGATTGCAGAGCTATTTAAACAATCTGGCTATCAGACAGCTTGTATTGGTAAATGGCATTTGGGTTTTCAGGAACCTTTTCTGCCGCACAATCAGGGATTCGATCACTATTACGGTTTGCTGCATAATTTAGACCCCGTGGAAGTTGTTTATTTCGAAGAGCAGGGCGGCGTTCCCCTCATTCGTAACGGAAAAGAAATTAAACGGCCTGCCGACCCCGCAGAACTCACTCGCCTTTATACAGATGAAGCCATTGACTTCATCGAAAAGAATAAATCAAAACCATTCTTTCTATATCTTCCCCATACCATGCTCCACGTTCCGCTCGGAGTTAGTCAAGAGTTTCAGGGAACATCGGAGTGGGGAGACTATGGAGATGCCATCCAAGAGATGGACCATCATGTTGGCCGTATATTCGACTCTCTTAGTGACCTGAAGTTAGATCAAAATACGATTGTCGTTTACGCATCGGATAATGGCCGACGCCCCGGACGGACCCCAAAACAACCAATTCGGGGCAACAAACTCACTACATGGGAGGGAGGAATTCGCGTACCGGCGATTGCCTGGGCGCCCGGTCTCAAATTGCAATCGAATGTTCGAATAAGCACTCCTCTTCGGGCCATGGATTGGTATCCGACCTTAGCAACACTTGCAGGCATACGAATTCCAGACGGACCAGTCATTGACGGCCGTGACATCACTCCAGTCCTGCTTGGTGATAGTGAATCGGTACCAGCACCTGGCTCAAAACTGTCTCTTAATGCCTCAGTACCTTTAAGGCGGCGTTGGGAGCCCGCTGGCGAGTGGGCTTCATTAATGACTCGGCAAGAGTACAATGACGCATTCTTCTACCATGGTAGTGAAGGAACATTGTCCGCTGTTCGATGGAAGAATTGGAAGCTATTTATAAATCCAAATCTTACACTCTATAACCTAGAAGAAGACCCTGGGGAATCGACACCTGTTCGTAATGGTGTAATCACTCGGAAATTGCGTGGCATGACCGTACTGTTCCAGGAAGAAATGCGCCTGGATGCTAGAAACGCGGGCATCCATACTATTGCTCCTGCCGACGACGCATCGACTTCCCTCGCACCAGAAATAGAAAAGGCATTAATGGAACAAGAGGACGTGACGTATGCCACCTACGGCGACCGAACGCTAGAAATGGATATCTATCGTCCTAAAGGCCAGTGGGGAACCTTACCCGCTGTGGTTTGTATCCATGGCGGAGGCTGGGCAAAAGGGAATCGCACCAACCACGCCAAACTCGCCAAGGCAATCGCTACCAATGGATTCGTCACTGCGACAATTTCTTATCGTTTGAGCGGCGAGGCCGCATTCCCCGCGCAAATCAACGATTGCAAGGCAGCCGTAAGGCATTTGCGGGCCAACGCAAAACATTATGGCTTAGACCCTGACAATATTGGTGCAATTGGCTTATCTGCTGGGGGGCACCTGACCGCCTTGCTGGCAACGAGCGCGGACGTAACCGAACTAGAAGGGATTGGTGGCAATCCAGGAATTAGCAGCGAGATTCAGGCAGCAGTACCTATGGGCGCTCAAACTGATTTTCTGTCTGCACGAGTTCGCGGCGTAGCAGCAATGGAAGAACGTGGTGCTATCTGGAGACAATTTCTTGGGGGAACTCAACAAAAAGCACGAGAAACTTACCGACTAGCTTCCCCCATTGAACACCTAAGCAAATCCTCTCCGCCAGTTTGGTTTATATCTGGCGAAAACGATGACCCAAGCACTCATGCAGAACGGTTCCGAAGTAAATTGACCTCCATCGACACCAAAACCGGGCTCACTATCATCAAAGGCGCCCCGCACGGTTTTCTAAATAGACAAGGTTGGTTCACCGAAGCAGTTGAAACCGCAACCGAGTTTTTTAAGAATGAACTTTCGAACCCAACACGATAGTCGCTTGACGTTCTTGGAAGTTATCCAGTCACAACGTCGTGCAAGACTTTCCCATGCACGTCGGTCAGTCTAAAATCACGGCCTGCATGCCGATAGGTTAGCTGTTCATGATTCAAACCTAATTGGTGTAGGATCGTGGCGTGTAGATCATGAGTATGAGCCGAGTTTTCCTGCGCCATGATTCCATATTCATCAGAGGTTCCGTACGCCAAGCCCCCCTTAACACCTCCCCCAGCCATCCAGGATGTGAAGCAGAAATTATGGTGTTCTCGTCCAGGATGATTTGCTGTCGCGTTGAAGGGCGTCCGTCCAAATTCCGTTGTCCAAACCACAAGCGTTCTTTCAAGCAGACCCCGCTGTTTCAGGTCTCTCAGGAGTCCGGCCATCGGCTTATCTACATTTTTCGCAAGACGCTGGTGATCGGCCATGTTTCCGTGAGAATCCCAGTTGCTATTCGAACCAACATCAATCAATTCGATGAACCGTACGCCTCGTTCAACGAGTCGTCGCGCCATTAGGCACTGCCACCCAAATCCGGTTCGATCGTTAGAATTCATGCCATACATGGAGAACGTTGATTCTGTCTCCTGCGTTACGTCAAACGCTTCCGGAGCTGCCGATTGCATTCCATACGCCGTTTCAAACGATCTAATGCGTGCATCCACAACTGCATCATTCTCTCGTTCCGCCTGTCGGCTCGAATTGAATTTGCGTAAGAGTTCTAGCTCAAGAGACTGTAGCTCTCTTGATGCAACGCGAGGTTTAACGTTGTCAATCGGTTCCGCTCCAGGTATGACGTGTGTACCTTGATGGCATCCCGGCAGGAAATCACTCGCCCACGTTTGAGCACCTGCGTACGGTGCTGCTGGAGCTAATACCATAAATGACGGAAGGTTTTGATTCACTGTTCCAAGACCATAGCTCACCCATGCCCCAATACTTGGACGAGCAAATTGAGCCGATCCAGTATGTGCGGCAAGCGTACCTTTGTCATGACCATCGCTATCACAGTGCATTCCATTTAAGACGCAGACGTCGTCGATGACTCCGGCAAGATTCGGGAATAGATCACTTACCCAAATACCATTTTCGCCATATTGTTTGAAGTCCCAGTGAGGCTTAATTAGGAATCTTTCATATTCCCCCGTCTTATTCAACCAACGCGATGCCGTAATTGACTTGCCATGGTCTTTAATAAGATCCGGCTTATAGTCAAACGTATCTATATGAGAGACTCCACCCGTCGCATAGATGAAGATAACGCTGTCCGCTTTAGCATCAAAGTGTGCTCGTTTGGCTGCTAACGGATCCTGTGCCGCCAGGGTGTCTGCATAAAGTCCTGTCAGGGCGGTCAAACCAAACCCACCAGATGCATGCTGCAAAAATGCTCGACGACTTTGCCTTTGGTGATTCGTCAAATCCCACCTCACTCCACAAACAAGAAGTTATTACTAGTCATTAAAACCCGAGCGAACGCTGACCATGCCTGCGTTTCGGCGTTTGCCTGCCCCTCTAGAGCAGTTTTATAAGATTGAATGAACGTCCTAGCTGAATCTAAGTCTTCCGCCGTCGGCTCAATCCCGTGCAGCATTTCAATGGCAAGCCGAATCCGAGCCTCCTGTTCGCTGGCCCCTGCAAGAATCCGTTTTGCTACCCCGTGTGATTGCTCATGCACAAATTTGGAATTTAGCAAATACAAAGCTTGAGTCGGCGTAACAGTCTGCTGCCGTTTGCCAATACTGACATTCGGATCTGCTGAATCAAACAGTTCCAAGTAGGGATGCCTCCGATTACGCTGCTGCATCAGATAAATACTACGATGGTTCGAATCATAGATTGCATGGAACGGATGGTGAATCGTATAGGACCAGGTGTTAACATCAGGAAACGGATGTGGGCCAGAAGTGGATTGATCGAGATTCCCACTAACAAACAACATCGCGTCTCGCATCGACTCCGCATCAAGCGGACGCCTCGCATATCGCCACAAAAATGTGTTGTCTGGATCCTGTGCCAATCCGACATCCGAGTCAGAACTTGCTAGCTGATAGACTTTCGAATTCATAATCAGGCGATGCATAGCCTTAATTGACCAGTTGTTCTTAATAAATTCAGCTGCCAGCCAATCAAGCAATTTGGGGTGAGAGGGTTTAGCACCGCGAAACCCGAAGTCACTAGGTGTTGTCACCAGGCCTTTGCCGAAATGCCAACGCCAAATCCGATTTACCATGACACGAGCGGTCAATGGGTTAGTCGCATCTGTAATCCATTCTGCTAGTTCCTTACGGCCACTACCTTGATAGTCCGGCGGCAACGTCTGCGCACCTAACACCTCAAGAAACCGTCTAGGCACTTCCGATCCAAGTTTCTCCGGCTCACCTCGCAATTGAAGCATCGCGTTCATCGGCGTTCCTTCACTGACGCCATAAGCGACTTCGTATACCGGTTTACCAGCTAACGCCTTTTGCTCTGCTTCTACTTCAGATACCTCTGATGCTATCTCTTCAAGCCGCTGCTTATCTTCGTCATTAAGTTCCGTTTCAACTAATTGGAAATCCAGAGGCTTTAGTGAATAAGCGGTAAGAGCGACATTATCAATATCGCGTTCCATGACAACGTAGTCGCCCGGCGCAAAACCGTCACTGATGAAACAGTCCGCGATCCCATTCCATCCCGTAGCAACATTCTTTTTAGGAATCTGCGTTACATCGTTCTTGGTCCCCACATACCCCGAATAGGTACCACTGGCAGAATCGATTTTTAGTTGAAGCGAATACCAGGTACCGGGATCGACCTTCCGCAAGACATCCCAGTCATTACCATTCCTGATCGAAATAGTTTCTGGAGTGACACTTACTTCAATCGCTATGGATTGAATAACACCCTGGCCAAGGTAGAGTCGGAATGCGCCGCCTAAATTGGTTTCTCGCGGCCTAAAGTCTACATTGAAAGAAATCATCTTTGCTGAAGTTGTCTTGAGGCCTGGCTCGAATACATATCGAATTCCGTCTGTCTTCAATCCGGTCCCCACTCGCACACCCCGCGCCCCTTTAGCATGCACGTTGTGGAATGGACTTTGAGCGTCTTCACGAACTTCGATCTTACCGGCACAAACCCATGGGTCCACCAAGGGCTTTCCAAGCTGCTGGGCTTCCATACCAAGATCTGCACCACCTGCACGCAATTCCGGGTCTAAACCACGGGCTTCATTCTTGAGTGCCAAGACCTGGCTCTCTAATTCAGCAAGCTGATGATCGCGATCTTGCTGCAAAAGTTTTACTTTCTCTTCCGGTAGTAAAGCTGGAAACTGTGACGGTCGTTTTTGCTCTTCGCCACCGGGAAACGCCCAAACCGTACTTTGCATAATCCCATAGAGGGCATAATAATCCTCGGCTGAAATAGGATCGTATTTATGATCGTGACAACGAGCACACCCGATGGTCAATCCTAATAACGAACGACCAACTGAATCAATCACATCTGCATAATCTAAATGTTGATAGTCAGGTGATGGTTTGTAACCATAGCGTTTGCCGATCGCAAGAAAGCCTGTTGCGGTCACTAGCGAGGAATATTCACTCAACGGAGCCTGTTTTGCAATTATATCTCCGGCGATCTGTTCACGGATAAACTCGTCATACGGTTTGTCCGCATTAAAGGCATCAATGACCCAGTCTCTGTACTTATACGCTTCACGAACAGGATAATCCGCTCCATCGCCGGCGGTATCGGCATAGCGAGCGACATCTAACCAGTGTCGCCCCCAACGCTCACCGTAGGAGTGCGAATCCAACAAGCGGTCAACAACATCTGCAAACGCATCTTGCGAATCATCCGCGAGGAAATTCGCGATCGCCAGTGGCGTGGGAGGTAAACCAGTCAGATCGAACGTCGCTCTCCGAATTAAAGTCCTTTTGTCCGCCATGCCAACTGACTTCAACCCCTCATCAAGCATACGGGCACGAACAAATTGGTCTATCGGCGTTTGGCTCCAAGTCGTAACGGCTTCGGACGATGGAGGCTCTTCCTGCACGACAGGTTGAAACGACCAGAACTCCGGAGCCTGCTCGAGGGTCAACTTATCGATATCGGTTGATGCTACTTCGTCCGTCGATTTAGCCCCCATTCTAATCCACTTCTCGATTGCAGCGATTTCATGAGGAGCCAGCTTCTTTTCCCCAGGAGGCATCGCTAAGTCCGCATCGGTTTTTCGAATAGCTTTAACTAGCAAACTCGATTCTGGGTTGCCCGGAACAATAGACGGACCACTAATGCCCCCCGCAAGACGTGAGGATTGCGAATCCAATCGCAGATCCGATTCCTGTTTCTTGGGACCATGACATTCATAGCAATGTTTGATAAGTAGTGGCCGGATTTCGGATTCAAACAGATCAGAGTCGGACTGTGCGACAGCTAATTTCCCAAACAACAGCCAGCTGGTGGTCACAACTATCAAGAGTGAAAGGCTGGATAGCAGAGACGTCCGCAAGCTGGTTCGTCTAAATAAATTCACTACAGTCAGACGACGCAAATACATGGAGGCTCCAGCGAGTCAAATTAACCTATCTACAACAGCTTTTATTGTAATCTAGTCACACCTATTTTTGCGGCTCCGGCCTGGCCCTCTAGCCAAGACTTCCATTTCCCATTGCTGTGGCACCGCGCTATACAAACTCCCTATAATCAGACTCTGACATTCGATTTCCACAATTAGGGCAATTACCTCGATGAGCACGATTAACGTAAATGGAGAACAACGGGATGTAAGCGGAGTTTCCGCTGATACCCCCATACTATGGGTCTTGCGAGATCACCTCGGTTTAACCGGCACCAAATATGGATGTGGGGTCTCTGAGTGCGGAGCCTGCACAATCCATGTCGACGGCGAGGCCGTGCAATCCTGCGTTACATCCTTAGCCGATGTTGGTGACGGAAACATCACTACGATAGAGGGACTGTCAGAGGACGGCAACCATCCCGTCCAAAATGCCTGGCGTGAACACAACGTACCTCAATGCGGCTATTGCCAGGTCGGGCAGATGATGACTTGCGCCGCCATGTTAAAGGAAAACCCCGAGCCGACAGATGAAGAAATCAACGCCGGCATGTGGAATATTTGCCGCTGCGGCACCTACAACCGAATTCGTGAAGCCGTAAAGACAGCGGCTAAGGAGTTGCAAAAATGAGCAATTCCCTTCAGAACCTAACACTTCGTGAAATGATCGAAAAGTCGCGTCTTGAAACTGAAGTAAGAGCCACCTCTAAAAAGCCTATTCAGCGACGTGACTTCCTCAAAGGGATTGCAGCGGGATCTCTTGTTATCCTCACTACAACCCAAGGACATACCACCGCAGCCTCGGCTGCCGACTTATCGACTGACAACAATCTCTCACCCAGCTTGTTCGTTGCGATTGAACCCGACGGGACAGTACAGATCCTCGCACACCGGTCCGAAATGGGCACGGGTATCCGTACGGCTCTTCCGCGGGTCCTCGCCGACGAACTCGGAGCAGACTGGGACAGGGTGGTCATTCGCCAAGCCATTGGCGACAAACGCCTTGGCGATCAAAATACGGATGGCTCCAATAGCATCCGCTTTTTCTATAAGACAATGCGAGTGGCTGGAGCGACAGCCCGTACAATGCTCCAACAGGCCGCTGCGGAAAAATGGGACGTCTCACCAGAACGCTGTACTACGAAAAATAATCATGTAGTTTTGAAGGGCACACGTAAATCGCTTCCTTTCGGAAAACTCATTCCGTCTGCGTTAAAGCTCGAACCACCGAAACCGGAAACGCTTAAGTACAAATCACCTGAAGAATTCCAGTACATCGGTAAGAATTTTCCCATTACGGACTTGGACGACATTCTCACTGGTAAAGCTACGTTTGGGATTGATGCCCGCATCGACGGACAACTATATGCAATCATTGCTCGTTGTCCCGTCGTAGGCGGCACGATTGCCTCCTATGACGCGAACGCAGCAAAAGCCATAGACGGAGTCGTCGACGTGATTGAGCTACCTCGTTTTCAGGGAGCGCCCTTATTCCAACAACTCGGCGGGGTCGCTGTAGTCGCGACTAGCACGTGGGCTGCATGGCAGGGCAGGGATGCACTTAAAGCAAAATGGGACGAAGGACCGAATGCTGATTATGACACCAACGAATTTCTGCTCGCATTAAAGCACACTGTCAAGGAGACCGGCCAAGTAATGCGATCTCAGGGGGATGCTGCCAACGCCATAGCTAAAGCTACCGATCAAGTAGCTGCCACGTATTCAGTTCCGCACTTATCTCACGCACCGATGGAAACAACCTGTGCCGTGGCAGATGTCAAAACAAATGACTCCGGTGATGTGGTGTCATGCTATTTGAAGGCAGCCACCCAAAATCCACAAGCAGTTCAGCAAGCCGTCGGACCAGCAATGGGGATACCAAATGACGAGGTTATTTGTGACGTCACGTTGCTCGGCGCCGGATTTGGTCGTAAAAGCAAACCCGACTATTGTGTCGAAGCCGCGCGACTCTCAAGAACGCTAGGCAAACCGGTACACGTGACGTGGACGCGAGAAGATGACTTCCGTCATGATTACTTCCACACAATCTCAGCAGTGCATTGCGAGGCAGGGCTTGATGATGCTGGAAATCCCGCAGGCTGGCTTATGCGAGCTGCCTATCCTTCCATTGGCTCAACATTTAATGCTGCCGCCGATGCCCCGGCCACTTGGGAAGCCGAGATGGGTTTGAGTGATCTTCCATATGATATACCCAATGTTCTTGTAGAAGTCGGAAAGGCCAAGGCCCACACCCGTATTGGATGGCTCCGCGCCGTCTGTCACATCTTCCAGAATTTCGCAGTTTCCTCCTTCGCGGACGAACTGGCTCACGCTGCTGGTAAAGACCCTTATCAATACCTGCTATCGCTTTTGGGCGAAGACCGACACCTCGACATTAGGGCACTGAAACTTGGGAACCGAGGGGCTGATCGTAATGATTATCCGTACGACATCGGACGTTTGAAAAACGTACTTACTCGCGTTGCAAGTAATTCACAGTGGGATCGCCATTCACAATTACCCGAAGGGAAAGGCCTGGGCATCGCTTGCTGCCGAAGCTTCTTAGGTTATACCGGTCACGTTGTCGAAGTTTCGGTGACACAAACCGGGTCCGTTAGTGTCGACAATGTTTGGTGCTCGATTGATTCGGGTACGATCGTCAGTCCGGACCGAGTACATGCTCAGGTCGAAGGTGCAACTATTATGGGGATTTCACAGGCCTTCTACGGCGAGATGCCGATGAAACGTGGAAAGGCTGTGCATAGTAACTTCGATGGTTTCCAGGTCGCGCGAATGAGCGATGCGCCCGAGTCGATTTACATCGACATCGTAGAAAGCAACGCCGCACCTGGTGGGGTGGGAGAAACGGGAATTGGATCGTTTGCGCCCGCATTGTGCAATGCAATCTTTGCCGCCACAGGGAAACGAGTTAGAGATCTACCAATCAAAAACCATGATCTATCCTGGGGGTAGGATTTTTAGCATATCCGGCAGTGATCGCTTCAGGAATTCTTCATGAAACTCTTTGAGCAAGTCATCCGAAGAGGCACCAAAGTGCTTAAGAAATGAACCTTCGAAGCCAAGCTTGTTTAGATCCTTGTGAAACTTAACTAGGTAGGTGTGTTCATCGCTTTTATGTATTACATAAGCAACAAACCAGGCACCAAGGCTGTAACCAACGTGGCCTCGCTCGCCATAAGGTATGTCGCGAATGGAAACTCCGGCCTCAAGATCGGATAATGCTCTTAGCTTGCGTTCCATTTTTTCATTCAGATATCCCTCGCGTACACCTTCCTGACGGGAATAAAGGAGTTGAGCCATATACTCCGCTCCTCCCTCAATCCACCATGGATTTGTTTGCGTGCGACTTTCGCGTTCAGCATGTTTTCGGCTAAATATGTGAGCGTGCTGATAGACATGAAAGTACTCATGTAGAGTGACCGTTTTGTAATCCTCTTCATGGGGACCGGGATTCCTAGATGCCATGGTCACGATGAATCCTGACCACTTGTTATGTTCGTTCCGCTGTGTGTTAAGTCCAGCATTACCTTCGGTTGCATACTTCACGAAGTTGTAATCTCGTTTGGCACAGGCAGAAACGTCATATCCGGCGTCTTTGGATTTTCTCACCCTGCAATATTCTTTATCCATACGCCTCGCCGCTTCGACGTCACTACCAACGATCCAGAACTCCAGGGGACCGTAGTTCCCCCAGGCCGACGCGGCGATCTCGTACCACTCTTTGGTGAGTTGGACATGGGAATTCGAGACATCCCCAGCAGCGTAGAATTCAGGCTTGGCCTTGGTGATCTTGCCCCAATCATCACGTTCTTTCTCTGGCCTGGCGCCTTCGAGTGGAAAAACAACTGATAATGCAATGGCGATACAAAAAGTCCCAAACGTGATTTGTTTCATAATTTTCCTCTCTCCAAACACCTAACGAACCAAACTGACTAACCGCGTGCTTGTCTAATTGTCCAACTATTTCAATGTCAAATGGGCAACTTGTAATATTTCATATAAAATGGTGGCCAACATGATTACTTTTTACCTCGGAGCGTAAAGCGTGAAACACTCTTTTTTGGCCATCATTATCGTCATTGTAACGGCGGGGTCTATTCTTGCACAAACAACAGATTATCCTCTCAAGCCGATTCCATTTAATGAAGTACGGATCACGAGTAATTTCTGGCGCCCTCGTCTAGTAACGCAACGCAAAACACTCGTCCCATTTGCTTTCGACCGAACCCAACCGGGAGTAGCACATTTAGAAGCTGCAAGAGACTATCTGAATGGTATCGAACAGAAGGATCACCGACCTCATCGTTTCATTGATTCCGATTTGTACAAGGTTATGGAGGGTGCAGCGTATTTACTCCAATTAGAACGCGATCCTGAGTTAGAAGAAACTCTTGACGACCTGGCGACACTGATTGCCGGAGCTCAGCACAAAAATGGATATCTATACCCATCACATACCACCGGTGTTGGCAAAGAACGAGACATGATGGGGGATAGTCCTTACACTTTTATCGTCCATAGTCACGAACTGTATAACGTTGGACATATGTACGAAGCGGCGATCGCATACTATCGCGCGACAGGAAAAAAGAAGCTTTTGAATGTTGCTGAGAAAAGTGCTCAACACATCAATAAAGTCATTTTCGAAGGAGATCCGCAATACAACGGAGGCAAACCAGTAATGCAGGCCCCTGGGCATCAGGAAATGGAATTGGCTTTAGTCCGTTTGTATCGTGTGACTGGCAAGCAGCTCTATCTGGACATGGCTCGTAAATTTCTGGAAATCCGTGGGAAGACATACGTTCCGGACGGAGAAGGCGTTATGGCTCCTACCTACGCACAACAGCATGCCCCAGTCATTAAACAATCAGAAGCCGTTGGTCATGCGGTTCGCGCGACCTATCAATATTCGGCTATGGCTGACGTGGGGACGTTAACCGGTGACCCAGCCTATGGCGAAGCATTAGATCGTATCTGGGGCAACATTACTGACACGCGAATGCATATCACCGGTGGACTCGGTGCCGTCCACGGAATCGAAGGATTTGGACCTAAATATGAACTCCCCAACGCTGATGCATTTAATGAAACATGTGCTGCTGTTGGTAACGTCCTGTTCAACTACCGCATGTTTTTATTAACGAAAGATGCCAAATATTTAGACGTGGCCGAAGTTGCGTTACTCAACAACGTACTGGCCGCAGTAAACCTCGAAGGCAATCGCTTTTTTTACGTCAACCCATTGGATGCAGACGGGAAATATCCCTTCAATCATGGAACGGCTGGACGTGCACCGTGGTTTGGAACTGCCTGCTGCCCATCCAACATGGCACGATTACTACCTCAAGTCCCTGGCATGACCTATGCCCACGACGATAACGAACTGTTCATCACATTTTTCGCCGAAAGTTCAACTCAAGTGGAATTTAATGGTGTCCCTGTCGCCATCGA
>CEUN01076240.1_pt1 | contig 13869 bp, 7 predicted proteins | sample 361501 | NCBI WGS metagenome assembly CEUN01 (sample SAMEA2622801, study PRJEB7988) | marine metagenome | biome: marine biome (ENVO:00000447); feature: marine epipelagic mixed layer (ENVO:xxxxxxxxx); material: "saline water (ENVO:00002010), including plankton (ENVO:xxxxxxxx)" | depth 120 m | reverse complement strand
AAATAGATTCGTCCTTCAGCTAAAACCGGACTTGCCGAATAATTTCCGCCAATACGTTCCTGCCACACGACGGTACCGGTATGTGCCTCGACGCAGGTAGCAATCCCTCGATCGGAAACCATATACAAATGCTCGTCTTTGAGTATCAAACTCGGCGTATGTGGAATGGATTTATTTGAACGCCAGACGACATGCGTATCGGTGACATCTCCTTTGCCCGTCGGGTCGACAACGTATATCCAGGGTGTGTTATATCCCGTGCAAATATAGACATACTTTCCGTCATAAATCGGCTTCGGAATCACGGAGTAACCATCGTAAACTACTTTCCATATCAGCTCGCCGTTATTTGGATCTAAACTGTGTACTACATCGCTTCCTGGGCTGATTACCTGCGCACCGACTTCATTCTCTATCAGTAACGGTGTCGTGAATGAAAACTTCCGAGGCGCATTACTTTCCCGATCAAATCGCCACACTTCTTTACCGCTGTTACGATCCAATGCAATGACAAAGGCTTGTTTCGCACCGTCGACGCTGTAAATCAAGTTGTCTTTGTAAATAACCGGCGAACCGCCATTACCGTGCACCGGAGCATACTTCACGGTATCATTTTTCCACTGTATCTGGCCATCCATCGAAAGGCATGCGGTGCCCATATGACCAAAATGCACATAGATTTTATCTTGATGAATTAAAGGAGTGGGACTTGCATGACTGTTCTTACCGTGTATTCCTGGTGCATTTGCGCCTTGTTTAAATATCTCAGTCGACCATTCAGTCTTTCCGTCCGTAGAATTTACGCACTCAGTCACTAAACTGTAAACATTACCACCGTCGCTAACAGATGGCCTCGCTACGGTCAGATATAGTTTACCGTCCTGCATGACGGGAGTTGACCAGCCACTACCTTCGAGCTTTACTTTCCAAGCAATGTTTGAAGACGCATCCCAATTCGCGGGAACATTAGCCGCTGGGGTGCTGCCATCGCCGTTAGGACCCCGAAACGACTTCCATTCAGCAGCTTCAAGTGAAGTAAACATTAGCGAAAAGGTAAGAAGTGTGAGTACGAAAATACGCATGATCAAATTGCCTAAGTTTGTAGGTCGTTGAAAACGATAGTCTAAACAAAGCCTTATCATAACAAATCTACGACTACGATTGCGCCTCGTTAGTTACGTAGCTTGCTGAGGAGATGTTCCACGGACACGGACGTTAGGGCTGCTCCTGAGGCCACTTCACGCGGAACAAATACGGAAGCCCCCAAAATAAACCGCGAAGGCCCCGCATCTTCGGAGTATTTATCGCTAAATACACAGATCCAATCAGGACTCTGTGCGAGATTTGACAGGAGACTCGGCAGCTGTGGGCTAAAGAATGTGTGATTCATAAAAACTAAAGCTTTTGTGCCGCTACCGTAGTTTTCCAGCGTCCTCATTGCTGCGTTGATATCACTGTTCAATAACCGCCGTATTTCACGCATATCAGCTAGTGAGCCTTTCGTATTTACTTCTAGTCGAGCATCCGCAAAAACACGCTGGTCGCTCCGCATGTGATATATACATAACGAGGCTAGTAACTCGTGATCTGCATATACCTCATCGATACTTGTAAGCCGGTTTACAAACTTTGCGGCTTCGTGCGGATAAATTACTGATTCGCCATACCACGGCTTCTTCTCGAATGGGGACTCCAGGTCATGATGATAAGAGCCTGAAATGATACCGTATCCGAGAAACACGACCAGCATGCTCGCACATGCAACGACGTATCGCCGAAGAGATTGATTGCGTGATTTAAAAGCAGTCAAAATACGTTTATCGGCGGACACCCTCGCCAAAGTAATGTAAGCAAACACCAATCCAACCAGAGGGTCATTTCGACTCATGCTCCAACCTAAGTAACCAAAGCTGATAAATAAGCAGGTGTGGTAAATCGTCTTGGAATTCTTACCACTATTGAGGAATAACGCAGCGAGAGTTAAGACGGCGACGAACAATAAATGGAGCACCGCTGGAATTGACAATACTTTATCGACGCTATTGGACGCGAAAAGTTCACCAAGTCCCCGAATCTCACCTGCGTATTCAAGATAAAACTCCTTATGATCGCCCCCCATCTTTTCCATAAGTTCTAACGGAAAGACCGCACCTTCAACTCCATACGGGTTCAATAGCGTTGCAATACCTGTAAAGACACCTACGAAAAAGAATTTACTTCTCCATTTTTTATCTAGATATACAGGGGTTTTGGACACGGCCTGAGACCAACAAACCTGCAAGGCAAACGATACCATCACCACGTATTGCAAAACAAACAGCCCTTGGCAATTTACCCAAACGACCTGAATTATCGGCAAAGCGAATATCCAAGTAATGCATTGCATCGATTTATGGATCACCAAAAGTGTCAAAACTAATAATAAGAAAGACAGCATTTCCGGTCGCACAAGCAATCTTGAAGCGAACAAAGAAACGAATGGCCATGAGAGGATGATCATTACAGATGAAGGCATTTCCCGCATAAACGGCAGCAGTAGAAAAAATACAGTGGTCGTCGATAGGATGGCCTTAAATAACACAAGACCTTCTGTTTGCCACAAGGAAAAGACGCCGGCGACGATCAGTTGGAAGAGCCAGTGCAGGTCAATCCACTTAGAATCACTGCTTGCAAAAGTATACCAATCTGTCGTTGGTATTCCTTTTTCTGGAATTATCTGGCCAGTGCGAAGATGCCACCAAATGTCACCATTGACCATGTAATGACTGGCCCAACAGAATACTAATCCGCAGAGAACCAGCAACGCGAAACGGCCATTAACCGAGGATATTCCGGTATCGAGGCCTTTACTAATGTCCTGCGTTGACTCAACCACCAGATTTTCTCGCCCTCACATAGTTGCCTATCGCTGATAGTTTGGAATCACCAAGATATCCGTAACGGTTGAGCCAACATTGCCCATTTGCTGCATCAAAAGCTGTTACAAACCGTTCTGAGAAATCATCTACCGTGCCATAACCATGGATCAGTGCATACACCGGAGTGTCAACAGCTTCCCGTTGTGCCTCAATGATCTTATCCGCCTGCACAACGGGGCCGCGCGCGTGTAGATCCTCAGGGCCCGGATACTTCACGTCCATGATTCTCACGGGCGACGGATCGTCACTGATGTTGAAGTATTGATATAGGACTTTTATGAGCAATTCCTCTGAAAGCTCTGGATTTAAGTTGTGGATCTGATCGAGATAATACCTCAACATCATCGACCAGTGCATCGTGTACAGTTTTACTGCAATTCCGTCACAGCACTTTGCGATATCCTTGAAGTGCATCCCTGACAAACGGGACCACGGAGGAGGAAAGGCATGTGCAATTAGTTTGCAATCAGGAGATGCATTCTCCGTAAGTGTCTCTTGCGCATCGTTTAGCAGCGTGCTTACAGCCTGAGCTTTAATTGAAAACCATTCTGTTAGTAGTCCTATATTGATACCGCGAGAGACAAGCCACGCTGATAAGTCCCCTGAACCTGCGAGAACTTCCAGGTCGTCGTTGCTCAAACCTCGATGGATTAAGCTGTATAGATCTGAAACCGTACTCTTAATCTCCTGAAGAGAGATTTCATTAGAAACGGCAAATTCCTCCATATGGGTACTAAAATCCACAAAAATTGAATCGAGCCGATACGGTGGGTATTCTGGCCAATCCAACCGGACCCCATCGATTAGTGGGTAGCGATTGGTTAAGTCCGTTAATAGTGCAGTTTGGTAATTACGAATGTTAGTGCTGACGAGAGATGCATTTTTTGCCACACGCCCTTCAGGAATACGGTTATCGAACATTCTCGGAGCGTCTTCATCTGATGGGCCGCCAAATTGCACCCGATAACCAGGGGGAATCGCCGCCTGTACTTGGAAATATAACTCGAGTCCCGCCTCGTGGCATGCGGCGATGATTTGATCAATAAGTTCGCCTTGACAAACACCCCATTCAGCACGTTCTGGTGGTCGATACGAAGTACCCTGATAGAGTTGCAAGTCTGGAGAATAGCTAGGTGTTGTTTCAACCCAAAGCTCGTGCTTTCCCCATAATGGTCTTTCTAATAGTCGAACCTTACCAGCACCAGCGTCCACTGGGGGTTCTCGGTGCCCTTGATCGGCCGATACCTCCCGCATAACGTAAGGCGACGTCGCAATGGCTGTAGCACCGGCAGCCAAACATCGCGAAATCACAGAATCAACACCTTCAACCTGAAAGTATTCGGGTAACACCGTTATTCCTAAAAAATACGTCATATAATACTGTTTTTTCTATCTAGAATTACTACTAACGAGCAACTTGAATATTTCCCCTTGAATCCACAAAAAAAAGCGTGAAAATACCACTATAAGTGCTAGCTTTGAAAAAGCTCGTTTTTGCGTTTCTAAGTAATTAAAGTGCATAGCACTGTAATGCCCGATTTTCAAGGAATAGTCGAGATGACTCAGAATCAGAAATCCAGGCGACACCGATATAAAAAGCTCCGATATGAGTATCTGGAAAACAGATTACTTCTTGCAGCTGATATAGCGTTATATCAAAATCCGTTGGACTCGGTAGACGTAAATAACGACGCATACATATCACCCGTCGATGCGCTTTACATTATCAACGAGCTAAATGGCACTTCTTTAAACTCTGAAAAGATCAGTGCATTTTATGATACAAGCGGAGACGGAATACTCGCCGCGGTTGATGCCTTGACGGTGATTAATGAGCTGAACTATCCAGAATTATCAGAAGATCAGTTTTCAGACAAGATCGAAATAGCGGCGGATTACCTTGAATCAAACCATGATTTAATTGATCAACAGCTGATCGCGATTTCGGACCAAATAATAGGTTTGCATGAACAAATTCAAACGGTAGCAGACACTATTCGTGCTCAGTTAGACCTCTTTCTGGAATACTCGATTGATAACACGCCAGCTTTAGATACACAATTGGAAAAACTCGAGGTTGCGTATTATGCTTCGAAAGAGCTTTTTTATCAAGAATTTATAGGCCTGAACGATGATTTTGACACCGTTCAGCAACAGCTCGATCCAAATTTCGACCCCAGCGTGCAGGAGGCGGACTCTGGTTTCGAATTCGACCCATCAGTTGCTTACAGTGAAGAAGTGTTTGAGGAAATCGTCGAGGAGTTAGATGAACTGGACGACGAATATGAGATCCCAGATTACAGCGGAGAATATGACGGCTACGACAACTACGTGTATGCTTACGATCCGACCACCACGGAGCTAAATGACTATGTTCTCGAGCAAGTTACACCGGACGACTACGAGCAATGGGTTCTGGATGGCGGCGATTTTGGTGACATGTTAGACGATTTTGACGAAGAAGTTTTCGTTGGGGAAATCGATATCGATGATTACGTGATGGATACTTTCGGTGACCCTACAGTTGCTGTGAATTACGTGCAAAATCTAATTGATCACGGGTTTGTGGGTGAGCTCTTTTATGGCGATCTCAGTGCCATTGGCGGCGAGTCCACCGGTTCTGGAATTGAGTTATCCGATGGCTCTATGCTGGAAATAGAACTACGTAACGATCCTCTTCTAGTGTCTCTTGCAGAAGAGCTCGATGGCCAAAATGTGCTAATCGATGGACATCTCACTATTGTCACAGGTGTAGAAATTTCCGAGCGTAGCGTCCTGAATGTAGTGGCCCTTGTTGGCGAACAAACCATCAGAGATGTATCATCTTCACTTACAACTATCTCAGATCCATTCATGACGCAAACAGCTTCGATGCTTAATGACTTAGCAGATAGAGTCCGTGACGCCTAAGTCGCTGCAAACTTTACGAAGGTATTAAGTTTGTGTTACGTTAGTGACACGCTTAATTAATTGTTCAGCTAGCACTATGCAGAGACTCGCAATCTTAACAGCAGGTGGCGACACGCCCGCTCTCAACGCCACGCTATACGGCGCAGCAAAGAAATGCTGCGAGATCGACGTTGAGCTGGTCGGGCTTATCGGTGGATACAGGGCCCTATTTGATGATTCCGCACCACATGTCTTGCTAAATCCGTCGGGCGTAACGATTCCAGAGCTTGACCCTACATGGGGCGGTACGATTATTGGCTCTTCGCGGCACTATGTTGACGCAAGTGACGAAAACTCAATCCGTAAGGCGATTACGAATCTCAAGCGGTTAAAGGTCGACGGACTTATTTGCGTAGGTGGCGATGGCACAATTAATGCAATGCAGGCCCTTTCTACCTCTCTACCCGTCGCATTGGCTCCAAAGACAATTGATAACGATTTAGGACTGAACTATTTGAATGAAGGCAGCGAAGCGTCAGGAGAAGAGCGGCGAGCAATCTTGCCTAGTGAGATGATCAACTATGCAACTCCAGGCTACGCCACAGCGGTCTTTGTTGCCGCAGATGGACTATCTCGTGTACGAACAACAGCAGAGAGCCATTCCAGAGTAGCCATCGTCGAGGTAATGGGGCGCCATTCCGGCTATATCGCAGTTGGGGCGTCTTATGGACAGCCAGACATCGTCCTTATCCCCGAAAGTGCAATTGATCCCAATCACCTTTGCGAAAAAGTGCGAGAAATCTACAAGTCGCAGAAACATGCTGTGATCGTTTGTGGAGAAGGTGTCGTAGACGCAGATGGAAATGTAATTGGCTCCGCTAAAGACAGCACAGACCCGGCAGGTAATCTCCTGCTTAACGGAGCGGCAGAAGGGCTTAAACGCCTTTTGATTGCAAACATCCCGGACTCGTTTTTCCAACAATACGGCGGTATGCAAGGAGCGGCGAGTTCCATTTTTACTCGGAAAGTCGGTCATACACAACGTGGTGGCCGGCCCTTGTTGTTCGACCGATATTATGCGGCTCAGCTAGGTAGCAAGGCAGTAAATCTCTTGAAAAGTGGTCAATCAAACGTACTGTCAACATTGCAATACGACAGTAATACCGGTTTTAGTATCGAGTCTCTCGACGCCGACGCTCTACGTGATTCAAACGGAACCATTCATGCGAGGAAAGTGCACTCTTCCTTTTATGACGCCGCTGAAATGAGAATATCAAGAATAGGTGTAGAATATCTGTTACCAATTTTTGAGAATGCGATCGCTGATAGTGACATGGAGGCGGTGCGGCAGTCAGTCTTCGATTCGGGAAACTTACATCATAAGTATGAATCCGTTCAGGTCCGCATTGCCAGACGAACGCAGCATTTGTCCTAACAAACCCCAATTTAATATAGGTTAACAATGGTAAAGTCCAGCCGGCGCAGTTTCCTAAAAGGAACCGGCGCTGCCGTTGCATACGCAGCCTCACCGGTAAACGCTGTGGAAGAGTCCTTCGAGTTACGCTATATGCTCGCGAGTTCAATGTATGGCAAAACGAGTCTCGAAGAAATCCTCCCAGAAGTAAAGCGGACTGGCAGTGAGTCGATTGACATATGGCCAATGGGACATGCTAATCAACGCGAGCAAATCGAAGCGATGGGGCAAGATCGTTTTCGTGATTTATTGGAAGAGCACGATGTACGTCTGGGTATGACCACTCGATATGACCTTGGTCCTTATCGTCTGCAACACGAAATGAGATTTGTAAAGGCATTTGGTGGCCATCAAATCGTTTGCGGCGCCAAAACTGCCAACGGTGATACCTTGAAAGAGAAGGTGTCCAACTTCGTTAAGTCGCTGTCAGACCCGGTCAAATTAGCGGAAGACTTAGGCATAACAATTGGAATAGAAAATCATTCCGGGTCACTGATAAGTTCGGCTGACTCAATCAAATATTTTTGCGACTTCTCACCATCCAAACACCTGGGAATTGCCCTTGCTCCATATCATCTACCGCAGGATGACAATCTGATTGCGCAGTTGATAGAACATTCAAACGATAAGCTAGTACATTTCTATGCATGGCAGCACGGAATGGGATGCCACAAGCCCATGCCAAAGCCGCTTGAGCTTCTACAACTTCCTGGACAGGGCGTTCTCGATTTTGGTCCGGCAGTAAAAGCATTGGCAAAAATCAACTATAACCGTCATGTCGAAATATTTATGCACCCAACGCCTAGAGGCATCCCCATTGTAGACGGCACCCAGGCCGTTGGTGACGTCATAAATCACGCCAGGGAATACATGTCTCGAGCTATTGGTCGAAGCGGAGTTTAAGAAGCTAATTGTGCAATACGTTAACGCGGAGCACGCGGCACAATTCGAATCAGAGGGCTACTTCATCCTTGAATCCGTAATCAGTGCCTCCTTAATGGAGACACTTGAATCATCTTGCGATGTTCTCATACAACTCATGCATGATGAGATGGACCGCTTGGGTACAGATCACATCCATATCAGCCATAGAGGCAAACGGTATCATATCGCGAAAAAATTCAGGCAAGCTCCGGGGCTTGATCAGTACGTCTTTAGTCAGTTGATGGAGGAAATCTGCAGGCAAACATTGGGCAAGAACGCCTATCTGTTTTACGATCAATATGTAGTCAAAGCGGCAGAACAGGGAATTTCTTTTTCATGGCATCAGGATTCTGGTTACCTCGGGTTCCCCCACGATCCTTATATCACTTGCTGGGCAGCTGTAGATGACATGACCGTCGAAAACGGAACCGCATGGATTCTCCCTTTCAGTCATTCTGAATCAAATGGACTGGTTGAGCATGTGCGAGATCCGCTTACCGGTGACAAAGCCGGATATTTCGGCGAAGAGAAAGGAATACCAGTCGTTGTCCCCAAAGGTAGTGTTGCCGTCTTCAGCAGTCTAACGTTCCATCGCTCCGGACCGAATCGGACAGATAAAATGCGGCGCGCATATGTAACACAATACTCAAGACAGCCAGTTATAGACCCTTCAACAAATACACCGATACACTTGGCAATTCCGTTTATTAACGATGGTGAGGTGATCACCAAGCAATAGGTTGTGCACCGTGGTAATAAGCTATGAACGGCGATAGAATATAAAAGATACACCACATCTGGGTGGTGTTTTAATTGCGCTAAAACTGAACTCATTTGATTATAAATGGAATCGTTTAGATGAGAAATCTCACATTGTTGTTTGTCGCACTACTGTTTTGCTTCACGTCCTTGGGTAACGCAGAAGATGGTTTCATACAAATCTTTGATGGGAAAACACTTAAGGGATGGGATGGCAACCCCGATTTTTGGAGTGTTCAGGACGGTGCCATTACTGGACAAACAACCAAAGAAAACCCCACCAAAGGAAATACGTTTGTAATTTGGCGAGGCGGCGAGCTCGAAGATTTTGAATTGCGGTTGCAATTCCGTATTGTTGGTGGTAACTCGGGCATCCAGTACCGAAGCAAGGAAGCAGGAAAATGGGTTATCGGCGGTTATCAGGCTGATTTCGATGGAGATAACAACTGGACCGGTACGCTCTATGAAGAGCGAGGCCGAGGTGTTCTTGCCAAGCGTGGAAGCAAAGTTGAAATTAAAGCTGATGGTGCTAAAGCAGAAACGGGAAAAACAACCGCAGAAGCTGAAATTGTGAAATCCGTCAGGAAAGAAGGATGGAACGACTATACGATTATTGCTAATGGAAATGTACTGACGCACATCATCAACGGAAACGTCACAATTGAGGTGGTGGATAACCAAAAAGAGCGAGCCGCTACTAAGGGGCTTTTAGCTTTACAGTTGCATGCCGGGCCTCCAATGCTGGTGCAATTCAAAAACCTTCGGGTCAAACATCTGAACGATAAGACCTCTTCAACGAAAAAAAAAAGATAGTCTTCGTAGCCGGAACAGCTAGCCACGGTTACGGATCACATGAACACTTTGCTGGTTGCATGATTCTTGCAAACAGCCTCAGAAGCGCGCTGCCCCACTACGACATTTCCGTCAATAAAAACGGATGGCCAAAAACACCAGAGGCTTTCAATGATGCTGATTGTGTTGTAATGTACGCCGACGGCGGTGGGGGGCATCCTGTAAATCCAAAGCTAAATGAAATGCAAGCAGCGGTAGATGCCGGCGCAGGCGTTGTTTGTATTCACTATGGAGTGGAAGTGCCTAAGGGACCGTCGGGGGAGAAATTCCTTGACTGGATCGGTGGCTATTTTGAAACGAATTGGTCAGTAAACCCACACTGGGTGGCAAAATACGAAAAGCTGCCCCAACACCCAATATCCAACGGTGTAAAGCCATTCGAAATTGATGACGAGTGGTATTTCCACATGCGTTTTAGGGAAGGAATGCGTGGAGTCACCCCAATCCTATCTGCGCACCCGCCTAAATCCACGATGCAGCGACCCGATGGTGCGCATAGTGGAAACCCGCATGTACGCGCGGCTATGGCACGCGGTGATATCCAGCACATGGCATGGGCGTCTGAGCGGCCTGACGGTGGTCGTGGATTCGGATTTACCGGTGGACACAATCACTGGAACTGGGGCGATCCAAATTTTCGCAAAGTAGTCCTAAACGCCATTGTTTGGTGTGCAAAGGACGAAGTGCCAGTAGACGGTATTTCTGATAAAACAGTCACTTTGGAGATCCTCGAAAAGAACCAAGACTATAAACCTCCGGGAAATTTTAATCGCGATGCGATTAAAGAGCGTTTTCGGCTATCAAGCACTGATGGAAAACGCAAGATAAATCTACCGCTAGTAAAAAGCGGTATCGTCACATCAAAAACACCAGAACACCAAGTCAAGCTGGAAGCAAATATTAAGGGGGCAAGGAATCTATACCTTGTTGTTGGTGATGGTGGAAATGGGTACGGATGCGACTGGGCGGATTGGATTGAACCACGTCTAATTGGCCCAAAGGGAACGCTGCGTCTCACCTCGCTAAAATGGAAATCCGCCCATTCTGAATACGGTTCCGTTCAAGTTAATAAGAACTGCTCTGGCGGCCCTCTAAAAGTTAATGGAAGAGAAATCTCGGATGGAATTGGTACGCATTCCAACAGTGTTATCCATTTTGAGATACCTGAAGGCTATGAACGCTTCGTGGCCTACGGTGGACTTGATAACGGTGGCACAAATCAGGGTGATGGGGCTCACACATCCGTTCAATTCGCCGTATATATCGAGCCGCCAAACATGGGTGGGGATTCTGTAGCAACTAGCGATCGCGAGCCCGAGCAAGCAGTCGATGGTCTTGACCTGAACGAAGGGCTAGAGGCAACTCTCGTAGCTTCCGAACCGAAGCTACTTAGTCTCACCAATCTTGATATTGATCACCGTGGGCGCATTTGGGTATGCGAAGTGGTGAATTATCGTCGTCATAATGGTAAACGTGAAAAGGGCGATCGCATTCTGATTCTGGAAGATACAGATGCCGACGGTGTAGCTGATACACAAAAGGTGTACTACCAAGGACGAGATGTGGATTCCGCGATGGGAATAGCCGTACTCGGTAACAAGGTGATCGTCTCCTGCTCTCCTAACGTCATAGTATTTACTGATGAGGATGGTGACGACGTACCTGACAAAAAGGAATACCTGTTCACAAAAACGGGACAGCCACAGCACGACCACTCCGCCCATAGTTTTCTTTTCGGCCCTGACGGAAAACTCTACTGGAATTTCGGTAATACCGGCAAGGCAGTCCACGATTCAAATGGAGACATAGTAAAAACCATCGACGGGCTGCCCGTAATAGATAATGGAAAACCGTTTTATGGTGGAATGGTGTTCCGTTGTGATTTAGATGGTTCTAACTTTGAGGTCTTGGCCCATAACTTCCGAAACAATTATGAGGTTACCGTCGACTCCTTCGGTACACTTTGGCAATCCGATAACGATGACGACGGTAACAAAGGCGTGCGGATTAACTTCGTCATGGAACACGGTAATTACGGATACAGAGATGAGTTAACCGGAGCAGGATGGAAGGCAGATCGTACTGGCGCACACACGGATATACCATTACGCCATTGGCACCTACGCGATCCGGGGGTTGTGCCCAATCTCCTTCAAACGGGTGCTGGTTCTCCTACTGGCATAGCCATATATGAAGGCGATTTACTCCCCTCAGTCTATCGCAACCAAGTAATTCATTGTGATGCCGGCCCGAATATTGTTCGCTCCTATCCGGTTAAGAAAAACGGCGCCGGTTACGATGCGAAAATTGTTGATGTCGCTAAGGGAATCGATAACTGGTTTCGGCCAGCAGATGTATGCGTCGCTCCAGATGGCTCACTATTCGTGACAGATTGGTATGACCCTGGTGTTGGTGGACACAATATGCAAGACCTGCAAAGAGGTCGACTATTTAGAATTGCACCACCCAGCACAAAATATGAGGTCCCGCAATTTGATTTTTCAACGGTCGAAGGGTCTATAGAAGCATTAAAGAATCCGAATAGTAGTGTGAGATATTTGGCATGGACCGCTCTTCACAAATTTGCCATTGATGCCGAAAAAGAGTTATCAAAAGTGTTTGATGATTCCGGCGAAAACCCACGGATCCGGGCAAGGGCGCTTTGGCTCTTAGGAAAGACCGATGGCATCGGTGCAAAATACGTGGAGAAAGCGCTATCAGATGGTGACGCCGACATCCGCATCGTAGGGATTCGCTTGGCGAAGCAGCTTGGCTTAGATATTTCTAACGTTGTATCCCAACTCGTTGATGATAAGGACATACGAGTTTTGAGGGAATGTGCGATTGCCCTTAGGGGTTGCGGTTCAGAAAAAGCGCCGTTACTTTGGGCGCAATTGGCATCAAAGCATGATGGAGACGATCGCTGGTATTTAGAGGCGCTTGGAATTGGCGCTGCTGGTCAATGGGATTCTTATTTTGAATCTTGGATGAAACTCGTAGGCGACAAGTGGAATACTCCTGCTGGCCGCGACATCATTTGGAGGAGTAGGTCCAAGGCTGCACCTGCTTTATTGGCACGGATTCTATTAGACGAATCGACGCCTGAAGAAACGCATGATCGATATTTCCGCGCGTTTGATTATCACGACGGCCCGGAAAAAGAGGCCGCTCTTAAAGCCGTTTTGGGCCTTTAAATAAACATTTTCCTCAAAAGGACACTCGTGGTTTGATGCGTATTATTGGCTACATATATATGTTAGCGTTGGGCGCCCTATTTTCAGATCATTGCCAGGCACAGCCTAGCACTCGTGACAAATTAATCGTCGAGTCTCTACTAAGGCTCGACGATGTAATGGTAACGGGCAATGAGAAATTGGAATCTGCCGTAAATCGTTATCTCAAGGCTGTAAAAGGCACCCCAAAATATTTTGAAGTTATCGACAAACTAAAATACGAAGGCTCTGCAGCAGACCTATTAGCGATAGCCGTGAAAAGTCCGTTAGACTCCGATAGCGTTAAAGCCGCTGAATTATTGCTGGAGTTTGATCGTGAACAATTGTTGATAGCTAAATTACATGTTAGTGATACAGCCATCGTGAACGCAGCGATCCAGTCATTGGCTCGCACTACGCATGCAAAAACATTTGCTATCCTAAAACCACTTGTAACCAACGTAAAACTCACGCGCCAGGTACGCGCTGCTGCAGTTAGCGGTGTTGGGAAGAATTTGCAAGGTCAGCGTTACCTACTGAAGCTACTTGAAACGAAACAAATTCCGAACGAATTACAGTTCGCTGCTGGAAATGCGTTATTCGCCTCTCCTGATAAGTCGGTGCGAGAGCAGGCAGCTACGCTTATTAAACTGCCAGAAACCGCTGGGAAGACAACGCTGCCTCCAGTACCTGTACTCGCTGCTAAATCAGGCGACGAGGATATAGGAAAAACCCTGTTTGTTAATAAAGCAACTTGCGCAAAATGTCATAAAGTCAAAGGCGAAGGAAAGGAAGTTGGTCCGGATCTGAGCGAGATTGGAAGTAAGTTATCCAAGTCCGC
>CEUN01094936.1_pt1 | contig 13885 bp, 11 predicted proteins | sample 361501 | NCBI WGS metagenome assembly CEUN01 (sample SAMEA2622801, study PRJEB7988) | marine metagenome | biome: marine biome (ENVO:00000447); feature: marine epipelagic mixed layer (ENVO:xxxxxxxxx); material: "saline water (ENVO:00002010), including plankton (ENVO:xxxxxxxx)" | depth 120 m | reverse complement strand
TTCGTATTGTTTTTCTTCGTATTGTTTTTCTTCGTATTGTTTTTCTTTGTGTTTGTATTGTTGTCCTAAATCTTCAGCTCTATTCTTAAATTCTCTAACAAATAAAATATTCAACATTGCTCTTAATTGATAAAATGACATTGCGTATGGATTAGGATCATCATCATCAAAATTGATGTATACTTCACGACAATTTTGATATAATTCATCATCAGTTAATCTCGAATCAATAGTTTGAGATTGATATGTTTCTTTAACATAATCAGAACGTTCCCAGAAGTTTAGATAACTCCATTTTCCTGTATACACATGAAATCTAGATGATTCTTGTCGTTCGTAACTATTTGAGTGAGAATAATTGTAAGATTCTTGATAATCTCTCGTATAATCATTATTTTGTGAATGTGTAGTAATTTTTTCTATTCGGCCATTATATCCAGCAGAAACAGTGAAACATTTTCTATAAGGATCATATCTTGTAATTCCATCTTCAATTCTAATTTCATCACCATCAACAATAGAAAATGCATCAGTCCCCCACAATACTAAGGCAATTTCACCATAATCATCAGATAAAATTGCATTTGCAACGTAGATTTCCTCACCACTCCATCCAACATTCACTTTTTTGTAAGATTCTTTTCTTGAAACAATTCCCTGAATGTTAATTCCTTTTTTTCTACAATCACTGGAATGTTTGTGATAATAATTGCAATCTGGATGACAGGTTTGTGTTGTATAATATGACATGATTATACCTCATCACAATCCAATGAAGATTTTGCATGAATTGTACAGCATTTTGCAAATCTCCAACCAATTTTAGAATTTTTTGAAATATCTTCAGCCAGTAATTTTGCATTTTTCAAATCTTCTACTTCATGCCATTTTGTAGTTGTAGTTGGCTCGTGTGTGGTATAATGATGACATCCTATACGATGAATTTTAACTACAGTGGTATTTGGAATTAGATCCTGAAAAATTACAAAATTCATTAGGCCGTCACCGCTGCCGTTATGGCATTAACAATTGCACCTGCTTCCTCAAGTTTATTTTTACAAAATCTCATGGTACTGCCACTAGTCAATACATCATCAACAAGCAAGATTGTTTTTCCCTTGAGAACAACATTATTCTTAACTGTAAATGCGTCAGGATTTTTTTCATAAAATTCCCTTCTAGCTTGACGATACATAAATTTCATTTTTTGAGAAAATCTTTTTTCAAGTGGAGATAAAAATGAAATTTTGTAAGTACTATTGTTTTTTAGATATTCTGTAAGATAATTTACAATCGATATAGGACCAGTTATAGTGTTGCTGTTTTGTGCGGGAATTGGAACAATGTAATCAGATAGTAGAAATTTAGGATAAAAAAATTTCATGAAAAAAAACATTCCAGTCGCTAATCTGGCTGTATGTGCACCATGCTTTCCTTTATTTGAAATAATATCACACGATAATTGATCATCATAATGTTTTCTTGGTGAAACAATAGTTGGAAAATAGACACCCATAGATTTTATTTCATTGTCTGGATTGCAAATTGGGTAAACCATAGTTTTAGTATCAGGAGAATTTTCATCTAGTTTTCTAATTTTTTGATTAGGAAAAGAGATACTATAGATTCCTTGTTTCCATGAAGTTTGACATTCTAGTAATCTGCCAGAATCGTTCATTAGAGTACTCATTTTTTATAACTCCAATCCAAACGTGCCTGCAAAATCGCTAAATTTCTGATATTCTTCTAAGAATAAAGAGCCTTTTTCTGTAATTACAAATGTATTTTTTCCATCAAATTCAATTTTATTCAATAGCCCGGAACCGATTAGATTTTCAACTAACACAGATAATCGTGAATGAGAAATATTTGATTTTTGTATTAATCGAGTAATGGATACACCGGTTTGTCCTTCATATTTTGTATCTTCTAGGACCTGTGTCATTATTTGAAGACTATTTCTGTATGCCATTTTTAATCTCCTCTTACCTCATTGTAAAATGAATTATCTTCATAAGATTCAAAATATAATTCACGTTCTTCAGATGTTGATGAGAGTACTTGACCATTATACGTATTGAGTTTTTTTTCTTGTTCTATTTGCCAATCTTCTAATTTATTTTTAATTTTATCTTCAGCTAATTGTTCTCTAATTTCTTCAAGGGTGATTCTTCTTGTTTCGCGTTCTAAGTAGTTTTTTGTATACCAGCCACTTCCACCTGCATAATCGCCATAAAAATGACATAATTCACCTATATCCTGCAAGGTATCCAAAATCATGTAGAGATTACCAAATTGTGAAAATTCAGTTTGAATTTCATTAATGCCAATGCCAGGATGTTTATCAATAAAATCATAAAGAATTTCTTTTAAAGAAATTTTTGGACATGATTCACCTTGAATTAATTCCTGCAATTCATTTGCAGATTTTGTTATCTGATCTTCTTTTTTGTAAATTAAACTCATACAAATGACCTCCAAACAATTTTTTGGCCTGGTTTTAGAATTGTTGATTTGACTTTTGGTTGTACAGCATGAACCAATTTTTCGAATTTTGATTTTTTTACTTTGATGTCAGAATCTGTAGCCATTTTGTTTGTATGAATACAAGAGTGGCGTTTTTTCTCACAGCAGTGAATTAGTGCACCATCACAACTTAGCAATGTTGTTTTATTAATAATTGAAAAGGCCATGTGTAAGTTATCAGGTCTGTGAAGACCATCACGGCCTAATTCATTTACAAGATCATTTGCTAATTGTTTTACCTCTTCAGAGTTATTTCGGACCTCAACTTTTACTCCTAAACTAGACTCAATTGTTGTAATCATTTCATCAATTGAGTTTATAGAATCAATTTCAGAGATTTGTTTTCCAAATTCGTAAATTGCAGTTTCATTAAGAAGGATTTTAGAATCTGAGAAATCTAAGTACATTTTTGTATAAGTTAGGTAGTTTGGATTTTCTACAATTTTTCTAATGAAGCAAGTATCTGGAGATGCAGCACCACAAATTTTCAATATTGACATGCTTAGAATAAGCATGTACCAATATATAACATTATGTGGTTTATATCTAAATTTAGCTAGTTTAGTATATAAAAGAATGAATAAAATGGCAAGAATTAGGATAATATACAATTTTAGACTATAATAGACAATTTTAGCAAAAAAAATAGGACATCGATCAGAAATATGATCTATAACTTATTCTTAATGTTTATAATCGACTTTATATCTAATAAAATATGGCAAATAAGACCATAAATGTTGAATCTTCAATGAATAAAGAGACTCTTCAAAAGGTAGCCAAGTTATTGGAGAAAATGAAAAATGACGATTCCCAAAATCTAAATTATGAAATAGAGCCAGTCCTGTTTAACAAAATTTCAAAATATCTAGAAGAAAATCCGGGTAGATTTACTGATGAACGTAACTTTGTTACAAGAGCAATCGAAATGCTTCTAGCCTGGGAAACTGATCCTCCTACAGCACGAATAATAATGAATGACAGAAAACCATTAATTCGTCAACTTGCATTTGCCAAAGCGCAAGGAATTGATCCTAAAATTATTGAGACAATGTGGGATCAACATCCAAACTGTTATACAAATAGTGAAAAAGAAGTAGAAAAATTTTTGGAAGAAAATCAAGACTACAAAGTAAAAGGAGGAAAGATAGCTGCAAAAATGGCCGAAGCTATGCAAAGCGGTAAACAAACACTAACTGCATCAGCAGCACAGGAATTACATCGAAGGTCTAAAGCAGATTTTGAAAAATTAATAGACTCAAAACAAGATATTATAAATTTCATTGACGATATTGATTTTAATAAAGTACAAAGTAATGAAAGCTGGACAGAAATTTTTTATGATGAGTGGCCACTTCTATGGAATTATTATACAAGAATGCTTCCTGCAAAAATTGTAATTATGGGAATTGCAGATATCATGAACAGCAAACAAACTGATATGATAGAGCTTGATGAAATGAATAAAGCACATATTTATGATCTTGTAGAAGAACTTTCAGAAAAATTAAGGTGGGAAGAGAAAAAGAAAGGAATGAAAAGAGAGAATAAAATATCAACAGGATTTCCAAAACCTGTATCCTCAGATGAAATTCAATCTGTTAAAGACAAACAAACTCAATATAATGCAGAAGAAAGATATAAAGATAGAATCATAGGAAAGCCTAGAAAAAATAGAAGTACAGGAAAAATATCATTTGACGGAATGCTGAGTGCACTTGGATTAGTTAGAACGTTCATAGATGAAAATAACAATGCATACATAACACTCTCTGAAAATGGAAAAAAATTCTGCCTCTTTGAAAATCCAATATTTAATAGAGAATATACATCAGCATTATCACCAAAAGAGAGTAAATTCCTAATTACAGATATTCTTTTACAACGGGACCTCGAGTACAGACTAATGCAAACTGCAATCAAAGTGGTAGATGCATATTCAAAAAAGAAAACTGAAGCAAATTTAGTAGATGAATTAGATTTGAAATGTTTTGACACCATAAAAAAATATTTAAAATTCGAGAGCAAAAATGATCGTGTTACAGCAGAAGTTAATGAACAAGTCATAACCAAGACAGAAAACATACTGAAAGAAAATGTGATTTTAAAGGAAAAAGGCGAAAAAGAGAAGCAAACTCCAGTTCAAGCATACAGAGTAGCGACTATGGGAAGATTATCAGAAATGGGCATATTGAAATGGACCATAGAAAAGGATGCAAGTTCCTCATATGAGATAGCAGATGAGATGCTAGCAAAGGAACTCTTAAAACAATAAGTTCGCTAGATACGGTTATCATAAAATGAACGATGAAAATGCAAAGAAAATTGATGATTATATTGCAAATAATCCAAATTGTAAATTACCAAAAACTCACTCGGTAATAATCAAAGGAGAAAGTCATGATATTCAAGTTTACAAATTACCGCTAGATTTGCTATTTTTCAATATCAAAAATGGTAGATTTGCAGCAGAATATTTAGAATTAAAAGAAAAGATTGGCCGAGACCTGGAACCAGGTAATGATGAAGATAAGAAAGTTATCCAAAAGATGCTGTTAGAGTTAGATCCAAAGAAAAGTTTAGAACTTGAAAATGATCTAAGAAAGTATGGTCAACGTGATCCTGGAATTTGTACCTATGACGGAAATGTTCACAACGGAAACCGTAGAATGTCAGTAATTCAAAACATTGTAGATACTGGAGATTTGAGCTTTGATTTCTTACAAGTAGCACGTCTTCCTCTAGGAGTTACAGTTCAAGATTTATGGTTAATTGAAGCAGGGATTCAACTTTCCAAAAATGTTCAGTTAGATTATGGACCAATCAACACACTACTAAAATTCAAAGAAGGTATAGATGCAGGACTAACTGCAATACAAGTAGCAAAAAATCTGTATGGATATGAAAATGAAAAACAAATTTTAGAGAAATTAGAAATTTTAAAACTAATTACGAAATATTTGAAATTCATTGGAGAGCCAAACCATTTCAAAAAAGCAGATAGAATTGTAGAACACTTTATTGATCTTAGTAAGATTTTAGCAACTCAAAAACGAAGTGGTGCATCACCAGATGAGCTTTTAGCATATCAAAACATTGGATTTCAATTAATTCATGATGGAGTAACTCAACGTGAATTACGTTCAATGAAAAAAATTATTGCTGAAGAAAAATCACGTATTCAATTATTAAAAGCATTAGAACATAGCAAGCCTGAACCTTCAGAAAAAAAAATGGAAAGAAAAATTAAAGCAGATGAAGATGATGCAAATACTCCCGCTGTAACAATTTTTAATGAAGCAAATGACACGGCAAAGGCGGTAACTGATTCAAGTAAACCACTAACAAATTTAGAGCGTGCTTTTACAAATTTAGATACAATTGATGGAAGAAATAGTGTTGTAAATGGAACAGAATTTCAAGATTTACTAAAACGTGTTGAAACGATTGTAAATAAGTTAAAGAAATGATAGATCCTAGATTTTTGCCTTTTGAAGAGGCACGTGAATATGCGCGTTCATTGAAATTATCATCTAGTGTGAAATGGTTTGAATTTGTAAAGTCACCTGACTTTCCACATAACATTCCAAAACGACCCGAGAGCACATACAAAGATGAAGGATGGAGAGGGTATTCTGACTGGTTAGCAACTGGAAATGGACGATATGTGATAGAAGGCAGACTTTCTTTTGAAGAAGCACGGGAGTATGTAAGGAAATTAAATCTTAATGGATTAAATGGATGGATCACTTATTGTAAATCCGGAAAAAGACCAGCAAATATTCCAGCATCAGCACATACAGCATACAGAGATAAATGGCAAGGATATGGAGATTGGACAGGTAGTGGAAGAAAACGTCATACAAATTTTTTACCATTTAAGGAAGCAAGAAAATTTGCGCGTTCATTAGGAATTTTTACTGAAAATAGCTGGAAAAAATTTGCAAAAACAGACAAAAGACCTGCAAATATTCCCGCTAATCCAAAGGGCACATACAAAAAAGAATGGCAAGGATGGAAAAATTGGTTACGTGATTCTGATGATTCATTTACAGAGCATTTAGTTGACGTTGATACAGATATGGGAGAACATTTGGATAAAGCTATAGATGAACTAGAAAGTAATGTACTTCCTTTTGAAAAAGCTCGAGAATATGTTAGAAAATTATATCTCAAAGGACAAAAAGAATGGTTTGCATATGCAAAATCAAATGAAAGACCAACAAACATTCCAGCATCACCATACAATGTTTATCATGAATGGGCTGGTTTTCCTGATTGGTTAGGTACAAAGAGAATTCGTGAAACAGAATTTGTATCATTTGAAGAAGCACGTGAGTATGCACGTTCATTAAAAATTGGAAGTCAAAGAGAGTGGGACAAATTTGTACAAAGTGAAGAAAAACCAAAGGGCATTCCAACACAACCAGATGTTACATATGCAAAAACTGGTGAATGGACTAATTGGTATGATTGGTTAGGAAAGATTAGAAGAGATTCAGGACAAGGACATGCCGTTAGAAGAATTATCTCTAGATTTCAAGAGTTAGAAAAGATGGGGAATTCCTTAGAAGAGATAATGGGAAAATTATCTGAAGAGTTTCCAAGACAATCTGAGGATAAAATAAGAGAGATTCTTTTGAAATGGGCTGAAGACCAGTCAGATAGATGACTCGATAATTGCTTTTTCTTCGTCTGTAATTCCGTATAATTTGTAGACTTCTTGTTCTATTAATGAATCAATTTTTGTGATTTCCTTCATAATAGAAGATTTTTTTATATCCTCAGATTCATTTTGTAATTCTTTGTTTAAATTCAATATATTCAAAACTAGTTTTTCTAAGTTTAATGATTTAATTTTTGTAATTGGTATATTTTTTAGATATATCCATAACAAACCGAAACCACCATTAAGATATGTACATGTATTTTTCACAAAAAACCAACCAAGTTTTGAATTTAAAATTCCTAATAACCGGATGTCTGAAACACTAAGCATATAATTAGATGTATTAATAATATATCCTTCCTGATCAAATGTAAATCTAGGCCCAGTAGCAACTTTTCCATAAATTATCTTTGGTTTAGAAAATTCTTCATAATATGCACATGCACGCAATGAATACCATTCACCTTTATCCGAACGATTTTCTAATTTTTGTTTATGTGGCTTGAGGTATTCCAGAATTGTGGGATATTTAGTTATGTCAGTTCCTTTTTTAATTAATAAAATATAATTATTTTTTGAATCAATATGATACCTTTGTACTTCTTTGCCTGATAAATGTGGTTTAATCAAATCTCTACAATTGGGATCTTTTTTAATAAAAGCATTTTTTTGTTTTTCATTTAAAATAAAAATACTATCTGCTCCACTTAAAATACCTCTATTAGCTTTTTTTCCAATCAGATCTCCTAATTTATCACAATTGGTAGTTATTCGATTAAATATTTTTAGAGAATTTAGATTTTGAAAATTCCAAGATTCAGATTTTAAATTAGATTGACTAAGAAAAAATGAATTTTTTTTTATATAATTTTTTAATATGCCGAATCTATTATTTTCAATTATCGTAGATTTAATTTTAGAATTCATTTTATTTTTATTTTTTAATTTTATTATGCAAGGATATGTAGTTGCACCATCAAAAATTTGTGTGTCTCCAAAATCAATTAATTCATCAATGTAGTAATTAACAAGATGATTTCGTGTATTTTTTCCATAATTGGCTTTCATCCATTTATTAGATATGATGTAATTCAAAACAGCATTTTCTTTTAGTAATTTGGTTCCTAATTCAAAGAAATAGACATAAAGATCGGCTACGCCTGTATATACTGAATAACTTTTTTCTAGATATGGCTTTATCGATTTTATTTTTTCTTGCCTAACATAGGGTGGATTTCCAATAACAACATCAAATTTCTCTGGAAATTCCTTTTCCCAGTCAAATGCCTTAGGATCCACGCTTGGATCATCTATCAAAGAATTACCAATCCGCAAATTTTTTGATAAATCAAGTAATTGCTGACTAGATGTGGCTAATTTTAAGAAAATATTCAGTTGTGCAATCTCAATTGCCTCTTCATTCATATCCACACCATGAATGTTATTTTGAATAATTGCTCGTAATTGCTGATTTTCTATATCCATATCAAAGGTTTGAAATGTAGCCAAGCCTGATTTTTTCTTCTTTACAGAATGCTGGTATTGACCTTGGTCCTGTTTTTTCTTTTGTATTTCCTTTGAGATTTTTAGTAAAACATCAACAGCGCGAATTAAAAATTCACCAGTTCCGCAAGCAGGATCTAAAATCTTGATATTATGAATTTTTGATTCTAACTCTTCAAAATTATTTTCATATTCAGAAATTAATTCAGGAATGGTTGTTACATCTAATTTTGATAAATACGGAATGATTGTATTTTCACAAATGTACTTGCTAATGTATGACGGTGTATAGTATGCACCATCCTTTTTTTGCTGAACAGTTCCTAGATAATTTTCATACATTTTACCTAAACTGTCATGTTCTATATGTGCAAAATTGTATTCAATGGCCTTTTCTTTTGATCTATACAATCCATTAATTACATCTTCCAAAACTCCATCATGAATCATTAAAGAATCACATTGATGTTTTTCAAAAAGTGTACTTCCATATCTTTCATTAAAATGTGCAAATATTTCACGTAGATATTCAATTAATTTTTTACTTTTATCTTGTTTCCAATCAGATAAACTAGCTTTAAGATGTCTTTCTTCTATTTTTCTATCTCCACAACTTCTAATGAAAATTAATCTATTCAGAATTTTTTGTGCCGCCGGTTCTGCATCTTCTTCTTTTATAGAATTATTTTTTATAATACTTGTAACTAATAAATTTCTAAATGAAAGTAAATCTTTTAGCAGTTGTTTATCAATAGGAACTCTTTTAGGTTTTTTACCAAAATATTCAGCATCAGCATCTAAAACATTTACTGAAAATTGATGTTTTGTTAAATCAGATAAATAATCATCAAATTTTTTAACATAATCAGATTCATTAAAAGAATAGTGTTGCATTGAAGCAAGTGAGCTTCCAGGTGCTTCTGTGTTATACACACGCATTTCTTTAAAATTAGTGGCAACAGCCCATGTCACACCTTTGTTATATGCATAACTAGTTAGTGATTCAATTGATTTTCTCGATGATTCAATTGATGTTCCATGAGGTAAAACTTTTAGATAAAATCTAGTAACACCATCAATCTTAAACGCCTTATCTGCAATATTATCATCAATCAGAGTCTTAACATCTGTCTGAAAATCCCATCCCAAGGCTTCAAAAAATGGCTGGATTAGATGAATAGATGTAGATTTTTTATCAAAATCATCAGATATAGATTGGGATTTACTATACAAATCTTGGATTATTTTTTTAGTTTCTGCTATATTCAATAAACCTGAAGAGAGTTTTGTGTTGTTTAAAGCTGATCTTTTTATCTTAGTTTTTTCTATTATTGATCTTGAGTTCTGAGAATATGGATAATCGAGCAACTATAGACGAGTACATAGAAAATAATCCAGATTGTAAAATTATTGAAAATAAAACAGAAATTCTAGATGGCCAAGCCAAACTTTTACAGGGTTTTCGATTGCCAAGAAAATTACTATATTATAATATCAAAAATGGAAGATTTGCAAAAGAATACATTCAGATTATTCGTGATGAAGGAGGTTCATTAAAACCAGAAGATCCAGCAGATGCAAAAAAAATTCAGGCATTATTACTAGGAATAAATCCCACGGACAACAGAAGAACAAAAGAAGACATTGTAAAAAAAGGTCAAACAGAACTTGCACTGATTACAAGAGACGGTTACATTATTGATGGAAACAGACGAATGGCAATTATATCAGAATTATTTGAAGAAACAAGTGATGAGAAATACAATTTCTTAAAAGTTGCCAGAATTGATCAATCAATTGGTCCAAAAGATCTTTGGGCAATAGAAGCTGGAATTTCTCTAGGTCAAGATCCTAAATCAAGATACGGACCAATCAACGAGTTGTTAAAACTTGACGAAGGTAGAAAAGCTGGATTTACTGATCAAGAAATGGCAGAAAAATTATACGGAATGGATGATGCATCAGAAATTACAGAGAGACTTGAAAGACTAGACTTGATGAAAGAATATCTAAAACGATACAATGATGGAGATGATGAAGATTTTACATCAATAGAAAGAAACAGTGAACACTTTATTGAATTACAAAAAATAATTAAACATTGTAAAAAAAATAATAAAACACCTGATGAACAATTAGCATGTCTTAAAATAGTATTTAGATTAATTCATGATGGGATAAAGTTTTCACGATTAAGAGATATCTCAGATGCAATAAAAAATGATTATTCAATAGAAAAAATAGTTCAAGCAGCAGAGAATATGGAACCTGTCAAAGAAGTAGAGATTGATCCAGAATTAGATGAAGAACCAATGACAGATACTATGGTTAGATACACAGATTTTGAAGATGAAGTTAAAGCAAGAAAAAATGAAGATAAAATATCTGTGATTTTAAGTGCAATTTTGAATAATTTTAAGGTGCTAAAATTGGATAGTGAGGATCTCAAAAAGGACTCTGAGAAAGATAAGATAAGACAAATTTTAGAATATGCAAAAAAACTAGAGGATATTTAGGTGAATAATATGAACAGTTTATGCTTTGATGAATACAAAAATTTAATTTTACGATATGTGTCAACAGGGGATTCATCAGTTGATATGGATATGGAAAGTTGGCTTGATTTAGCTGAATTTAATCAAAAAGGAGATGTATGGATTTTTCCAAAAACAAAGGATCTTGTAAAATTTGTTAGTATTGTCAAACATGCAAAACAACATTTTGAGAAAGAAAAACTAGAACTAGATGTATGTGAGCAGTTACAAAATGTTGTAAATAATTCTGAAAATAAGGATAATTTTGCCAAAGCTATACAAAAAGCAAATCAAATAAAATCTGACTGTTCTGTTTGTTCAAAACAGTGGGCAGCTCACGATGTAAATGAGTTAAAAATATGTCAAGATAAATTTGAGCCGGATATTTCACCAAACTTTAAACGGGAATTGATGCCGTATCAAAAACTTTCAGTCGCACACTTACAAGCGATAGGTAACGGTGCAAATTTTTCTGTTCCAGGAAGTGGAAAAACAACAATCACATATGCTGCAATATCAAAATGGCTTGATGATAAGACAATTAATAAAATTTTAGTCATTGGACCTACTGCATCATTTTTTCCTTGGGAAGACGAATACAGACTTTGCTTTGGCCAAGAACCAAAATCAATCAGGGTTAGAGGAGAAGTTGGAAAACAATTACCAAATCTTAATCATAAATTATTTTTGATGCATTTTTCTACAGCTATGAACAGGGTTGCAGAAATTATAGAATTTATGAGTAACAACGATGTAATGTTAATAATTGATGAATCACATAACATTAAAAGTCCAGAACAAAGAGCATGGGCACGTACAGCACGAGCTATAGCTCCATTTGCAAAAAGAAGAGCTATACTTAGTGGAACACCTATGCCAAATGATGCAAGGGATTTGTGGGTTCAATTAACATTCTTGTGGCCATATGATTTCCCATTAGGAAATGACATTAGTTACATGCGATATGCAAAAAATCATGGTATTGGGAAATGGAAAAATGCCTTGTATCCATTATTTACTAGAATTACAAAGCAAGATTTAGATCTAAAACCAGAACCAAGATTTGAACGGACGTATGTTAATCTTAGTGATAAACAAGCAGAAATTTACAATGTTATAGCAGCAAAAACACTTCAAGAATTCACAGAACTTGATTTGAGAGATAAGGCTAGATTACAGAAATTTAGGGTGGCAAAGATGATCAGATTGCTTCAGGCAGCATCAAATCCAACACTAATTTATGAAAAAGCAGAAGAGTTTGAGATAAAAAATGAAGAATCAGGAATGGGCAAGAAGTTTTCTCTTGCAAGTATTAAACGAGAGGACCCAGACACATGGGAAAAGATTGCAAATTATTCTAAACAAAATGAATTTCCAGCAAAATTAACAGCTGCTGTAAAATTAACAAAAGAATTACTTGCAAAAAATGAAAAAGTCATTATCTGGTCATCATTTGTAGGAAATTTAGAAATTTTAGAAAAACAATTACTTGCTGATGAAAAACCGATTTTAATTTATGGTGATATTTCTAAAGATGAATTGGATGAGGACAATCGAGATAAACGAATACAAGAATTCAAAGATGACCCAAATCCACGTGTTTTAATTGCAACACCCGCATCACTAGCAGAATCTGTTTCATTACATATTAACAGTAAAACAAAAGAGAAAGTTTGCTCACATGCAATTTATCTTGATCGAAATTTCAACGGTGCACAGTTTATGCAATCAATGGACAGAATTCATCGATTGGGCATGAAAACAGATGAAGTAGTGTATCATTTAATTTTGGCAAAAAAGACTATTGATGAAAAAATTGATCAAAGATTGAAAGAGAAATGGGATAACATGAGTTTTGCTCTGAACGATTCCTGGCCCACCATTATAGATTATGATGGAACAAGAGAAGATGTTAGCAAAGATGAGATGGATAAGGACTTCAATGCATTACTAGATCATTTACGAGAACTAAAGAAAAATAATTTTCAAAATGATGATTAGATAAAGAAAATGACAATTGAGCTTCATTTAGTTTTAGAATTTCTAAAAATCATTAAAGAACGAGAAATTCAGACAGGAAAAATCATTCCAAGTGAAGTAGAAAGACAATGTGAGTTAAAAAAAATTGAAAGTGGGTTACAACATGTGGTGTACGATGAAAATGAAAAATTTTGTTTAGATACGGGATTAATTTTAAAAAATGGAAATAATTTACAATTAACAGAAATTGGAGAGGCTATTATAGAAAATAAAGAATCAAGAGAGAAAATTAATCAAATAATTATTGAAAATTGTCTTTTGAAAAGTGAATTTTCAAATAAAATTATGCCTGGATTAGCACAATTTCATGGTGATAAAGAAAATGGCTTTTGGTATGAAAAAAATGAAGTATTTCGTCTTTTTGATAGTTCCGAAGATTTGAAAATTTTACGCGATGTGGGTTTACTAGTAAAAGATGATGACGATACAATAAAAATTAATTCAGAATTTTATCAAAATGAAACAATTACAGGATATAGAAAAAAGAAAAAACCAATTTCACAAAAAGATCTTGAAGCAGAATTAAGAAAGAGTGAGGAAACAAAAAAGAAAATTGGATTGATAGCAGAGAAAATTGTTGTGAATTATGAGAGAAGAAGACTGGAAGAAGAAG
>CEUN01181643.1_pt1 | contig 13891 bp, 29 predicted proteins | sample 361501 | NCBI WGS metagenome assembly CEUN01 (sample SAMEA2622801, study PRJEB7988) | marine metagenome | biome: marine biome (ENVO:00000447); feature: marine epipelagic mixed layer (ENVO:xxxxxxxxx); material: "saline water (ENVO:00002010), including plankton (ENVO:xxxxxxxx)" | depth 120 m | reverse complement strand
CCCCCACTACAACCGCTATAGCGGTTTAGTGGCGGGAGAGTTCATGAGCCATTGCGGATCGGCCTGCTTTGTTACTGGCTCGACCAGCCAATTACGGATGGCCTCTGCCAGCTGCCAGAAAGCATGGGCGGAGGTATAAGCGATTTCGTGCATTTTGATAGGGTCAGGCTGATCTTCTCCAATCCACAAACATTGGTCACAAGCCAATTCGCCCTGTTCATCCAGCCAAATGGACTTATCCCCATCCATAATTGCAATCGTGCCGATAGCCATTGGCACTAAGGCGGACTTCAAGCGTTCTGCCTCTGCCAACATCTGCTGCTTGGAAACATTGGTTACTGCCTTGACCACTGCATCGGTCAACTCATCGCCGAACTCTTCCCACAGGCGGTATTCTAAAGTCAGGCATGCATCTTCAAATGGGGCCACAATAACTTTATCGCCAATGGTGATTTCACAGTTGGTCAGATCACCGCGCTCGTTGGCGAGCATTTTGATACTGACAACATTGGATGGCTGGGTAGACATGGCTTTTCCTTGAGGGAAATGTTTGTGTTGGGATCATGTTAGGTGCGCTAAGCGCACCCGTCAACATAAAACTCACCTGAATTTTGTTTGCTCTCAATGCGGTGCCAATGATCTACCAGCAGCCCGCTTTGAACCTCACGCAATGACGACCCCCTGTAGGGTTTGCATCGCAGACTCATGTCTGCATCACCACTCTGCCAGCTTCCGCGCCGATGATGGCGCATGCCTATAACCGCCATTCCACGGGCTTTCCAGCCACCGACCCCCTGTAGGGTTGTACTTGATCGGTGTCGTGACAGCACTCTGCTGGAAACACAGCCGAGGCCACGCCATGAAAATATTTTCAAAAAACGTCCGATTATCGTCAGTCAGGTGTCGCCAGACACTAAATACAAGTGCATTAAAAGAAAATCGAGGTTTCCAATGCACTTAACAAAACATACACGAACTACCAAGAAGTACCTGATCGAACTACTCAAAACCCTGTCCATCGAACTGATCGTCATGGCGTTATGTCTGGCACTGTCAGGCGACACCCCAACCCAACAGGGAACGGCTCCAGCACCAGCCCAACCACCTGTAGTCATTGTGCTACAGGTGGAAACGTCACCGGCAACCTGGAAGAAGTCGAACACCATTGTCGTCGAGAAACGGCAATGGAAGTGACAGACACAGGAGCGCGGTCGAACGACCGCACAGGGAGGGGCGGGTTACGCGCTTGGCTTCTTCTCGCGCGTGGTCCAGTAGGCCACGGCACGGGCTGCAGCAGCGACTTCCTGCTCATACTCGGCCATGTACTCCGGGTCTTGCTCGGGGCTCTCCATACCGGTGCGCTGGCTGAGCGTGACAAGGCGTTCGTGCCTCACCTGCAGCTGGTGAGAGGCAAGCTCACACGCACGACGCTTGGTGGTGGCCAGACCGTCAGGAAGCATGTCGCCGAGGTGGCACGACTTCCTGTCAAATTCACCTATGTTGGGGCTCCATCCGTAATCGCCGCTCCGAGAGCTCAATTTTACCCAGGTGTGGCCATCGACCTTCCGAACGAAGAAAGCAGTAGGCACTGGGGCCGCGTCAACAGTCGGTCTGCGGTTGAGCACCGACTTAATGCGCCACTCGGTCAGGGACACCGAGGTACGTTGAGTTTCCGGGTCAGTATCGACATACGCCTGCCAGAATACCGCGCCCGGCTTGAGCAGCGCCCGTGTGAGCTTCTGCGGCTTCACGCCCTGCCCTCCGACACAGCATCAGCCGCGTCGTGATCTGGACTGGAACCAGTGCGCTTAACCATCACGAGATTGCCTCTGAAAACGCATTCGCCGAGGTAGGCCAGCGTTATGCCGGGAACGACCAAGCAAGCAAGAATCGGCGCCGCTACCTCTTCCATCGCATCATGGATTGGCTGGGTCAGCGATACGTCAATCGCCTCAAACGCCTTGTAAGTGGCCATAGCGAAATCCGTCAGCTGCAGGACACCGAAGACCATCATGCCAAAGCCCATCGCGATCAGCAGTAGGCCGTAGACGTGGTGCTGTTTCAGGTTCATAGCGTTCTCGCTGTGTTTTCGTAGAGGTTACATACAACGCTGCTTAGGTACTGGGGTGAGACCTCAACCGTCGCATGATGCCCGAGCTGAGCAACGGCATTGCGGTGCCTTGCAGCGCCCACTATCCCAGCGTAGAGGCCAAGGTTAAAACCGATCTGGCGATTCAACTGATCACGCTGCTCGTTCAGGGCATGGTGCCTGGCAACCACGGCTTGCTGTTCCTGCTGCAAATCCATACTCACGTCCTTTTGCTGTTGCTCTTATGCGGTGCCGCTACATGCGGAACACCGGCCCTGATGACGGCTTCGATGACAGCTCAGATTGAACCGTGTCAAAAAGGTTGCCCAGCGCGCTCTGCAGGTAGCCCTGAAACTTGGGATTGGCCAACGTGCGGTCGAAAGCATCGACCGGCAGGAATCGCTGCATCTCACCGATAAAGTCTTTGCCAGCAACAATGCCCGGCAGTCGCTCCAGCAGGCTATCAACATGCTGCAGGTAGGTATCCATGTCGTGCTTGTAGTCATCGACCTTCGCGCGAACCAGATCAGCATCAACGGTGCAGCCGCGCTGCGCTAGCCACGCTAAATCCCAGATATCCCGGTTGCGGACGTAGCGGGTGTTTGACGGCAACGCGATCAGCTTGTCTGCCATGATTTCGTTGCTGGTCTCGACCATCACCAGCAGGTCGCCGTATCCAGGCGGCAAGAAGTCGTAATGAACCTGCAGCGGCAACGCATGAGAAGTATGGGCAGTGATGTTGGCCACCTCCAACTTGATCTTCTGCTTGGGAATATCTCGCTTTTCTGGCGAGGTCGTAATCCCAATCTGCCACTTGTCGATCTTGATATCGGCGTACTCCGGCTCCCGGCGCAGCGAATTGGGCTCTTTGACAGTTACCTCAAGCCCGTAGCGTGAAGACAGATAGTCCTCAAGGCACTGCTTGATATCAGCCAGCTGGTGGGAGGTGAAGTCAGGACCGCCCGCAAAGTCCAAGTCCTCACTAAAGCGGCTACCGCCATAGCAGAGACGCAGCGAGGTGCCGCCTTGGAATACGAGGTTATCCAGCAGCCCGCCCTGATCCAGGGCGTACAACAGATCAAAGTGCAGCAGCTCTTTTTCAATGACCGGGCGCATGTGAGCCACGTCCGGGTTTTTCATCGCCTCAGCGACCAGCTGAGCGAAGTCCTTGCGATCAATCATCTGCCAGTTCCTCGGCGATCAACAAATGGGTATTACGGCCTACCCGCTTCAGGTCTCTGAGCGCGGCCTGCTTTGACGCAATGCGCAGGGGGCGCCCACGCTCAACGCCAGACGCCAGCACTTCAGTTAGCGGGCGCTTGGTATGGGTAAACTCGATCACGCCGTATGGGGTCTTGTACTCACCCTTGCGGCCCGTGGTCATGACAGTGAGACGGCCTACCGGGATTTGTGAGATTGCGCCCCACTCCGACAAGGCTGATTCAAGGCTGACGTAGTTGTAGGCACCACGGCGCAGCGTGCGTGCGATCAGCTCAAGGGTGTCTTTGCCACGGTGCTGGGACAAGGCGTAAACGTATACCCCCTTAACCGGGCGCTGAAGGATGCCTTCTTTGACTAGACGATTAACCGTGGCGTCATGCGCTCGCGGCGTATCGCCGTGCAGCACTTTGGCAAGATCACGGGCCGCATAGACAAAGCGACCGCGCCGGTCAAAGGAATCTAGCTTTTTGATTGCGTCAGTCTGTTTCATGGCGCCTCACTAAGTAACACTAACAGCTCGTATATGTGTGGTTACTGTACACATAATAGCGCCAGCAGCAACAAATCCCAAACCCTGATCCAACAAAAAGGGCGGTCTTTCGACCACCCGAGGGGGAGAGCTTGCGCGGCGGCCACCGCACTAATCAGCCAGGCAAACGCAACGGCTGTTGGTGTTCGCGTTCTGACCCAGGCAGCTTGTTCTGGTTCTTCAGCATCGCGCCCCAGTACAAGTTAAGGTCTGCCCGCTCCGATACCCAGTTCTCGCCAAGTTGGCGCATGGCTGTCACGCGGTACGCGATCCGAGAGTGGACCGTAAGGTAAGGCTTGGCAGGCGCAGGCACGCCAGACGACTTAACCCTTCCAATACTGCCCGGCCATGGCGCTCGATCAGGTCGCGATCAAGACGGAGTGGACCCTTCTTGCCGCTCCGCACCCATGCTCGGTACTTCTGCATGAATGTTTGCTTTTTCATGGTTGGATTCCTTCCTCAGAGTCGAGTGACCAGACCGGTCATGTCGGTGAAGACTTCTTCCAGCATGTCGCAGTACACCATTTCAGCCTTGGCCACCTCCGTGACGCTGTAGCTCTTGGCTGAAATCTTCAGCGCCTCCACGGTGTAGGTATCAGAGGCATTCAGGGTGATCCGCACGCAGTTGATTCCGTTGACGGCGAGCCCGCGCGGCAGCTTGAAATGAACCCCGCCCATAGACTGCAGGCTGGCATCTGCAGGCAGCCCCATAAAATGCTTCGCGCCGGTCATCGCCACAAACCGGTTACCACCCAGTTGGCTCACGATGGTTTCTGCGATGCGCATGTGTTCAGGCTTTGCTTGGGCGGGGCTGCTCATGGTCATGGTCATTTCCTCAGTGTCTGGCGGGTCGTTCCGTCCATCTGAGTTTTATTCTAGGCTATACATAACGACGCGGCAAGCGGTTTGATAAATTATTTATCATTTTCCTTGCAGCCGTACCCCGCCCTGCACTACTGTTCCGCATAACTTCCAGCAGGAGCAGATCAAATGAGCACCCTGGCACAACGCCTTACATACCTTCGTCAAAGTCGCGGAATGAGCGTTGAGGACTTGGCTGTCGAATCAAGTCTTCCCGCGACCACCATTCAGAGCATTGAGGCAGGCAACTATCACGGAACCGACGATATGGATGCCCTGGCCATGGCGTTAAGGACCACCAAGAAATGGCTTGTTACTGGTGAGGATGAGACCCTGCCAGCGCACAACCAAGCGCCAGCAGATCGACTGAAAAACCTGCTAGAAAGCGGCGAACTGGAACCGCGCGACCTGTCTTTGCTGCTTGCTCTTGCAAACGCTCAGGTAATGACTGCAGCAGCCTCAAACGCTCGCAACCAGGCCGAGCCCATCACGACAGCTACCGATCAAGCATCGCTAACGACTGCTGACCGTGTTCGACTGCTGCTCAAGCAGATTGGCGTGAAGAAGGTCAGCGAGTATGGCGACAAGCATGGTATTGGGTATGCGCGCTGGCGTAGCGTTGCGTCCGGGTCTGTGCGCGTATCGACTGAAGAGGTGGATGCACTCGTGTCATTGATGCCGAGCTATGCGCTGTGGCTCGCGACTGGCAATCAGTGCCCTGCGGCAGGACAGCTTGCACCGACCTTTGATAAATAATTCTACAAATCACTTTACACCCCTTAATGTATCCCCTAGAATAAAACACATAAGCACGGGATACCCCGGCCACCATTAGGGGATGGACAGCATGATTTCTGAATACGCACGCACTACTGACTCCGAAGACGTTGGCGCACTTCTCCATGCCATCTTTAAGTACGGTGACGAACACGCCGAGCAGACTGATCGCACCGTAGCCGGTGTTGGCTATGCCCGTCTCCTGCAGCTGGCCACCGAGGCTGCAGCGTTCATCGCGCAGCACTTCGATGAGACCGAAGACCCTGATGGCAGCCTGTGGTTTGATCAGCTCTCCAGCACAGAAGACGACAGCCTCGCTGCTGCCCTGTTCAAGTTCACCCGTGCCGATGTTTCTGAACTGGTGTCGGCGTGGATGGCCCAATTCGTGTGGGTCCAGTTTGAACATGCTGGCGTGCAGTACCAGTTCAACAGCGATGAGTTGGCAATCTGGAACGATGACCTGAAGTCCTTTGAGTGGATTGCCAATCACGGCCTGCCGGTATCCGGTATTTCAGCCGTAGCCACCTATATCAACACCCATTTTTAATCGAAGTGGGCGGGTCACACGGCCCGTCCCAAAACCCAAGGAATACGACAATGCAAACGACCCTTTTCGATCTTATCAATGCAGCTGACCATGTGAGCATTGATGGCTATGACGCTGAAACCATTGGTTTTGTTGACGATGGCGTCAGAATTGAATACTGCGGTGGCGAAGAAGTCTCGTTTTTCAAGGATCAGACTGTGACTCTTAACAATGGGTCTTGCGTGGCGTCAACGGCAGTTAATCCTGATTATGAAAGTGACGCCCTAGAATGCGCACTCACCTTTAGCGTTACGCGCATGCTTCAAGCGTCCGATCTGGCGTCCTAACCAACCCTGCCCCCGACGAGGCGAGCAACCTGGCTTGCCTCGCTCTATTGCTCCCTGATAGCCCAACGCATCCAGCATGAGAAAGGATCACCCATGGCCCAGCACCAACATCACGACATTTGCCTCAAGCTGGTGAAGATGACGCCCAAGCTGGAGGACTTGAAGACCCGCATTGAGTTTCTGGTGCTGGTGGTCACATACGGCCTTGGCCACGAGCTGCGCAACTATGCGCTGCAGGACATGGGCTACGACCGCTTGGGCGCCCGGCACTTTGATGCCTGCTTTGAAATGGACGACAACGGGGCAACCGTCGCTGGCTTGCTGGCGCGGGCTCGCGCTGATGGCTTTGTGGACAAGCTAATCGCCGATGTTGGCCAAGCTCAGTACGACGAGTGGTGCGCGAAGTACGAACCCCAAGGAACTTTGTTTTAAGGTGTACGGGAGAACGATGCATGCAAAGGTTCACTGAGATTCCAGAGGCGGCAGGTCTGTTCTGGTACTTTGAAGAAGGCGCAGCAGAAGCCAGGCCAGTTACTATGCTGACTGGCAAGTGGTCGGGCTTCTTCAAGTCTTTTGATGGCTCGACGCAGAATTGGCTGCGCGACGGCGAGTATTTGCTTGGACCTCAACCGGCACCGCAACGGATCATTTGAAAGGACGATACTATGGCCCGAGCGCGTCTCCACCTGATCTTCGGTAACTGCGGCTGCGACGATATGTGGTCCTACAAGATCGCGCCCGAGGGGGACGACTTAGACGGCATTCTGATGCCTGCGGTGTACATTTACTGCGGCAACTGCGCGACACTGCACAATCTTGGTGACAAGGCCAAGAACGAAAAACCTGCCCAGCGGCTCACAGAGCTACCGGCGCTAAACGAGTAAGGAAACACCATGGCAAGGGTTATTGGAGCTGCTGACTTTGAAGACGGCTCACGTCTTTTCCTAATCTACTGCGGCACCAGCGATATCGCTTACCAGCAGCTTTTCAAAACGCCAGAGGCTGCTAGTGCGTGTCTGGCGTCTGGAATGAACACCAAAAAGCCCGCTGTCGTTGGCGACGAGCAGGCAGTGACCATCACTACCGACGTGAACAATCCAAGCACTAGCGAACTCACGAACTTTGTGTCACGAGCGTCAAAGGACGGCATGTGGATTACCGACCCCCTCAGCGCCTATGACGCCCAAGACGAGCGCCTGCGGGCTGACGAAGGCTCGTAATTTTGACCTCTCTGCGACTGGTGTAATTCTATGCTGATCGAGCGACCCGAAGACATGAGCCCGGACGGTAAGCTATCGCTGTTCCGCGATAGTGAGGGGGATATCCATGTGCGCGTAGTACCGCCCGAGGATCGCGCGGATGACTACGCACCGGCCATTGAGTTTGTAGGGCATTGCCAACGCAGCCCGCGCACCCTGGCAGCACTTGAAGCACTGATGGAAGCAATGCGTTTGGACAACGAAGAGCGCCCCCTCCCCGGCCAACTATCAGAGGACTAGCGCTCAGCATAACCCGCTCACACCATCCGACGCGGACTCAAAGGAAGTGACCATTTGAACGATCAGACTGACCAGAAGCACTTTGCCGGTCTCGACAAAAGAACCTTCTCAGGCGCCATCCAGGGCGTATCTGTTGCTATCTTCTTCGCGACGTTGATGGCTGTTGGTCTAGATAAACCAGACGTGCTGTACCCAATGGCGCTTGTAGCAGCGGCATCGCTTGTCTGGTCTCACATCAAGATCACCAAGGGGGATGGCTATCGCCAACTTTTTGCGTCGATCAAGTGCCAGCCTGGCTTATGGCTGGCTGCATTAACTGTGCCCCTGGTTGTATCTGTCCTTGCTGCGTTCTTGTTACGCGCCACCCTGTAAGTGTCGTCATGGATCATTTTGAAAACGCGGTAACCAGCGAAGAGCTGACGCACGACTGCAACGATTACCTTGAGCTGCGATTGCGGCAGAAGGGCTTGGGTACTGCCTATGCCTATCAATGCACGTTCTGCGGCGAGGCAAAGGGCCAAGAGGTTCCAAAGCGCAACGTCACCGGATCACCCCCGGCATTTGACGCTGGCTTGCTCGGACGTTTTGAGGCGAAACGCAAAGCCATTTACCTTGGCGACGGTACAGACCCTGTTAGAGAGCACCACGAACCGTTCTTCAACATCATTGATCGTCGATTGCGCGCAGTGGTTGACGACCTGGCAACCGAATACACGCCTGAGCAAATCACAAGCGGATTTCAAACCTTTCTTTTACGCCAGGCAGAGCGGCACACCCAAGAGCATCCAACACGATGGAAATCTGAAGAAGAGCTTTCCGCTTTCGTGCGTGAGTATCTCAAGCATGACTTTGAGCTGTTCGCTGAAGTTGAAGGCATCGGCTATGTCCAGGGCACGCCTCGCAGGGTACGCCTTGATTATTTGATACGACCGAAACAGCACTTACTCGACGCAGGCTTTGTCGATCAGTACATGGGCATAGAGGTAAAACTACTCGACTATGAAGGCGGTAAGCGTTTTAGCGGCAAGTCAGCCAAGGGTGTTTTCCAAGCGCTGAGCTACTGGTATAGCAGCGCTACCTGGCACCCCCCATCAGAAAAGGAACCAGTTGAGCTAGCATGCGTTCTGCTCTTCACCAACCTTTCTTTCGAGGATGAGCGGCGCCAAGTATTCAACACATACAACCAGCGCTATCACGTTTACTGGCGTGCGTTGATCGCGTTGGCTCAACAAGCCAACGTCGGCGAACTGCTGATTCTTGACCATGGGCCAAGGAAAAAAGGCTGGGGTATAGATTTTGTTGGCAGCCGCTACTTCTCTAAGCGTCCAAGCGGAGGTTTTAGGCTGACAAACCCGAATCTGATCAACCGCAAGCGCATCGGCAATGCCGGGCGAAAGTCCCGCTGACACCCTGCCAGTTAAGGCTAGTAGCGAGTGTGCTATGTTCGGCCAAAGCAATCACTCAGAGGCGCGGTACGCGGAATGGGAAAAGCAACAGAGAAGACTGAGCAGCATGCCAAGGCCGAGCATGTGAGGGCCACCAATGCCCTTTCAGGCGCCCAGGTGAGCCCATTCGTAGCAACGAAGGTCGAAGAGTACGCCTATGGCAAGATCACCGCCGAAGAGCTGGTGAAGGCCATCAAAGGGCGGTATGGGCTGTAGCGCCCCGCTGCAATCACGAAGGCTTTCCGCCTTCCTTTTTGCTTGCACCGCACGCGACCTAAGGCTATCTTTACCCCATCAAATCACGCCTTGGGGTAAGCCAGATATGGCCCGCGTACTTTCCGAACACGAACAGAACATCGTCAACCTGATCAAGCCGCTGCGCACAGCGAACTATCAGGCGGACTACAACTGGGACATTCTGGAAACGTCCATTGCCAAGCTCGGCGCGGCCTATGGCGGTCTGGAGCTGAACCCGGACTTCCAGCGGGGTCATGTGTGGGCGCCCAGCCAGCAGCAGCATTTCATTGAAAATTGTCTGCGCGGTGTTGTTGGTAGCGATGGGTTTCTGATCCAGTTTAACTGTCCTGATTGGAGCGAGCTTCTGAACGTCGAAACAGACTTGCCCGCAGGCTTGCAGTGCGTCGATGGCCTCCAGCGCTACACCGCCGTGACGGAGTTCATCAAGGGCAACGTCAAGCCGTTTGGCCTCACTGCAGACGTACTGAAGAACACCCAGTTCTCACCTAAACGCTTTCACATGAAAGTCGCTATTCATAGCTTCACTCGCCGCGCTGATCTGCTTGAGCACTACCTTTCAATCAACGCTGGTGGAACCCCACACAGCGCCAATGAGATTGAGCGCGTGCGCGGTCTACTGGAACTGGCCAAAGGAGACGCCGCATGAACTGGATGCTCAATGCACTGGTCTGGCTTCGTATCTGGATCGACTCACGGCGCCACGGTGGCCACTTGTGCGAGGGGACCGAGGGACGTTTCTATGTCCGATATCTCGATGGAGCCCGCACGCGCCGGTTCCACTACAGCACAGCGTTGACGTATGCCGAGCTGGAGGGTGGATGCATCGTGCATCTGGCCACGCGCCGAGTCGTTAAGGAATGCCAACCTATGTCAGGCATTACGAGGTAGCATGAAGGGCGTTAGTAACTCAGCGAACGCTGTCTGTCGGGTTTGTGGAGCTGAAAGCGTCACCTAGAAAGAAGCTCTTCGCGCTTGTCTTTCTCGCGCGTTGGGGTGTACGGGTCATGCTGACGAGAGGTGGTGTCTAAGCGCAGGCAACGTGTTATCAATATGCTACCAATAAACCTAACTCGACTGAGCCCAGATGACCGCGAAACTCTGTTTCTCCCACTTCAGCAGACAACTATCCGACGCCCTGGCCGAAGACGGCTACCAAATTGATTACAAGCTCATCATTGAGTTTTGCCAGTTTGAGATTGCAGCCCATGGTGCCAGCAAGCTAACAGAGTCAGATGGGGTCGATCTATTCTCCCCGCCAGCGGTGCTGTTTGCGATCTACGGTGAGTGGATGGCTGCCGTTGGTAAGGAACTGGGGTTTGAGGTCAATGAGGGTGACGAGGCTGCACAGTGGGTCACACCGCAGATGACCAACACTCGCGCGCTTCTGAGGTCTGTCGCTGAGCTGGGTGTCGCTTCGATGGCCAAGCTGGATACCGCGATGCGGGCTGAGAGTGGTTTCGGTATGAATGAGGTGCTTGCCAAGGCAGCTGAGTCATCGGAGTCACTGGAGCAGACCACAACGCGCCTCCAGCGCCAGCACAAGGGATTGAAGGCCATCCGAGGGGATAAGGACCGGTTTCGCTGAGTGCGTCAGGGCCAGCAGCGTCTGGCCCTACTTCGACACCTTGCGCCAGAAGATCGAGCAGTAGTCACCCTCATATACAGATGCAACATGGGGCACCTATGGATTACGAAACACTTGAAGTCGTTACAGCCACTCTGGTTGAGCTTCAGCGCGATCCTATGGGCACCCTTCGCAAGGGCCAGGGCCAACCTGTCGCCGTACTCAACCGAAACACACCCGCTTTCTACGTGGTCCCGCCAGAGGTGTATGAGGCGCTGATTGAACAGTTGGATGACACCGAGCTGGTACGAGTAGTAAATAGCCGTCTTGCAGACCCTTCTGAACCGATCAGCCTGGACGAACTCTTGGCCGAACGCGACCAACCGACAGACCAAGAACGCGAGGACTTTTGATAACGCGGCTTCAGCTGTTTTCAGACCGTGGGCGCATATCAGCGCGGGCCGAAAGCCCTGCGAGGTGCTGCCCCCATTAACTGGGAAGCGGCCATCAGTGCCGCATCCGGGGTCGTGTATACCCCTTCCCACTGCGCGGCCATCATCAGGTTTCTTGGTAAGCCAAAGTCATGAACTCTCCCGCCACTAAACCGCTATAGCGGTTGTAGTGGGGGTTTCACGGGTCTTCGACCTTGGCATGTCAGTGTTAGCTGACAGAGGCTCCAGTCTCGCCGTCACGCCCGTCCCAGGCGTGTTATTGGGTGTCCAGGCGTCGAACAGAACGACCTTGGCGCTGTTTTCGTCCCTCGGTAGCATGCAGCTGTCAACGTAATTGTTTGAGGATGTTGGCCATGCACACGATTAAAGACCGCGCCCGGCTGCTGATCGACATGGCGGGCTTTACACGTCTGATCCGCGAGGGTGATATTTCGGTCTCACGCTGGCAGAGCGTGCGCTACAAGGACATTCGCATGAGTACCGAGGAACTGGAGGTGCTGCAGCGGATGTTTCCAGAGCATGCCTTGTGGCTCGTTAGCGGGAGTGTCGCCCCAGAGTGTGGGCAGACGGCTCCAGTAGAAATGTGCGAATCGCAATAATTGGGTATAGTATTACCGTATACCAATTCAGCGAGACCAAGACCATGCCTGAAAAACAACTGCTCACCTGCCCATCCAATAGCCGCTACTCAGTCGAGCTTGACCCTGCCGAGGTGAACGTCGAAGACCCCGGCCAAGGAACACCGGCAATGGTCTACGGTCCAGGTGGCGCATCTGGTACGTTCTACACCGTGCTGGATAATTGCGAAATCGGGGGCTCCGGCGAAGACTACAAGGCCGTACCTCAAGACGTGATGGACTGGCTGGAAGAGATTGAGGAACAAGTCACCGACTTCATCAACGAAGTCATTGATGAGGCCCAAGCTGCCAAGCAAAGTGCAGGGCCGCGCTTCTGATACAAAGCCAGTCTCACCGTCGCACATGCTATGGATTGATATTCTTACGCTTCTTTTCGCTTGCACCGCAAAGCGAATGAGGCTATCTTTAAGTCATTGAAGGGCGGCAATCCTGCTGCCTGCAGTCACCCGGATCGGAGACCTTCTATGACTTCTGCTTACCACTTTGAAGTGCATCCAGCGGCCAACGCCATCGCTGATGGCAATAAGAGATTCGTTCATCCGAAGTACGCCTACGATCCAGCAACGCACAGCTACCGCGAGGCTGATCCTCAGATGTTGGCGGAAGTCACGGCGACCAACAAAGCTGGGGAACTGCTCGTTTATCGTGCCCGGTTTGGCTCTGCAATTGCTGCCACCGTCGTCACCCCGGCCTGCATGTATGTCGAAGGCGTTCAGCCGGAGGTGCGGGTATGATCGCCCTGACCGTCAACGAACCCACCCTGTCCTGCCTGCGTGTCACGCATCACAGCGGCAACGGCCAGCGCTGGATGCATATTGATGCCTTCTTCGATGATTTTGAGGTGCAACCTGCTGTGCGGACCATCAAGGCGATGCGTCTGCCGGTCACCCTCAATGGCAATATTTGCCGTGGCCGCGAGCTTGAGGTTGAGACACGTCGGTATATCGGCTTTAACCCTGAGCGCCATAATTGGGGCTGTGAAGGTGAGACCTGCGCACGGACTCACGAGGACGCTCAAGCCACGGCGAAAGCACTGCTGGCGCTGACCAAAGAGATTAAGCACTGCCCGCTGTTCACTCCATACGGGGACAACCTGCAGCTGCAGACGTACTACCGGGCGCCTGGCTGCTGACGCGCCGCTATCCCACCCCAACGCCCGGCTTATGCCGGGCTTTTGGTATCTACCTGCCGCTAACTGCGCGTGTAGAATCACAGCATCGACTCCTGTCCAACAAGGTCCGCCATGCCAAGAGAAAGTAAGTACGGAACGATGCCGCCTGTGCCTGCATACACCGCCAAGATTAAGGGCGATGCGGGCACCTACAAGGTGTGGGGGTTTGGCTGGTTGAACCACCGGGTATTGGTGGATCGTGCTGGGCTGGTGTGGTTGGCCATAGACAAGGTTGCCTTAGAGTCGGTGAACCTTGGAGAAGGGGAGGTGCAGCACTGATCGGTTACCGGGAGCGCCGTGCGCACTCCCGCTTTGCCGTCTCAAGTTCGGCCTGGGCTGCCTCTAGCATCGTTCTGGCATGCTTCTCAGGCGGCGTTCCTGGCTTGAACTTGCGCAGTGCCGCTCCCCAGCGCTGGCGCTGTTGCTCGGCAGATTGGACCGCCTCCCGGTCCTCCCGGCGTTGCTTCGGAGTTTTGCTCATCCTAGCCGTGCCTTTGTTGGATTCTGTCTGTAT
>CEUN01122110.1_pt1 | contig 13924 bp, 9 predicted proteins | sample 361501 | NCBI WGS metagenome assembly CEUN01 (sample SAMEA2622801, study PRJEB7988) | marine metagenome | biome: marine biome (ENVO:00000447); feature: marine epipelagic mixed layer (ENVO:xxxxxxxxx); material: "saline water (ENVO:00002010), including plankton (ENVO:xxxxxxxx)" | depth 120 m | reverse complement strand
CCTTTCAAAGAAGGCCACTAAGGCCGTGACGGTAAAACTCTCCTACTCAGGAAAAGCTACCGCAGGAACCGACTACAGTGGTAACAAAACAACCCATACCATCTCCGCCGGAAAGACTTCGAACAGTTGGAAGCTAACGGGAAAGTCGGACACTAAAACAGAAGGTAATGAAACGATTGTCATCAACGTGGCATCGGTGACTAATGCTACGGAGAAGGGCACTCAGAGGGAGACATTGACGTTAACCGACGGTGCTACTAGTACAACACTACGGGTGAGTAGTCCAAACGGAGGGGAAAAGTGGACGGCGGGCCAACGTTACTCGATTAGATGGAGTGATAAAGGTGCAGGTAATGTCAAGATAGAGCTTCTTAATTCAGGCCGAGTTGCACGAGTAATCTCAAAAAGTACAAAAAATGACGGCCTGTATAAGTGGAGAATTCCTTCCACTCTAAAGGGGGGCAAATCATACAGAATCAGGATCACATCTAAGGTTGAAAGTGATGATTTTGACTCCAGTGACAAAAACTTCAGTATTGTCGAGGTGGGTACTATTCCAACCGTATCCCTTTCGTGCACTCCGGACTCGGCTTCGGAGAGTGGAGGGCAGTTTACCTGCACTCTGAGCCTTTCCAATGCGACCTCGGATCGAGTGACCGTTGAGATGGCCTATTCTGGCACTGCTACAGCAGGGACGGATTACAGTAACGCAAGGCGGACGCGGGTTATAAAAGCTGGAAGAACTTCATCAACGTGGACGCTGACCGGCAAGAATGATAGTGATTCGAGCGAAGGTGACGAGACTATTGTTGTTGATATAGATTCTGTAACCAATGCTATTGAAGATGGCACCCAACAGGCGAGTTTGACTCTCACGGATTCAGTACAGTGAGAATTCGCTATAGGTAGCGGTCTCAACAAACGGCTAAAACGTAAGATAAATGGTCGGGGTGAGAGGATTCAAGCCTCCGGCACCTGCCTCCCGAAGGCAGAGTCCTTCCAATAAACAGTCGGAAAACCCTAAAATAATCAGGCATCAACTCCACGCAACATTTCCTGATTAGCCCTGAGTGGCCAGAAGTCAGCACAGTTTCAGCGCACTAAGTTGAGTCATTCCCAAGACAGCGGTATTCTTAAGTCATAAATTAAGGAGAACTGAACGTCTCACTTTAATTCCTTCCGTAACGCTATCCTTGAAGATGATGACCTTCAAGAGGCGGTTATCTCCATCGTCAATACCGCAACTGCCAATGTTTCAGGTCTGGGTGATGGCATTGCAACTCTTGCCAAGAACCACGGATATACCATCACCTCAGAAGAGGTCTATGCTCATGCTGACTTCTTGGGTCAGGATGGCGACCTCACGGACTTTGAACTGGAGTTGATTAGTGGGGGTCAGGATCGCGCGCATGGATCTTAACCCATCCACCCCAGCCTCTTAACCAAATCCTCCGCGCTAAGATGCGTATAGCGCATCAGCATCCTTGTATCTTTATGCCCTGTAATAATGGCGACTTCTACAGGATTTAACCCTTTCCCAAAGAATCTTGATGTGGCTTCGTGACGTAAGTCATGAAAGTGTAGGCTCTCTATTTTGTGCTTTCTACAGAGTCTTGAAAGGCTCCTGATGACCCTCTAGCCGTATAGCAGAAGAGGGTGGTTTCCTCTATGAAATGACATTCTGAAAGCCCCTCAGTTGGTTTCTGAGCATCTCCAAAGCCCGTAATGCGACTTGAACTCGAGTGCCCGGGCGGCATTGGGTGTAATCACTCCAAAATTGATCACTGGGCTATGAGTCGATGCGGCAAAGGAGGTTTTTTCGCAAGCATAAAGAACATCGCACCAAATATCGCGGTGATCGCGAGTGTGGTAAATCCTGACTCATAACTTCCACTGCGGTCGGCCAGATAACCAGCGTAAACCGGGCCAACGGCCATTCCGATCATAACAATGAGGGAAGACCAGCCCATGATCGATCCAAAATTCGTCACCCCAAAATAGTCGGCGCGAATCGCCTGCATAAGTGGGCCTCGAATTCCCCACGCAACTCCATGCAGTGTGGCGAACCCGACGACCATCCAGATATTCTCGGCGAAAGCCAAAAGCAGCAGTCCGGCAGCATGAAAAAACATGCATACGCTGACAATGATACGTTTATCCAATCGGTCGCCAACTATCCCCGCGCTGATAAGGCCGACGATCTGCATAGCAGTCATCAAGGAAACAATTAGGCCTGCGATGGTCAACGAATAGCCAAGCTGTCCATTAACATGCAGCACCAAGTGCACCATTACTGCCCCGACGATCAAAAGCGACGTGCCATGGCCAAGCGCGATGAACCAGAAAGCTTTTGTCTTTATGGCCTCACTGGCGGTGAAGTCCGTTCTACGAAAACTTTCTGGTCCTTTACGTTTCTGACCGACTGCCGCCTGCGCGGTTTCGTTTTGAGATATTCCGTCGGGTGTTTCACCGACGTCCTCGGGACGGTGAGTGATAGTTCGGGTCAGGGGCCAGGTTACCAGCAGAACGATAATGCCGGAACCCACCGCAGTCGCTCTCCAGCCGTAGACTTGCAGGGCGTATATCGTAATCGGGACCAGGATACCGCCGAAGGAAAAGCCGAGCTGCGATAAAGCCAGAGCCTTCGCCCGGTGACGCGTGAACCAATTGACCAGCGCTACGGTGGTTGATAAGAATCCGCCCAGACTAGTGCCCAGCGCGATGAAAAAGAAATAGATATAAAACTCGAGGATCGAGTCCATTTGGCTGAAGCCGATCAGGGCAAGCCCGAAGATCACGAGTCCCCAACGAATGACTGCTCGAGGCCCGAAGCGGTCTACCATCCAGCCCTGTACCGGGCCCAACAGGCCGCTCTCAACCCGAGCCAGTGCAAAGGCGCCAGCCAACAGTGCTTTGCTCCAGCCAAACTCCGCCTCGATAAGCAGAACATAGGTGCTAAAAACCTGAAGGAAAAGGATTGCGCTGGTGAACTGAACGAGACTGCCCGCACCAACAATCCACCACCCTTGAAACACATAACCCTGTGGTTTGACGGTCGCCTGGATGGCGTTGGCCAGATGTTTCAAGATTGCTCGGCCATCCGTCTGAATGGGAATTCTCTCCAGTGGTGGGCGGGTCCAGCCGTATAGCAATCAACCCTGAAGATCGGATTCAGGTTAATAAGGAATACCCTAGAAAATACATGTTTTCTCCCCAACATAGCTTTGCCAGGGTATTTCGTTGCGTAATACGGAATCTTACCCTAGCTTGAGGGATATTTTTTGCTTGGCCCGTGCGGTCTGTAACTTAGAGGGATTCTCGGTGTAACATAAACTATCAGTCAAATCTAATGGATACGGGAGTTGTAGGATGAGGAGTTACTTTTCCACGACATATTCAGACGCCCGCGCTCAGTTTCTGTCTGCCTGCCTAGAGACTAACTCGAGTGTTAAGAGTTATAAGAATCCAGAAAGTGGGCCGGCCGGTGAATCGTTGTTCACGGACACCACCTGGATTGGCGCGGATAACGCATCAGACGTGGTCGTTGTGACCTCTTCAACACATGGTGTAGAGGGATTCGCTGGGTCAGCAATCCAGATTGGGCTGCTCATAGATCCGGATGCGCCCAAGCCCAGTGGAGATGTGGCTCTTTTGCTGGTACACGCAATCAATCCCTATGGTTTTGCCTGGCTTCGACGGGAAAATGAAGACAACGTCGACCTCAACAGAAATTTTGTCGATCACGAAAACAAGAATTACCCAGAGAATGATCTATTCGAGGAAATTGTCGATTACCTGATTCCTGTCGAATGGAACGACGCTGCCTACCAGAACTACCTTGCGGCTATTCAGTCCCTCAACGAGAAATATGGCGAGGTACCGATCCGCAAAGCAATGCACAAAGGTCAGTACAAGCATCCTGACAGCATTCACTATGGAGGAGCTGCGGCCACTTGGTCCAATAAAACGCTCAGGTTGATCTGCGACGACTACCTAAAAACGAGCAAACGAGCTGCGATGATCGATATTCATACTGGCCTTGGGCCTTATGGATACGGAGAGCTGATGACACCCAGCAAGCCGGGTGAAGCGATATATGATTTCTTCTTTAATTGGTATGGTCACGAGGTTCACAGCACCACCGCCGGTGCATCACTTTACGCAGGCTCTAAAGGCAGCATTCTTGCTGGTTTCCAGCCGTTATCCGACTCTCTGGAATGGGCGGCCGTCGGACTCGAGTATGGTACGCGTGAAAGAGAGACTGTACGCAAGGCGATGCTTGCCAATTCATGGCTCCATCTGCATGGAGAGTTGGACAGTGATCTAGGCAGGAAGATTAAGCAAGAAGTAAAGGATGCTTCGTACCCGGATGAGGATGAGTGGAAATCCCTGGTCTGGGAACGAGGTAAAGAGGTAATTGGGATTGCGCTGAAGCAGTTTCCTAATAGTTAGTCGTTTGTTCTTAAGTTGGAGTAGGCAGTCATATTTGTTTTGGTATTACCACTGAAGGGAGAACTTCGAATGAACCGTTTCAAAAAAGTCCTTGTTGGCGTCGCACTATCTAGTACCCTGTCGAGCCCAATATGGGCGGCAGACCTAACAATAGCAGTTGCAACAGAACCGAGATCACTCCACCCGCTGGCTCAAGCGCTGAACTCAAACCATGAGCTGGCCAAACACGTGTTTAATTCACTAATTGAACCGGATGAAAAAATCAGACCTACACCAGCTCTGGCAGAATCCTGGCAGCCTACAGACGATCCATTGGTTTGGGAATTCAAACTCCGCAAAGGAGTAAAATTCCACAACGGTACCCCGTTCACAGCCAAAGACGTCGCCTTTACCTATGAACTGGTACCAAACGTCCCTAACTCGCCATCAACATATAAGCGTCGAACAAAAAAAGTAGCGAAAGTGGTCGTAGTTGACGATCACACGGTTCATATTCACACAAAGACACCGTATCCGCTCCTGCCAAGGTCTCTGTCTGCTGTGCCTATCGTCAGCCACACGGTTGGTTTGGAGACCGATCCCAGTGAATTTAACAATGGGAAGATGCTTTACGGCACCGGTCCCTATAAATTTGTTGAATTCGTTGCCGGTGATCACATCACCTATACAGCGAACAAGGACTACTGGGGCGGCACGCCGAAGTGGGATAACGTCACCATTCGGTGGATTACCAGTGGCCCTGCCCGGGTGGCAGCATTACTGAGTGGCGATGTGGACATGATCGCCTCGGTGCCGACGACCGATGTAGCCAATCTGGATCAGAATCCGGATATCAACGTCAGCTGTGATCAGACCTCTCGGATAATGTACTGGTCTCTCGATGTCTCGAGAGAGTACGCCGATCACATCACTGCTAAAGACGGTAGCCAGATTAAGAACCCCCTGCGGGACCTGCGGGTCAGACAGGCTTTTAATCTGGCGATCGACCGAGATGCCATCGTTGATGAAGTCATGACGGGTCTGGCGGTGCCAGCCAACCAGATAGCAGGCGAAGGTTTTGGGGGACACAACCCGGACATTCCGATGCCTGAGCACGATATCGGGAAGGCCAAAGCGCTGATGGCAGAGGCGGGCTACGGAGATGGATTTAAATTGACGATCCATGCCACCAACGATCGATATATCAATGACGACAAACAGGCTCAGGCCATCGGCCAAATGCTGAGCCGGATCGGTGTGGATGTAGAGGTGGTGACCCAGCCTGTTTCAGGGTACTACGGGAAGCTGCGGAAACATGAGATGACTATGGCCCTGATTGGTTGGGGTATGTCGACTGGAGAGGCGTCTGCCGTTATCGGACCTGCTCTACGAAAGGGTGTCAGAAACAACTATGGCCGTTGGGAGCATCCCGAATTCAATCGGCTGATCGAGGGCGCTCTGAGTACTGTCGACATTGAGAAGTATGACCGGTTGCTTCAGGAATCTGTCGCAGTCGCTATGGCAGATGTGCCAATCATTCCGACCCATTATCAGGTGGCCTGTTGGGCCGCCCGTAAGGGGTTGGAATTCACGCCTCGAGCTGATGAATCAACTCTTGCTGAGTACGCGAACAAGAAATAGATCATTACCATAACTCCCAGCCTGGGTGGTGCGACACATCGCCCAGGCTCATTCTTTGTCAGTTTCGACCGCGTTGTACAGTGTCCACTAGTTCATGACCCTGTATATCTTCAGACGGCTCTTGCAGAGCATAGGCGTGATCTTCATTGTCACTGCCCTGGTGTTCGTCGGTATCTATGTGATCGGCAACCCAGTCGATATCCTCGTTTCAACGGAAGCGGATCAGGACCAGTTTGACCGGATGGTAAAGATCCTGGGTCTTGATAAGCCGCTCTGGGAACAGTTTCTCGTATACCTCTCCAAGCTCGTCCAGGGTGACCTGGGGCGATCATTCGCATTCAGTGAACCCGCGCTCAAGCTCGTTTTGCAACGGATGCCAGCCACGATCGAACTGGTGACCGTGGCCATGCTGATGGCCTTGATTCTTGGGATTCCACTGGGAATGTACGCTGGACTTCATCCGGAAAAAACCATATCTAAAACTATCATGGGGGCTTCTATCGTCGGCGTCAGCATTCCAAATTTCTGGCAGGGCATCATGCTGATTTTTGTTCTCGCCGTCAGTCTGGCATGGCTTCCATCCGGTGGGCGGGGCGAGATCAAGACCGTGATGGGAATCACGTCAAGTTTGTGGACTGCTGACGGGTGGTCACACATCATCACGCCGGCAATCAACCTCGCGCTGGCGCAATGCACGCTGATCATTCGACTCATTCGAGCCAACGTGCGTGAGATCGTCCTTCTGGATTATGTGAAGTTCGCACGCGCAAAGGGCCTTCGCCGAAAGCGTATCGTCTATGTCCACATTTTCAAGAATACGCTGGTGATCCTGATCACCATCGTCGGTCTCCAGTTCGGCAGTCTGATCGCTTATTCGGTAGTAACTGAAACCATATTCTCCTGGCCTGGTATGGGAAAACTCATCATCGACTCCGTCTATATTCTCGACCGGCCAGTGATTCTTGCTTATCTGGTCATCGTGGTGTTTTTGTTTATAACGATCAACCTGATCGTTGACCTGTTGTATTCGGTGATTGATCCCAGAATCCGATTAGACAGCGACAAAAGTTCCTCCTGACCATGAATGTCCGAAAAAGAGCTAACGTGGAGAGCATGGTTTCAGGCACTGAAACCATCTCCCCGTTCCGGGATGTCAGGCAGCAGTTTTTCAAAAGCCCAGTCGCCGTAGCCGCGCTATGCGTGCTCTTGGCGATCGTCATCATTGCGATTACCGCGCCTTTAATTTCCCCCCAGGACCCTTACGACCTGCGGGTGATTGACATCAAGGATGGACGGCTTAAACCCGGGTCTCCGAAACTCTCCAAGTTGGCAACGCTCAGCCTCAAGGTATCACTGTCAGGTCTAAAGGGATCTGGTGTACCGGAAGCATCGGTTACGCCTACGGACCGCAGCGGTGACACATCATCTGATGCTGCTGAGATCGTTTTTCAACCCCACGCGGGTAATGCCCACCAGTGGACGGTCAGAATTATTCCGGCTCCTAATGGGCACTTGGACCCGCTGAAAACGGTCAACCTGGAAAGATTACCCAAAGGCAGTACATTGTCGTTGGGTAAGAAGGACAAATTCAGAAATATCTGGAGAGTGTCTCCGAATGATGCCCAGGAACTGGTCCTCACCTTACCCAGGACTTCGGCCGATGTGGGTCAGTTCAGGGTGGTGATGGCAGGCGGCACCCAGAAGAAACTGATGACCTACTGGCTTGGCACGGACGACCAGGGGCGGGACATGCTGAGCGGGATCTTTTACGGACTGAGGATCAGCCTGAGTGTGGCACTTTCAAGCGTGGTCATCGCACTGACCATCGGTACAATTCTCGGGCTGTGTGCGGCCTACTATGGCGGACGGACCGATACCGTAATCATGAGGTTGGTTGACCTGCAGCTTAGCTTTCCAACCATCCTGATCGCGCTGATTCTCCTTGCTATCCTGGGTAAGGGTGTTTTCAATGTGATGCTGGCCCTTGTCATCGTCCAATGGGCGTTGTATGCGCGAACAGCGCGGGGCGTCGCGCTTACTGAGCGTCGCAAAGAATACGTCGAATCGGCCCAGTGCCTTGGCCTGAGCACCCCCCGGGTGATATTCGCCCACATATTGCCGAACTGCCTGCCATCATTGATCGTTATCGCGACGCTTGAAGTCGCCGGTGCAATATCCCTGGAAGCCACGCTCAGCTTTCTGGGCTTAGGCCTGCCGATAACCAAGCCCTCGCTCGGTCTATTGATCTCAAACGGCTTTGACTATCTTCTGTCAGGTTATCCATGGATCAGCATTCTGCCCGGAGTTGCACTGTTGATAACCGTCTTTGCAATTAATCTCGTTGGGGACCAGCTTCGTGACATTCTTAATCCGAGGCTGCGCCGATGACAGGCAATCAGGTGCTTTCCGTACGAAACCTCGACACCCGTTTTCAGACTCAGGCGGGTGAGATCATAGCTGTCGACGATGTCAGTTTCGATCTGAAGAAAGGTGAAATACTCGGTCTTGTCGGAGAGTCCGGATCGGGAAAATCTGTCACCGGATTCTCTATCATGGGGCTGATCGACGAGCCCGGGAAAATACACGGCGGGCAGATTCGGTTCAAAGGTGAAGACCTGATCAATGCCGGTGACAAACGATACGACCGACTTCGCGGCCGTGAGATCGCGATGATTTTTCAGGATCCGATGATGACCCTGAATCCTTTGCTACGCATCGACACGCAAATGATTGAAGCCATTCTCGCGCACGAGGCTGTCAGCAGAGAATCCGCCCGCCAGCGGGCGCGCGAAGCGCTAGTTATGGTGGGCATTTCGTCACCGGACGAAAGACTTCATGCCTATCCCCATCAGTTCTCGGGAGGGATGCGGCAGCGGGTCGTGATCGCGATCTCTATGCTTCATGCACCAGACATCATCATTGCCGACGAACCGACAACCGCTCTCGATGTCACTATTCAGGCGCAAATTCTGTATGAAATGCAGAAACTTCGGCAAAATCACAGCGTATCCATAATCTGGATCACACACGATTTATCGGTGATATCCGCGCTTGCCGACCGTGTTTGTGTCATGTATGCCGGGACCCTGGTTGAACAGGGTCCGATCGATGATGTCCTCGATCGTCCAACACATCCCTATACGAAGGGGCTAATCCAATCGGTTCCCAACCGTAACTCAACGGGCGAACGGTTGGTCCAGATACCGGGTGTGATGCCGACCATGATCAACCCGCCTCCGGGTTGCCGTTTCATGGAGCGCTGTGTACACGCAAAGAAAAAGTGCGCCGACGAACCCGAACTAATCCAGCCGGAGGATGATCGGCAGGTCCGGTGTCACTACCCCTTGGCGCATTGAACAATGAATAGTCCATTAATCGAGCTTCGTGGGGTTTCCAAACAGTTCACCAAGAAATTGGATGTGACCGCTAAGATTGCCCGTGCCATGGGATTTAGCGTGAGCGAGGAAACCATTCACGCTGTGGAAAATGTCAGTCTCTCAGTTGATTCAGGTACTGTGCTCGGGCTCGTCGGGGAATCGGGCTGTGGAAAATCGACGCTTGGACGGGTCGTTTCCGGGATCTACCCACCGAGCCAGGGCACAGTGTCATACCACGGACGTGTGGTGTCGGATCTGCAGCCGTCCAGCAAAGTCGACTACACCCTCGCGGTTCAGATGATTTTCCAGGACCCGTTCAGTTCACTGAACCCCAGGCAGAAAGTCGGTCAGATCATTGCCGAGGCGCCTCGTATCCACGGCTTATGGGCACCGTCAGAGATCGATACAAAACTCAATGAAGTGATGGAACGGGTGGGGTTGGACCCAAATTTCAAACATCGTTATCCCCACCAGTTTTCGGGAGGGCAAAGACAACGTATCGGTATCGCACGGGCCCTGGCCGTTGGGCCCGTATTTATTGTCTGTGATGAGGCGGTTGCGTCGCTGGATGTCTCGATACAGGCCCAGATTCTCAACCTGTTCATGGATCTCCGGGAAGAACTAGACTTGACGTACCTCTTCATCAGCCATGACTTGGGTGTTGTACGTCACCTGTCGGATCATGTGGCCATCATGTACCTCGGACGCATCGTAGAGCATGCCCCAAGAGCAGAGTTATTTGAGACCCCCAATCACCCCTATACCAAAGTCCTTCTGACTGAAATACCGGACATTCAGACTCGGCACAGAACGTTTGAACCCATTAAAGGAGAAATCCCGTCACCTATAGACCCGCCGTCCGGATGCGTGTTTCATCCAAGATGCCCTTCGGCAACAAAAAGGTGTCAGCAGGAAGCGCCTTCCCTAGTTGAAATCGCACCCCAGAGAATGTCCGCCTGCCATCTGAACGATTAATACGAAATCAGATCACCTTCACGATTGAAGAACAAGCTTACCCTTGTTGATCCAATTTACTTCCACACCTGCTCTGCAATCCGCAGCCAGTTACCCCCCAGAATATTGCACACATCGGAGTCGCTGTATCCCTTCTTAAGTAATGCCTCTGTAAACTGCGGCATCTGTTCCGGTTGGGTATAGCTGATCTCTGACCAGGGCACATCGCCGGGGGCAGGAGGGTTCCAGGCGCCGGGCGATGTTTCTTCAGGTGCATAGACATGGTCGTTCCCGAAGCCGACATGATCGGCGCCTATCATTTGCACCAGATAATCGACGTGCCTGATCTGGTTTTCTGTAGAGCTGTCATTGTTTCCAAGGAAAAGACCAACCCCATTGACTCCAACCACACCGCCGGTGCTGGCGCATTTCTTGATTTGATCATCTAGGATATTTCTTGGGTGATCATTCAATGCTTTGGGATTTGAGTGACTGAACACAACGGGCGAAGTTGAAACATCCATCACATCCATTGTGGTGTTGTAGCCCGTGTGACTACAGTCCACGACCATTCCCACTCGATTCATTTCCTGTACAAGACTTACGCCAAGGTGTGACAGTCCGCTATCCATGCGCTCCTTGCATCCGTCACCTATGGGATTACGAAGGTTGTACGCCATGAGCATATGCCGGATACCCAGCCGGTAGTAGACATCAACCATCTGTATATTGGATTCGATGGGATTTGTGCCCTGGAAATGAAAAACAATGGCGAGCTTGTTCTCCCTTTTTGCACGCTTTATGTCGGCCACACTATCGACCAATACAAATTTATCGTCATGCGATTGGTAGTATGCTCTCTCGTGAGCAATTTTATGAATAGCGTCCGATAAGCTCGTACGATCTCCACCGAGCGTTAGCGACAGAACATCGTGTCCGGCTTCTTTCATTCTAGATAAATGCTTGACCCTGATATCGGGTTTGGCCTCTCTGCTCCACGGCAACGTGTTATCCCAAACATAGGCATCCCGATGAACTTTCGAAGCCTCAGCAGAAACACCCCAACTTGCAGCAAGATCCTGAAAATTTGCAGTCACAGCTCCCTCCGATCCGCGTGGTTGTTCTTCTATCGAAAATTGTAGTTTGATTTATCGTCCAATACCAGATCGAAGGACTTGGAATCACTGCAAGGCCTACAGTTCTTTGATTAAGATCTACAAAGCCGAAATCCTTCTTAGATGTGGCGAAAGATATTTACACGGCGACTACCCAAGATAAACGTCTAACAAGAGGCGCATGCCCAGTAGGGTCATGATTACGCGAAAAAATCGCTTGAACAGTTTCTCTGGTAGGCGATTGAGGACTCGTCTGCCAGCGAGTGTGCCTAGGAATCCAAACAGTATCATAGCTATTAGGGTAGGAAGCCATGGCAGGAACTTAAAGCCTAGAAACCCAAAGATTATGCCTTTCAGTCCGTGCTGTCCGGTCATGCAGAGTGCGTGAGTTGCTACCCAAGTTTTTCGACCCATGTTTTCCGGTGAAAGAAATGCGGAAACTAAAGGACCAGTGCCGCCGACGAAAATACTAGCAAAGCTTGTCGCGGCACCTACGCCGAGAAACCCTGGCAGAGGGATGTTGGAGGGCCGAAGTTTTGGTGTCCAAATCGAATACAGCACAAATAATCCGAGTATGGTCCGCAAAATCTCGGCGGGCAGTGCCACAAAGATATGACCAGCAAGGATGACGCCAAATATTGAGCCGAGTAGAAAATATCCCGTGATCGACCAGTTGATATGTTGGCGCAGTAGACTAGCTCGTCCGAAATTAGACCCCAGTTGAACCACTGCATGTATTGGTATTACTACTAGTGGGGGTAAAAAAGAGGCCAAGACTACTAGAAGCACTAGACCCCCACCAAGGCCAAGGGATGCAGTTAATGCCGAAGTAAGAAAACTTAAGAGTACTAGCCCAGTAGTAGAGAGAACCGTAAGGTCAGGCGGTATAAAGTCGAGTGCCGTCATTGGTTAATGCTTTCATAAGTTATTCCTATTCCGATCCGTCAAGTTTCTCTGTTTTATACTCGTTTAATACCCTTGAGGTGGGCAAGGTTGATTGACACGAGAGACCCTACGCCTCTTTGAATGGGATGCCAAGGGTTTTTGTTGTACGAAACAGTCGCAAACGAGGGGAAGGTGTCTTGAGATATGTCATAGATACGTCACGCTAAATACCTGGACTTAGATTAGTAAGGGCAAAAAAAGTATGGGCCACACATGCCCGGCCCCCGGGCTGGACTCGAACCAGCGACATATGGATTAACAGTCCACCGTTCTGCCGACTGAACTATCTGGGAATACCGGGGACGCAATGCTACCCAACCTGTTCCCCACTTCTCCTAGGCAAAACACCACGCTTACAGAATACTAGAGACTTCTCTGAGTGGGAAGCGTGGATGGGATTCCGATCAAATCTCAAATTCTGACTATCTTTTTTGTTCTTGCTCTTTGGAACGTATTTAGACGGTCTCCATCCAGTTTAAATTGGCCAGGGCTATTGATAACGGGCGTACTAATTTTCTGGCCCGTCTTTATCAATTTTGTTGTATTCCCAATAGTCTTCGTAACCGGAATGGATTGCTTGTGGAATCCAGATTGTCTGTAATATTTTTGTGCGCTATCTCATGCAGGACTAGGACGTAATAATTATGCAACCCAAGGATCTTTCTACCAATCCGGAGTGATCAGACTCCACACATACATTAGATTCCCTTCAGCAGTAGGAGTATTATTTGGGGATGACCCGCATCCTTATTCTGTTGGCTAGTTTGTTAATAGCGGTATGAAAAGACTTAATTCTGGCTTCACTCGGATAAAGCTGACGATTGTGGTTGCAATCATTGGAATACTGGCTGCGATAGCGATACCGCAGTATCAGAACTATGTCGCAAGAGCTCAGGTGAGTGAGGCTTTAGTGCTGGCTTCAGGGGCCAAGATGGCGGTTGCTGAGTATTTCAATAACAATAGGACTTTCCCTGCAGACAATACGGAAGCAGGACTGTCTGATGCTGCAGACATCAGTGATAATTATGTGGAATCGGTGACAGTGTCAGTAGATGATGGTAAGGCGTTGATTACCGTGCTATTTTCTTCCACTGATGCTAATTTTAATCTTCAGGGTGGGGAAATGACTCTGACAGCGGTGGATACGGGGGGTTCTATTGGTTTTTCCTGCATTGGTACCACTGCTACCACAGACATAACCGCTTATCTTCCCTCAAATTGTGCTGCGGTTACAGGTACTGCACTCGTTGTGGCGCCTGTCACTGGGGATCCGGGTGATGCCATGCCTGTGGCGTGGGTTGCTGGCGCGATGGGCGCGAATGTAACTGCATGTTACGACGTGGCGATAGAGGGTTGGGTTGCAGGTATGAATGGGTTTACTGGAGATCAAGAAGATGTTCGGCGGTTGGCCGACGGAGACGATAGCGATACATTGTATGTACGTGTGGCATTTGGTGGGGG
>CEUN01024833.1_pt1 | contig 13930 bp, 8 predicted proteins | sample 361501 | NCBI WGS metagenome assembly CEUN01 (sample SAMEA2622801, study PRJEB7988) | marine metagenome | biome: marine biome (ENVO:00000447); feature: marine epipelagic mixed layer (ENVO:xxxxxxxxx); material: "saline water (ENVO:00002010), including plankton (ENVO:xxxxxxxx)" | depth 120 m | reverse complement strand
GATTTTTACCTTGGCCTGGAAACGATGTAATAAAACAAATTGAAACTACTGGTTCAAGTAAAACAGTTTGCTTGTTAAATGCTAATGGGGCTATTGATTCTAGTGCTATAAATCAATTCAATTGCAGTCCTTATGTTGTTAAATTTGCAGGAAAATACGATTTTGTTTTAACAAAAGAGAAATTAAGTAACCCAGAATGGGAATTTGGTGAATTATTGGTTAATAGAAAACAGATTAGTTCTTTTGTTCAAGGTATTTCAGGTCCAAGTAGTTATGCTTTTCCTTCTCATTTAACAGCAGATAATTTACCTCAAAAGAAAGTTTCAACTATTAAATTCACAAAAATCTACCATCCTACTTGTACTTATCCTGGTAGTTACGTTCCAGATACTAATCATACGATTATTGTTCAATGGAAAAATTGGCCTGTAAATGGTATTTCGACTTTTAATTTATATATTAATCCTTCAGATGTAACTACAAATGAAGAAGGTAGAACAGGTCCAGATTGGGGAGATGCTCAACAAGTAACAAATGTTAGTCTCATTTCAGCTCAGGGTGGTGGACAAACAGTTAGTGGAGTTATTTTTTCATATGAAACAAGTGATGGTAGAACAGGAAGATTTATTCCAGTAAAGACTACAAGTATCCCAGGAAATATAGGTGGTTATCCTTGTGGAAAGGTAAATTTACCTGTCTTTGGGGAAGTAACTAAAACTTATTGGTACGTTCGGAAGATAGAAGATGAATGGCAAGATGCTGATCAAATAATTAATACGCTTGTTACTACCAGTAATCGTGAGACTGAATCAGATGAAAATATTGCAAATGGCACTGGTTTGCAAGTTAGGATGCAAGTGTGGGCAAACGATGCAAGAACTGAAATATTTGCACGATGGTATTTAGATGGTTCAAGAGGTAGTAATTATAGGAGTGGAGATGCAGTAATTATTCCAGAACAAAAAGATAATAATAATGTCACTGTTGTTCCAGAACATAAAGTAGATTTAATACTTGGCAGTGTGTATGAAAAAATAATTACAGCAGGTGTAACTGATGACGGTAAAAATCTTAATTTATATGATGCAGCTTCCGACTATTGGAAATATGAAGGAGATCAATCTAGTCATTTAGATGGTCCAGAGCATCAAATAACATATTGTAATGAAATTGTAAAAACATATTCAAATCCAGCAACTTATGAAAATTTAGCTTATGTAGGTTTAAAAATTAACAGTTCTAAAGAGTGGACAAATTTCAGTCAACTTTCTGCTTATTTCCAAAAAGGAGTTGTAATTAAGAAACCACAATTGTCTCCTATGGGACCATACCCTCCTGATACTTCAACAAGTTTATTTCCAGAAATTGCATTTGCTTTATTAACTGATGAAATCTTAGGAGCAGGAAAAGTTATAAATAAAACGTCTGTCCATGAATACAATATGGCTTATTCAGCAGAATTCTGTAAAAGAAATGGATTCTTCTGGGACGGTGTTCTTTCTAATAAAGTTAATTTACGAGAATTTATTTTTGAAAATGCTAACTATTGCTTATTAGATTTTACAATTATTGGAGGGCAGTTCAGCTTATACCCTGCTGTACCTGTCAAAATGGATTACACAATAGATTTCAATGCAAAGCCAACAATAAAAGCAATGTTTACCGATGGGAACATAAAAGATTTAAATGTTGCATTCTTGAGTCCTGAAGATAGACAAACATTTAAAGCAAATATTCTTTATAGAAAAGAAAAAAGAAATGGTTTTGCAGAGACTAAATCTTTTGTTTTGAGTCTTGCAGGAACAGAATATGTTAATGATCCTATAGAAACATATGATTTAAGTGGTTTTTGTACAAGAAGAGAACATGCTATAAAATTTGGAAAATTTATTTTAAGTAATCGAAAATTAGTAGACCATACTATTACTTTTAAGACGGCTCCAAATTATGTTAATGGTTTACAACCAGGAAATTACATAAGAGTATTTTCAACAACGCAACATGTACAGAGATTCAACAATGGAGCAATTTTAGATGATGGAACTGTTGTTAGTAAGGATACAATTAGTGGAGTTAAATCATTTTATTATTGGAATCCATCTGAACAAATAGTTAGAGACAATCAAATTAATTTTTCTAATTCAAATGCAGTTAAAGCTTTTGCTGGTACGTTGTTTACTATTATTGAAGAAAAATCTTCTAATCAATGTTATAAAGTAGAAAGCATGACTTTTGGAGAAGATGGTTTAATCGAGATTGCTGCTTCATATTCTCCGCTAACTAGCGACGGCAAGTTGGCTATATTGCAAGGATGGGACGATGGATCTCGTTTTGCTCCTATAGAAACTTAAATGGCTAATCCAAATCCTAGAAACTTCCCCACTCTTAGGCCAACTAGTCGAAGCTTTTCTCCTGGGCAATACCCAAGCACTGAATTTGAATCGTTAGATGGGACAAAAACACATCTACGGTTCGGAAACAAGAGGGTAAATGCAACTTTGACATTAGGTTTTTCTAATATTTCTGACGGAGAAGTAGGATTAATTCTTGCTCATTATGATGACGTAAATTCTGATTGGGATTATGTCAGATTTTCTACTGAAAATGGAGCTTTAGGCATTAGTGATGCAAGTTCAGGGAATTTTTTAACAAAAGAAATTATTGGTGATGATGGAACAGGTAAAACAAGATTAGGTTTGAAATGGAGATATTCACAGCCTCCTCAAGTTACTAGTGTTTTCCCTGGGAGAAGTAATGTTAGTTGTAGTTTTGTCGCTTGTCTCGATTCACCGTAGAATAAACGCAATAATTTCAATTAAAGATCGTGTCTAAATTTTACAGTGGAAAAGATGGAGAGCTTTTTATAGGAAGTTCTGCTACTGCGGCAGGTCAGATTCAAAGTTGGAGTTTTTCTCAGTCAATGTCAGTTTTAGAAGCCACTTCTCTTGGTGATACAGATAGAATTTTAAAAGATGGATTAAGAAGTTACTCAGGATCTTGCAGAGCTTATTACTACACTCAGGCTGCTGGTGGAACGTCTAACGTGAAAGATTTGTTGACAGCATCAATTAAAGGAGGATCTGCTGCTGGAGATGCTACTAATGATAGATCATCAGAAGTAGTGTTAAAACTTAGATTATCAGAAGGCACGGGAAATACAAACGCAAGAGATATAGTATTTTCTGTATGGGTAACAGGCGTGTCTATGAGTAGCAGTGTTGGTGAGATTGCATCTGTTGATTTTAGTTGGGAAGCAAATGGAGCACCTACTACTACAACTTTAATTAATTAATTGTGGCTATTTATTTTGGACAAAATGGAGACATTGAAATTAAGAGGGATTCTCTTAATTCCACTTTGTCAACACAATTAGATCCAAACGATGTAAATGTAAGTTTAAAAAGATTTTCAGTAAAAAAAGCTGCTGGCTCTTTGATTACGGGAGATTATATTGATGTTGCTACAGTCGATGGATCTAATTTAGAACTTGTATCAGGACATAATTATCCAGATGGTTCTTGGTATGTTCATGTTGATGCTTTAGGGGGTTTACGTCTTTATTCAACATTCGCAGCTTCTATTGCAGGGGGTGCTGAGACAGCAGTTGCATTAGCTGTTCCTGGTTCATTAAAAAATATTACTATTAGTACAAGAAATAGTAGATTTAGACATGTAGCAAGTATTCAAGAGTTTGAGATTACAACAAGTAGAGAGCAAGTTGATTTAACACAATTAGGAGATCAATTTAAACAACAATATGAAGCTGGTTTAATTAGTGGGCAGGGAACAATTCAATGTTTATGGGAACACAGTCAATCTTTAGCTGATTATTCTGATACGAATAATAGAGAATTTCCTTTTTATTTATCGCAATTAATTGTTCGATTGGAACAAGGAGCTGATTTCCTAGGTCGATTTTTTATTTATAAAGACAATTCAAATACTGGAAATACAGTTTGGTATGAAGCTGATTGTATTGTGACAAATGTGGCAGTAAGTGTTTCAGCTACTGAACAAATCACAGCTAGATTAGATTTCATTACCAATGGTGAAATCAAATTAAATACAGGGACAGCACCTAGTTATTTATTACAAGAAGATCAATACAAGATTCTTCAGGAAGATGGTAGCGGTATTTTGCTCGATCAGGCTTAATATATAGCTAATGGTTTTTTAGTTAGAGGGTCATGCCAGATCTTGAGATCAGTAATCTGCCAGCATTAGCTGAAGCAGGAGTACAAGGGACCGATCCTGTCGCTGTTGCAGACTTAAGTGCTTCAGAAACAAAAAAGGTAACAGTTAAAGATTTAATTGCTGCTGGTGTTTCGTTAATTGATGATGGAGATATCCCTGCTGCGAAAGTAGCTACTCCTTTTGCGGCAAACGCAGTTGCGACAACAACAATTCAAAACTTAGCTGTTACAGCAGGTAAGATTGCCAATAATACAATTACTGCAAATCAAATAGCTACAAATGCCATTACGGCAACAGAATTAGCAGATAATGCTGTAGACACAGATGCTATAGCTAATGCAGCAGTAACAGATATTAAATTAGCTACTAATTCAGTTACGGGAGTAAAAATTGCCAGTAATGCAATTACAGAAGGGAAAATAGCTGATGGATCGGTAACTAATGCAAAACTAACTTTAACTGACGGAAGTATTGCAGGATCAAAAATAGCTTCTGGAGGAATAACAGCGACACAGCTATCTACAAATTCTGTAACGGCTACAGAGTTAGCAGATAACGCTGTTGATACTAATGCAATTCTTAATAATGCAGTAATTGCAACAAAGATAGCTTCTGGTGTTATTACTTCAGCTCATTTAGCAGCAGATTCAGTTACTAATACTCAGATAGCAGATAACGCTGTTGGCACAGATCAAATAGCAAATGGAGCTGTAACGGCTGCAAAACTTTCTGGAACGTTAGCAGCTACTTCACTTGCAAATGATGCAGTAACAACTAATAAGATTGAAGATGATGCTGTTACTAGTGACAAGCTTGCAACTAATGCTGTAGATGCAAATGCTTTAGCAGATTCTTCTGTCGATGAAAATGCAATTATTAATGGTGTTGTTACTAATGCAAAATTAGCCAATTCAAGTATTAGTTTAGGCGGTTTAAATCTGTCTTTAGGTAGCACAGATGCAACTCCAGCATTGAATCTTGTAGATGCTACAAATTATCCAACAAGTTCTTTAACTGGCACGATTACGAATGCACAACTAGCAGGAAGTATTGCAGGTACAAAATTATTAAATTCGACAATTGATTATGCAAAATTAAACTTAGCAGATGGAGCTATCCCTGGAGCAAAACTTACGAATGCAAGTGTTACGGCTACTCAAATAGCACAAAATACTATTACTGCTAATGAGTTAGCAAATAATGCTGTTGATTCAAGTGCAATAGCAAATGATGCAGTCATAAGTGCAAAGATTGCGGCAAATGCTGTTACTGATGCAAAAATTGCAAATACAACAATTTCAGCTTCTAAATTAGATACAACAACTTTAGATCGTTCATTAAACGTAGCTAGTGGAAATCTTGGAATAAATAATGCTATTACTGCTGCTACTCGTTCAGGAATTACATATAACGCTCAAGGATTAATCACTGGAACGGCTGCACTCGCTGCTGCTGATTTACCTGTTGCGACAACAACTGCTGTTGGAGGTATTTCTGTTGGGTCTGGATTAACTGTTAGTGGAGCAGGTGCATTATCTATCACTAATAGTATTACAGGAGCAACAGTTAGCGGAATAACTTTTAATGCACAGGGCATGATTACTGCTGCTACAGGATTAGTTGCTGGTGATCTTCCAGTTGCAACTACGAGTGCCAAAGGTGCAGTACAGATAACATCTGGAGGTGGCTTAACTGTAGATGGTAGCGGTAATCTAACAACTTCAACAAGTGGCGTTTCTGCTGGAACATTTACTAAAATAACTGTTAACAATAAAGGTATTGCTACCGCAGGAGCAACACTTGTAGATACTGATATTCCTGATATTCCTGCAACTAAAATCACAAGTGGAACAATAGACGCTGCAAGAATTGGAAATAGTTCTATTGATGGAACAAAATTAAGTAACGCTTCGACAGCAGTATTTCAATCAATAGCACAACAAGGTTATCCAACAGCACAATTTAATGGACAAATATTATTTGATACGGTTTCAGAAGATGCTTTCATTTGGGACGGAAACGCTTGGCAAGCAATAACCACGTTAACAAAAGGAAGTTTGGTCTTTGGTGGAAACTACAACGCAAGCACATCAAAAATGACAGCTTGTACCACCGCAGGATTAGCGGCTGGTTTAGCAGTTGGAAGCAACTTACCTACACCTTCAGCGACAACAGATGGTCTATACGTTGTTGTTGATACTGCTGGAACGCCTTCAGCTCCAGCTCCAGTTGTTTCTTTCTCCCCTCCTGATTACATACTTGGAGTTACAAATAGTAGTGGTTCTTCATGGAATGAGATTGATTTATCTCAAACAGTTGCAGGTCAGGTTGCAAGTAATATTACCTTTACTCCTTACGGTCAATTAAGTTCAACCAATGTTCAAGATGCGTTGCAAGAACTTGAAACAGAGAAGATGGGGTTTGCTGGTGGAACTGTAAGTGGTCAATTATTGATAGGAAATACTGGAAGTCTTGCTTTTGAAGGAAGCACTGTTGATGCTTATGAATTAACTCTTGCTGTTTCCGATCCACAAGGAAGTGATAAGACAATTACTTTTCCAGATGTAACAGGAAATGTCGTAACTACTGGAGATACTGGAACTATTACTGGAACGATGATTGCCAATGACACGATCCAGAACGTAGACATTAAGAGTGATGCTGCTATTGCATTTACAAAATTAGCTAATTTAAATTCTGCTCAAATACTTGTTGGTAACGGATCAAACGAAGCAACAGCAGTAGCAGTTACAGGAGACATAAGCATAAACAATGCTGGCCTGACAGCAATTGCCAATGGCGTAATTGTTGACGGTGATATCTCTGGATCGGCTGCAATTACAGGATCAAAGATTACTACTGGAACGACAAGTGCCGTGGGTGTCTTGCAGCTAACTGATAGCACAAACTCGACTTCTACTACTACTGCTGTTACTCCTAACGCTGTTAAAACCGTAAATGATGCGTTAACAACAACAACCGCAACAGCTAATGCTGCCTTGCCAAAGGCTGGGGGCACAATGACGGATCATTTAACTATTGATAATGGAAAAGAAATTAGATTTAGCGAGGTAGATTCCAATGGTTCTAATTATGTAGCCTTACGATCACCAGATACATTAAGTACTGATATTACTTTTGTTCTTCCTGCTTCAGCAGGTACAGCAGGTCAGATATTAAGAACAGCAGGATCAGGTGTATTTGAATTTACAGATGATATAAATGGTAATGCAGCAACCTTTACTGTTACAGCTAATAACTCAACAGATGAAACTGTTTATCTGTTATTTGCTGATGGAGCAACAGGCTCACAAGGAGCAGAATCAGATACAGGTTTAACTTATAACCCTTCAACTGGAGCTTTAACTACAACAACCTTTATCGGAGCATTAACTGGAAATGTCACTGGAAACGTAACTGGAAACGTAACTGGAAACATAACTGGAAATTGCTCAGGTACAGCGACATCGTTAGCTACAGCAAGAGCAATAAATGGAGTTAACTTTGATGGTTCTGCTGATATTACGGTTACTGCTGCTGCTGGAACTTTAAGTGGTGCGACATTAGCGAGTGGAGTAACAGCTAGTTCTTTAACTTCGGTTGGAACACTTACAGGATTAACAACTAGCGGTGATATTAATTTGAACGCTCAAGCAGACCTTCGGTTTAAGGACGCTGATAGTTCTCATTATGTCGCTCTTCAAGCTCCTTCTTCTATTGCAAGTAGTTTTACTCTTACTCTTCCTTCAACTGACGCTGCTGTTTCTGGCTATGTCTTAGCTAGTGATGGTGCTGGAACTTTATCTTGGGTAGATCCAGGTTCAACATCATCACCAACATTTACAGGTGATGTAAGTCTTACTAATGATGGAAATTTAGTTGGGTTTGCTGCACTTAATGCGACTTATACAGGTAATGCGAAAACATTAACGGTCACAGTTGCAAGTAAAACTGGAGCTCATAGATATAACGGTTCTGGTTCTAGTTCTGGATACAAGATTGACGGTAAAGAAGCTCCATTTCTAACTCTTACACCAGGACGTACATATAAGTTTGATCAAGCTGATAGTTCTAATTCAGGTCATCCTCTTCGTTTCTATTTAGAAGCAGATAAGACAACTGCTTACACAACAGGAGTTACTACAAACGGAACTGCTGGATCTTCTGGAGCTTATACACAAATAGTTGTTTCAGATACAACTCCTTCTGTTCTTCATTATCAATGTTCTGCTCATGGTTTGATGGGTAATGCAGTACAAACAAACAGTAATGTTGCTTCTACTGCTAAGACGTTGGCAACCGCAAGAACAATTAACGGAACTAGTTTTGACGGCTCCGCTAATATTTTAGTACCACAACTTCTTCCTTCTTCAGGACAGTCTGGAACGGCACTTGAAATAATAGATTCTGGCAGTAATGCACATGTAACGATAGATCTTGATGGCGGTGAGAAATTTAGATTCACATCAGATGGAAATTTATTAGTAGGAACCACAGGTACAACAGGTGTTGGTGCTGTTGCTGCTCAACTTGTTTTAAAAGCTACTGGTAATGGTGGTATGTCTATTATCGGAGGTACTACTCACGATGGTCATATCTTCTTTGGTGATACAGATGCAGCTTTACGAGGAGGAATTTCTTATAACCATAATGGGGATTATTTCTACTTCCGAGCTGCTGGAGACACGGAAAGATTTAGGATTAGTTCAACAGGAGCAGCAGTAACAGGAGGACTAACAGTAAGTGGCGATTTAACAGTTAGTGGCACAACGACAACAGTTAACAGTACTCAATTAGATGTCACTGATAAAAACATTACGATGGGTAATGTTAGTACTCCTACTGATTCAACTGCTGACGGTGGAGGTTTAACTCTTAAAGGTGCTACAGATAAAACATTTAACTGGGTTAATTCAACAGATGCTTGGACTTCTTCAGAGCATATCCAAGTTGCTGGTGGCAAAACATTTATCGGGAATTTAACTGGGAATGTAACTGGAAATGCAAGTGGATCTTCAGGCTCTTGCACTGGTAATGCTGCCACTGCTACAGCGTTAGCTACGGCTAGAACTATTGGTGGGACTTCATTTGATGGAACGGGAGATATTACTGTTGATGCAGCAACTCTTGATGGAATAGATAGCGGAAGCTTCTTAAGATCTGATGCTAATGATACAGCTACAGGACAATTAACTCTTACAAGTTCTAGTCAATACCCATTAAAAATTAATGGAGCAGATAACGGAAAAATAGTTCTTCAAGGTGCAAGTTCTCCTTATATAAGATTTCAAGAAGGTACTAGTGACAAAGGATTTATTCAATGGAACTCATCAGGTTATTTCAGACTTAAAAACGAAGAAGACAATTCAGAATTACGTATACAAGATAATCTTCAATTTAGTCTTGATGGAAGTAATTTTTATAAGGTTTGGCATGCTGGAAATGATGGTGGTGGCAGTGGACTTGACGCAGATACATTAGACACTCTTCAAGCTTCTAGTTTTGTAAGAAACGATTTAAACAATAGTGTTGCTGCAAGAGTAGCTTTTCATGCAAACAACACTAATAACTGGGATGACATAGCTACGAACACAGCCAATCTAGGAAGTATAGAAGTTTATAACCAAGGTTCAGGTAATGACGCTTTCATGGCGTTCCACTCTGGGGCTGATTATGGTATCTATTTTGGATTAGATGCTGATGCTAATGACCTATCCGTTGGTGGTTGGTCAATGGGGGCTAATAAATACAGAGTCATTCATCAAAACAACGTAGGTTCTGGTGGTGCGTTGTCTGGTACAACTGTTTATACATCAGCAGTACATGATTCAAAGGGTGATGTAAGGAAGATAGTTCAAAATTATCGGACAAGTGCTTATGTCTTAGTAGTTGGTGATGCAGGTAAATGTATTACGATTACTACAGGAGGCGTGACAGTTAACCCGTCAATATTTTCAGCAGGAGATGCAGTTACAATAATCAATCATAGTGGTTCTGATCAAACTATTACGCAAGGTTCTTCTTTTACTTTGTATAACACTGCTGATGCTGCTACAGGTAATAGAACTTTAGCTGGTAGAGGAATGGTTACTCTTTTCTTTACAGATAATAATATTGCCTACATTTCAGGTTCAGGGTTGTCATAAATGTATTTACTAACTAACACACAACAAAGGAACTATTAATCATGTCTAACCAGCAATTGCTTTTAGGAGTCGGAGGGCAAAGTGATCCTAAATATTTAGATGATTACTTTGCAATTCATAATTATATAGGAAACGCAACAGCTAGAAGTATTGATAATGGGATTGATTTATCTTCTTCTGATAGTAATGGAGGGATGGTATTTATTTCCAATATTACAGATACATACCATACGGTTGTACAGGATACAGTTCGAGGAATGTCGAATACTACAAGACTAGCAACTGATCAAACTTGGTCACAAGGCTCAAATGGCAATGCAGATGATCATAAAGGTTATATTAGTGCTGCAAATACAAATGGATTTAGTTTAAATAAGCAAGGTAGTGGTGATTGGATTGCTGTAAATAAATCAAACTCTGCTTATAACAGTTATACATTTAGACGTACTGAAAAATTTTTTGATATTGTTACTTATCAAGGAAACGGTTCATCTAGTGCAAGAGCAATTTCTCATGGATTAAAAGGTGCTGTTGGATGCATTTGGATTAAAAATTTGAGTAATAATCGAAATTGGAGCGTTTGGCATCGAAGTTATAGTGGAAGTGCTAAGTTAAATCTTTATAATAGTTTTGATACTGGGGAAACTCGTGTAAGTGCTACTTCAATTAATGACTTTACTATTAGTTCAAATAGCAATGAAGTAAATGCTTCAGGTGACAATTATGTAGCATATGTTTTTGCACATAACGATGGTGATGGAGGTTTTGGAATCAACGCAGATGCTGATGTTATTAAATGTGGAGTATGGAATGGAGGATATTATTTTGGTCAGTGGTTAAATATAGGTTTTGAGCCTCAATGGATTCTATGGAAGGAAGCTAATAATAATAATGATTGGCGATTACTTGATAATCAAGCAGGAATGAATAGTTCATACCAAATGTTTCATAAAATTAATAATGAATCGGCTGGAGAAACGATGTCGAATTCAAGTAATTTCTTTATGCCAGGTGTAACAGGTAATGGAGGTAATACTTCAAGTTATGGAGCAGAAGGAGCTGGAATTAATTTTAATGATGACGCTACTCCTTGGAATCCAAATAGATATATTGTATATATAGCAATTAGAAAATTAGATGGAGTTTGTGCTAGGCATTTAACCGATTCAAATAAACTTTTTAGTATTGTTCAAGGAACATCAAATAATCCAACATTTAAACATGATCATTATATCGAAGCAGCACTAGTATTTAAACCTGATGAGAATGAAACAGAAAATGCAAAGAAAAAGTTTTATACCAGAAGTGGCTCAGGAGATTATTATATACAAACTAATGGAGGTAATGGAAAAATTAATAGTAATAGTCCTGTTAATAAAACACACTTTTATTCATACGCAAAAGGTTATGGTTCAGGTGTAAATACTGATTTCTATTCTTTAGCTTTTAGATCATGTAATTTTATTTTTCAATCGCACTATGTGATTCCTTATAACAGGATGTCAGCAGATCAATTAATAGGTCATCAATTAGGTGGTACTCCTGAGATGATATTTATTAAAAGTTTTAGTAGTCAAGAGTGGGTTGTATGGCATAAAGATTTAACATCTGGGAATGTAATTAAATTTAATAGAGATGAATCACAATATTCAGAAAGTTTAATTGATGCTGTTAGCTCTACAAATATTGAGATAAATGCAAATACATCTAATAACGTTGCACAACCATATAACACAATTCCTTTTTCTCTTACAATGTTTAGAACGGCTAATGATGAAAATGGTAATCGAATATGTCATGTTGGTTCGTATCAAAATGCTTCTAGTGATGTAACTGTTAATTGTGGATTTGAACCAAAATTTTTACTTGTAAAAAATAGGGATAGAGATGGAAATTGGATTTGTGTTGATACAACAAGGGGATGGGTTAGTCCTACTGCTGGAATGGGTGAAGCTACATTTACTTCATCAGGTACACATTCTTGGACAGCTCCTAGTGGTGTAACTTCTGTTTCTGTTGTGTGTATAGGAGGTGGTGGATCTGGTGGTTCTGGTTCAGGATCAGGTGGTGGTGGTGGTGGATTAGGTTATAAAAATAATATTTCAGTAACGGCTGGACAAAGTTATACCGTTGTTGTTGGTGCTGGTGGAGCGATGAGTTGTGGGGCAGCAAGAGCTGGATTTGATGGTGGTGATTCTTACTTTATTAATACTTCAACAGTAAAAGGAGGAAAAGGATATGGAGGTGGTTATTACGCTTATAACTGGGGAAATGCAGGAAAAGGTGGAGATTATACTGGAGATGGAGGAGGGAATGGAGGAGATGGAACATACAATGGTGGTACTTCTGGAGGAGGAGGAGCTGGAGGATACGCAGGGGATGGAGGAGATGGAGGATCTACTGGTGGAACGAGTGGAAGTGCTGGATCTAATGGTGCGGGAGGAGGAGGCGGTGGAGGAGGTACAACTCCATACCCACCAAGCGATAAAGGATCAGGAGGAGGTGGTGGTGTAGGAATATATGGGCAAGGCTCTAATGGCACAGGAGGTGCTGTTTATAATTATGGATGGAATAACAATAACTATTCTGATGGTGGCACAGGAGGATCAGGAGGAGGAGACGGTACAAAATGGCAAACTGGTGTTTGCTCAGCCTCAAATAGATCTGGAGGATATGCTGGAGATTATGGAGGTGGTTCTGGTGGTGGCTTCTCAAACGATGGTGCTCCTGCTGGAGGCGGTGGAGCTGTAAGAATTGTTTGGTCTACATCAGGAACAACAAGAGCTTTCCCTTCTACAAACGTGGGAGGCAGTACAGATAAAATCACTTTTGCTAATAATACTGAAAAACAACAAGATATTGATGGCTTCTCTAAAGATGGAAATGGGTTTACAGCTTTAGCTGGAACGATTGCGAATCCGTCTTCAAATACAGGAGATACATTTATTTATCTGGCAATTCGATGAAGTTAGGATTACAATCTATTAGAGTATCATTATTATTTTTATGGCTGATCGCAATCAAGCTGCTCAAGAAAGAGCGAATTTAATTAAGCAAAGGAATGAAATCGTTAAAGATTACAAAGCTAAATCAGCAGAATTATTAAAAGATTTAAACGCTACAACTGAAGCCAGCCTTAATCCTTTGAATGAGCAAATTGCAAAGTATGAGGCAGAAATCTTTAAGTCTGTGAACCAGGAAGCTGGCGTTGCTGATGCTTAAAATCCTTACCTATATAAATACTGCTGCTCTTGTAGTAGCAGTAGGTGGTGGTACGTTTGCTTTCTTTAATCGTGGCAAGATTACAGAATCCATAATGACTGAAGTGCAAAAGCAATTGCCTTCTCTTGTTAAAGGAGCAATGCCATCAATACCAAGCGTTCCATCATCAACTGGATCTGTGCTTCCTTTTGGAAAATAAATTATGAAATATGCTTTAAAAATTCAACCATTTGTTGAATATCAAAAGCTTTTAGAAGCAAAAATCAAAAAGTTGAATCAACAAGTGGTTTTACAAGAAAAACGTAGAATTACTGTTGATAAAGAAGGAAACGTATATGATTCAATTTAAGTCATTTAACGGCCTTACT
>CEUN01041056.1_pt1 | contig 13941 bp, 9 predicted proteins | sample 361501 | NCBI WGS metagenome assembly CEUN01 (sample SAMEA2622801, study PRJEB7988) | marine metagenome | biome: marine biome (ENVO:00000447); feature: marine epipelagic mixed layer (ENVO:xxxxxxxxx); material: "saline water (ENVO:00002010), including plankton (ENVO:xxxxxxxx)" | depth 120 m | reverse complement strand
GTGATCTGCGCATCCAGGTGCGTATGAATGTCGACAAAACCAGGCGTGACGAGACGCCCTTCCGCGTCTACAACATCACGCGCTTTCCCGGACACTTCTCCGATAGCCGCGACCTTGCCATCGCTGACGGCGACGTTGCCGGCAAAAGACGGGGCGCCGGTCCCATCAACAATAGTTCCGTTCTTGATGAGCAAATCGTACTTCACGTTGCATCCTCTCAAAGCAGATGTTCAGACGTATTCGCGTCGCGCAGGCATGCGGATGTGGGTTCCATATCAGGTCGCCAGGAGCCCTATGCCTCGAGTCGTACTCAAGCGTCACGCAGCGCCAGGACCTTGGCCAAAGCCGGACGGGCTTTCAGTCGCTCCACGTAGGCTTGCACGTTGGGTGTGACGCTGTAGTCAACGCCAAGGCGCGCAGACACAATGCAGGCATGGCCGGTCAAAGTATCCGCCGCGCTGAATTCTCCAGCCAGATACTCACGCCCCTCGAGATGGGCATTCACGGACTTCAGAAGATTGCCAACAAGTTTGACTGCGCGTTTCGCATGGGCTTCGGAGCTTCGTTCCGGCGGCAATAGAATCTTCTCGACTACGTAGTTGCCGATCGGGCCCATCATCATACCTTCCGCAAAATGCAACCATTGCAGGTAAACCGGGTACTCGGGAGAGTCTACCGCTGGCTCGAGGCGTCCGTTTCCGTACCGTGCGAGCAGGTACTGCGCGATGGCGGCACTTTCACTGATTCGGATATCACCATCATCCAACACCGGCACACGCCCGTTCGGATTAACCGCCAGGAACTCCGGCGACCGCATCGCTTTATCACCCAGCTTGTAGACCTCCATGTCGTAGTCGAGCTCAAGCTCGTTCAGCAACCAGGCGGTACGCTCGGCACGCGTGCCGGAGGCAAAATACAGTTTCATTGTCTTCCTCGATGAAGTGCTAGACGGTGTAACGTGTCGCGTGCATTTGAGCACAATCACCGAGAGTCGCCGTACATCAATGCCAAGCTACCTGACATATCGGACTTCGACTGGCGGGATTTTGGGTGGCCGCAGCACTGCGGCCTCAACCTCGCACGACGCCGGGTTACGGCGTGACTGGTCAGTCGTGGAGCTTCAGGATCCGCTGGATATCTGCGACTGTCATCTCGGCCCGCGCCAGCAGCTGGTCACTGGTCGCACTGCTGACCGGATGGTCGATCACAGGAAAGTCATATCCATCGTCGTCACACCCAATTTCACCGTCGCCGGACAGACCGTAGAGACGTTGTGCAAGCTGGCCTCAGCAGGTGTTGCGGGCGCTGTAATTCATCCTTACGCCGGACACGCGGCCACCATGCATGGCTTGAGCGCCACTCGAATCAATGGCCTGAGCGCGCTGGATCTTGTGTTGGTTACCCCGGCGCTTGCCCGTCCGTCCCTGATTGCACAAGAGTTTGTCGACGGGATGCGCAGATCACTCCAATAGCCGGGCACGCAACATGGCTCGCAGTTCGCCGGGGTAACCACGCTTACGGCGGCAAATGCTCTTTGCCGAGAATCTGCCTCAGCGTGACTTCAGAAACGATGAAGTAATTGATGGCGCCCAAAAGCTGATACGCCACCCGCAAAAGTCTGCACGCGTGTCGAAACCCGCGGACTCTGGACCGGCAGAATCAGTTCGGTCTGCGATTCAATGAAAGGTTTCAGATACCAACTCTTGGAAAACTCAGTCCTGCGCCGGTTATCAAGTAGTTCACGCATCAACAACTGTGTATCCAGTTGGTGTTCAACCGCCGAATCGTAGAAGGCGAGAAAGGTCTCCTGCAGGGCTTTCCGCGGATGCGGATTACGCTCGGCCACCTCTTCAATAAGGCGGCTACCGGAAGATTGTAACCGCTCCTATTCCCGTGCCAACGCGACTCTCGCCGCTTTGTCCTGATCAACTTCCTGATCGTCCTCAAGCTCGACGACAACTTTGGTGAGTGTCCCACTAAACGGAAACGGTCCGACAAAACGACCTTCTTCTTCGTAGTCGGTCACCGTCGTGCCGCGATCGAGCCCCACGTCCAACCCCGACCACGACACCATCAGCGCGAAGATCCGACCCGTCTCGAACTCCCCGACAGGTACGCCATCCATCAATAATGTCCCCACACCGTGCTTTTTGCCATCCGGGAGTTTGGTTCTGCGCATGTGGAATCCCAGTGTGTGCTGACCTGGAGGTATCCGATCGGTTGACGTCACCAACTGGTGTTTCCCGCCCACGTTCAAGTCATGGCACAAATAGCCATCGCGCATGAACAACGTGTAACCACCGGTTGCATCGCCATGCGCGACCAACACACCGTGGGTGTGTTCCGTAGGCACGTCGACATGAGCCGTGATCCGATAGCTGCGTGCCCGCAAGTCCGGTGCGACATCACTTGGGATATGTCCCATGCCGGGCCACATCTCGTAACGCGTTCGGCCACCGCGGTGGCGCTCGGCATTCTCCGCAAACCGCGGCGCAAAACGGTCATCCAGCGGCAGGACTTTGTTGGCGCGCGCCTGTTCCCACCACAGCGCCTGCATCTTTGCCAGCCGCTGTGACTCGGCGTCAGCCAGGTCAGTACATTCGCTGAAGTCTTCAGCCAGGTGATAAAGCTCCCACACGTCATCATCAAACGGGGTTCCCGGCGGATGAAACGCAACGGCTTTCCAGCCGTCGTGCCACAGCCCACGATGTCCAAACATCTCGAAGTACTGGACGCTTTTGCCGGTCTTGGCCGCCTTGTCCTTGACAGTCGCCGCAAAGCTGGTGCCCTCCATTGGCGCGTCGCACGGTACGTTCAGTATTTCCAGCAAGGTGGGGGCGAAGTCGCTCACATGACAAAACCCATGCCGTAGACCACCGGGGTCCTTGACATGTCCGGGCACGGACAAGACCAGAGGATCACGAATGCCCCCACCATGCGTATTCTGTTTGTAACGCTTCAGAGGTGTATTGGCTGCCATCGCCCACCCCCACGGAAAGTTCGTATGGGTATCCGGACCGCCGATGTCGTCCAGCCTCGCAACCTTCTCAGCCATCGGTTCAGGCACACCGTTATAAGGCGCCATGGCGTTGACGAACCCGAGCGGTCCCCCCTCCTGGCTCGCGCCGTTATCCGACATGACAGCGATGATCGTGTTAGTCATGCCACCGGCCTCGAGAAAACTCACCAGCCGCGCGAGGTGTTGGTCGAAATGTTCCAACATCGCGGCATATGCGCCTTGCAGCCGCGCGTATACCCGTTTCTCGTCCTCATCACATTCCGCCCACGGCTTTACCCGGTCGTTGCGTGGCGGCATGGCCGTACCCTGCGGGACTATTCCGAGCTCCAGTTGTCGTGCGAGACGCCTGTCACGCGTTTCGTCCCACCCGCAGGCGAAACGCTCGGTGTATTTGTCAATAAGTGCCTTCGGTGCCTGATGCGGAGCATGACACGCGCCTGGGGCAACCATCAGAAACCAGGGGTCATCTGGCGTACCCAACGCATGGCCTTTCAAATAACTGATGGCTTGATCAAACAGGTCTTCTGTCAGGTGATAACCCGTCTCGTACGTACCAGGTGGCGTGATGTGACTGTTGTCCTGCACCAGCTCGGGCGAGTACTGGTCCGTTTCGGCGTCGAGGAAACCGTAATAACGGTCAAAGCCACGTCCCAGCGGCCAACCATCAAAAGGACCACTTGGGCCGGTTTCGGTGAGGCGGGTAACGTGCCACTTGCCCACCAGATAGTTGCGATAACCATGCGGGCGCAATAACTCAGCGATAGTGGGCGCGTCAGCATCGAGCTTGCCGCGGTAACCTGGATAACCGCTGTCGAAGTTCGCGAGCGCCCCGACGCCGACGGAGTGATGGTTGCGGCCCGTATACAGCGCCGCACGCGTGGTCGAACACATCGCGGTGGTATGAAAGCCCGTATAGCGCAACCCCTTGGCCGCCAGCGCATCAACGGTTGGCGTGTCGATTTCCGAGCCGTAGCAACCAAAATCCGAGAAGCCAACGTCGTCCAACAACACGACCAACACATTGGGGCGCTCCGCGTCAGCTCCCGGGCGCGGAGGCCACCACGGCGATGAGTCAGCAATCGTGGTGCCTATCGTTGCGGAAGACTTAGGGGTGGCATTATCGGAGCTGGAAGCCATATTCGCCTCTCGTGGTATTGCAAATGGTCGGCACATTGTAGCGTTGTCCGTTCGTGCGATTTCACGCGCTTAACCGGAGCGAGCGAACAATACGGCGGGCTTCGCGTACCCCGGTCAACCATGCGCCATGTACGGTTGCGCGATAACGGCGTGAGGTTGCTTCACCCGCAAAATAAAGGCGTTCCGCGACGGGCTTGGCAAGCATCTTGAACGCTTTCGATTTGCCGCCCGGTGGCACATGGCTGTAGCTGCCGAAGGCGTAGTTGTCGTGGCTCCAGTTGCTACGCAGCATGGCTTCGGGCTTCGGTATCGACGGACCAAACGCGGAGCGAAGAGCGTCGTGCAAGTGCACGGCCAGCGTCTTGTCATCCAACGCTGCGAGCGACCGCGCATCATCGCCGACAGCGTGATGTGCCAACACGTTTTCGCATGACACAGGGCGCAGGTTGCGAAACCATGCATGGCGCTCTGCCGCGACCCCTATCAGGTCGGCGTCCTCGGGCCAGAAAGCATGATCAAAACGTAATGCCGCGATATCGAGGAGGCCCATGCGCAAGGACTGAATTGCGGCGTGCTTTCTATCAGGTAGTCGCGGTGTGAACGAAACGGTGCCGGCTTGCAACACGCCTAGTGGTAACGTCACGACCACCTTGTCAGCACGATACGTATCGGTGGCGGTGTCTACGGCAATGTCCGCACCGGACCAGTCGACGCTCAGTACGGGCTGCTTCAGGCGTACATCAAGCCCGATCGCCAGGGTATGGACAAGCGCGCCGTAGCCCCCGGGAAACACGACGTCGTCACCGCCAAACGCATCGTCGTCGTCCATATAGCGTAGCGACAGGCGAATCGGGTCGTCCCCCAATTCCATCGCGAGCTCACCCACCAGGCTCCAATCCAGCACCGTCCGCGCCGGCGCGGATATCTGCGTCGCAGCCTGCGTACGCAGTTCGTCGAGTGCTGACTGTATGTCCAGCTCCCTTCCGGCGTCTTCGCTGGCATCAGCGAGCGCCTCGACAATCGCTTCGGAAGCCGCGAACCCTTGCGACACGTCAGCCCGCGAAAACTCTTTGCCACGGCCATCAAACAGCCGGATCGAATCCCAGTCAGTTGCCACCGTACGCAGGTGACACTCGTCAGCCAGAGTCCGGATCGGGTTACCTGTCTCACCGTGAATCCAAGTAGCGCCAAGCTCAACCGGCGTGTCCCAACGCTCGTCGGTCCATACGCGTCCGCCCAGGCGTTCACGCGCTTCCAGGACCAGCACTTCAACGCCCGCAAGCTGTAACGAGCGGGCCGCGGCGATACCCGCGATGCCGGCGCCAATGACGATGACACTTGTAGAAGCAGACCGGTCGTAAACGTTTTTGACTACCACCTCTCGTTCCACGGCCTCAGTACAACTTCGAAAGCCCAGGTGGAGCGGTGTTGCCTGTGCAGCTGCAAATAGACATCGGCAATGCGATCGGGATGCGCGTGGTTATCCTCCTCAGTCGTGCCGGCGCGCCAGTGGGCGCGGCTACCGTCGGAGCGGACAACGCCAATGGCTGCGTCAATGGGTATCTGTGCTACATGGATTCCCTCTGGCATCAACTCGCGCGCCATACTCTCAGCGAGGCCCGCTTTGCCGTGGGAGGCTGCGGCAAACGCCCCACTTCGCGGGAAACCCTTGAGCGCGGCGCTTGCGTTGGTGAACAAGATGGTGCCCCTGTGGCCATCCACAGCCTCGTTTTCGAGCATGGCCTGCGCCGCTTTCTGGCCGACAAGAAAGGCACTAAACGTCGAATTCTTGAGCGTCGCGAGTACGTGTTCAGGAGACACGTCGGTAATGCGTTTGCCAAATACGTCCTGCACTCGTCCGTCGATGTTGTGAACGACCAGGCGAGGTCTGCCAAATTGCTGTGTGACGTCAGCAAACAAAGACTCAACCGATTGTGGATCAGCCGCATCACAGGCAAACAACCTGACGTCATGCTCATCAACCAGGTTTGCAAGCGAGTTCTTCTCAATATTACGGGCGGCAACGGCAACGCGCATGCCCTCGGCACGGAACAAACGCGCACAGCTCGCGCTGATACCGGGGCCACCGCCAACGATCAGCGCCACTTCTGCTTTATTCACCTTAGTGTCCCTTGTTATCCAAGTGATTACTCAACCGGCCGCCGACGTCTCCCGGCGCGCAATGTATAGACCGCTCGCGACAATCACGACGGCGCCCACACCTGTCCATGCATCCGGTACTTCACCAAACAACACCATGCCCAGTAGCGTGATGCCAATCAGTTCTGTGTAACAGAATGGTGAGACGAACGATGCCGGGGCCGACTCAAAAGCCTTCACCATAAACAGGTGACGAAAGCCGCCCAAAAACCCGACCGCCACGAACCCTACCCAATGGTGCCAGGCGCCCGCTTCGGGCAACTCGTAGATCCAGGGCATGAACAGACTGACCACTATCGCGCTGACGGCGACGGCATACACCGCGCTCGTGGCGGCACTGTCACTCTCAGCCACACGCCTCGTCAAGATCTGATAGACCGCATATGAGAAAGCGGCTACCAGCGTCCACAACATTTCCCAGACCACTTCGTGTGCCCACGGGCGCAGCACAACTACAACACCAGCAAAGCCCAGGACGATCGCCGCAGCCCGATGCAGACCCACCCGCTCCGCCAGCATGGGCGCGGCCAGTAACGCGACGAACATCGGCGTCGTGAACATGATGACGCCGGCGCTCGCCAGCGGCACATGTGGTATGGCCAGTAACCAGGTAAACGAACACAAGGCCATCAAGGTCGAGCGCGCGAGCTGCAGCCCCGGTCTGTTCGAGCGGAACATGGCGAGCCCATGGCTGCGCCAGAAGACGGCAATCATCCAGACTGTGTGACCAACCGAGCGCATCCACAAGATTTGCAGGATCGGAAAGGTCAACGCCAGGTATTTGCTGGACGCCTGCACCAGCGGAGCAAACACGATGGATGACAGCAGCACAAAACCAATCGCCAGTGCCACGCGGTTGTGTCCGTCACCGTTCATGTCTGGAGATACACAAATACAGTACGAACGTCATCAACGCAGTCCTGGCGACTGCCGGTGGCGGCGGCGGTTTGACCGCTGACGACGAGGGCGCCGCCGCCAGAGTCAACTGACATGCGCAGTAGATCGCCACCAGAAGCAGCAGTTGCGCCACAGCGTTCAGGGCCGGAATTGCAGTTGTCGAGGCCTCAATCGATCCGGGTGGGTTGCGGCTACAAACGCGTGTGCGACCCAGTCACAGACATACGATCGGGTATCACGCGGATCGATCATCTCTTCCATCTCGAATCGATTCAGTGGACCAACCGGGCCGCGTGCACTTTCAATTCGTGCATTCAATTCGGCCCGAAACGCAGCCGGGTCTTCCGCTTCCGCAAGCTGGCGCTTGTAGGCGGCCTCGATGCCGCCTTCGGGAGGAATACCACCCACGTCGGCCGCGGGCCAGACGACTCGCACCGATGGCCGGGCGCGTGGCGTTGCGTAGTTGTTGCCGGCAACACCAAAACTCCTGCGCATCAACACACTGAAAATCGGGACATTCACCTGCGAGAAGGCGACCATCCACTCGCCCCCTTTGCGGATAGTGCCGCGCATCTCGTGTTCGAGGCCAACGGCAAACCCAGGATTATCGACCAGGTTCAACACGGGCAAATGAAACAGGTCACACAGGTCCAGGTGGCGAATCAGTTTGTCGCAGCCGTCGGCAGTCAGCGCGCCGCCGTTTTCGTGTCTGGAGTCGGAGGCAATAACGCCCATGGGGCAGCCGTTAAAACGCACAAACCCGGTGACCTGGTCCGTTCCCCAGAGCGGCCCGATCTCGAAAAACGAATCGCGGTCCGCCAGCAGTCGAATAACCTTACGTACGTCAAAAGTGCTGGTCCGAATCCGTGGGATCATCGTGAACAGCTCATCTTCGCGTCGGTCCGGGTCGTCGCTGCAGTCCGTGACCGGTGGCGCCTCATAAGTACTCGATGGCAGATAGGAAAGGAACCTGCGCGTCAGTGCCATCGCCTCGTCTTCGCTTTCCGCCAGATTGTCGACCGAACCGTTAGTGCAGTGAATGTGCCATCCACCCAGCTCTTCCTTGGTGATGTCATAACCCATGGCGTGACTCACAACCGGCGGCCCCGCAACAAATAGCTGCGCTATATCCTTGACCATGACGGAGAAGTGCCCCAGCACCGCCTTCGCCGCACCAATGCCCACCACCGAACCGAGCAACATGTTGACGACAGGCACTGTGTTCAGCTGCTCCGTATACAGCGTGCTACCAAGATGACCGGGCAGGAACGATCCACCGGTTCCGGTGACACGAGGGCGGCCAGAGCTGATCGCGCCCGTGCTCTCCTTGGCCGTGCTGTCACCTTGTTCGGCTTGTTTGGGGACCATCGTGGCGACACTGCCGCCGCCTGACGACCCATCCAACAGGCGTATGGAAGGCACACGAATCTCCACAGACAGAGAATCCAGGTAACGACTTTTCTGCCCGATCGCACCATCCGCGTGTCCCCCGCGCGAGGTAAAGTCATCAGCGCACACGATACTCTTGCGGTCGTTGATGCGCCCCCAGCCTCCCACGTGGTTGGCCGGCGTAAAAGCGGCCACCTCACCCTCGTCATCGTAAGACGCGAAGCCCGCCATGCTGCCAACCTCTCGGAAGCTGCCCTCGTCCAACAGCAGGTCGATGCGTTCTCTGCAGGTCAACTTGCCGCGATTGCGTTGCCGCACGACGCCCGGCTCAATCGAATCGTCAGAAAACCGGTTTAGCGCCAGTTGGTGTAACGCACCGACGTCATGCATCACCGGCGCCCAGGTCTGGTCGCGCGGCAAGCCCGCACCGGCCGTGCCCGCTTCGTCGGGCTTGAGCACAGCCAGAATCTGACCCGCACCGACACTCTGGCCGACACTCAACTCGAGCAGGTCCGTGACAATGCCGGCACAAGGCGCGCTGACGCTGGCCTGCATCTTCATAGCGCTCACTACCAACAAAACGTCCCCGGCATTCACACGCTGCCCCACCTCGGTCTGGATGGCGTCCATCGTGCCGCCCATCGGGCATTCGACGGCGGTGTATCCGGGCGGCGTATCCAGGCTGTGGAACGTCTCCGGTATTGGGGCGCTGCGCGCCGGTGCAGCGCACTCCTCCAAAAGTTGCACCGTCGCGCTGTGGGCGGCGGCACGGGTTGCGTCTGCAAATTCGTCACGTTCGCCCATCAACGTAGTACGCGCGTCCCCGCTCGCAACTGACGGGTCTGTAACGATGGCGCGCAACTGGCTCAGGTTGGTGTCAACGCCCTGAATATGGAACGCGGCCAGTGCCTGCTCCGAGCGCGCCAACGCAGACGCCAACGTACCCAACGAACTCGATTGCACGACAACCTTGGCCAAGAGTGGATCGTACTGTGCCGGCGGCGCGTACCCGGCATATCCATGACCGTCAATGCGCACCCCGCGCCCGCCCGGCTCCTTGTAGGCCGTGATGGTGCCCGCACTTCTGACCACCACCCTTGACTGCACTGCAAAACCGCGCGGCTCGCCAACGTCGGCTTGAGCCGCCAGTCCCAAATCCGCGAGCGTCGCCCCACCAGCGATACGAAGCTGCGCTTCGACGAGATCGACGCCGAGCACCTGCTCCGTAATGGTGTGCTCCACTTGAATACGTGGGTTGCACTCGATGAAGAAGTACGTCCCGCGCTCCGGGGACACCAGGAATTCAACGGTGCCCGCACTGGTGTAGCCAGCGGCGGAAACAAGCTTCACCGCATCCGCATGCATTTGCGCCCGTACGTCCTCGGCAAGCGCGACAGCCGGTGCAATCTCCACAACTTTCTGGTGCCGGCTTTGCACGGAACAATCGCGTTCGAAGAGATGCACAACATTTCCTTGCCCATCAGCAAGCACCTGTACCTCAATATGGCGCGGACGCTCTACCAACTGCTCCAGAAATATCTCGCCGCGTCCAAACGCGCCCGCAGCCTCCCCTTGTGCCCGCTCGAAGGCCTCCGGCATCTCTTCGGCTCTCCGGACCACGCGCATGCCGCGGCCGCCGCCTCCGCCTGCCGCCTTGAGCATGACTGGATAGCCGATTCGCTCCGCCTCCGATGCCGCATGGCCGGCATCCATAAGCACTTCGCTGCCCGTGATGGTTGGAATGGAGAGTTTGTCCGCCAGGGCCCGGGCGCGCGTTTTATCACCAAACAACTGCAAGGCCTCAGGCGACGGGCCAACAAACACCAACCCCTGATCTGCGCATCGCTCCGCAAAAGGGGCACTCTCTGACAAAAATCCATATCCTGGGTGAACGGCGTCACAACCACTCTCGGCGGCAGCCTCAACCATCACATCGATATTCAGATAGGGCGCGATCGCGTCCACGGTTGCGGGTCCACGGAGCGCAAAATTTTCAGTGGCGATACGGGTATGCAGGCCTTTTGCATCGGCTGGGGTGTACACTGCCATGGATTCGATTCCAAGTCCGGCTGCGGCTCGGGCGATGCGAATGGCGATTTCGCCTCGATTGGCGATCAACACGCGTTTCAACATTTGGGGGCTCGTCTGTCTACGGCATAACAAAAGCTTTGGGCAGACTTGGCCACAACGCGCACGTTGTCCAGTTCGTTGGTTGTATGGAAGGCAGGCAAAACGAAAATTGCGGCGTACAATCGCCCCGTCGATACGCACAGATGGTCGCGTCAGCGAACGCGGATCCTGGCCACCAGGGTCGGGGGATGGCGGCAGAATTACGCTTCGGTCATACCGTTCTGGACCATGACTTCCGTCACTCCACCCTAAGCAATCCCACCTGTGGACCAGTTCACATCATCCAAGGCCGTTGCCGTACACGGAACACTGTCCTCAATTCGCGCCTCGAAACAGAGGTATAGCCCCGAATCAAAGACGCCATGCGCAACGCCTTGTCTTGACAAGGCCCGTTCCCCAAAGCACTTCTCAGGCGAACAAACGCTCCAACCGATCGCGAAACCGGTACCAGTTGCCGATGGCAGGCAAGAACCAGGAAGGATCCCCGGAATAAAACGGGCGTGTCGCAAAAGGCAAACCGTCAAACCCGCAAGGCCGGTTGGTCCGCCCCAAAATCTTCAATGCGATCTGGCGTCCCAGGTAAGTCATCATCTGTACGCCACTGCCGTTGCACCCCATGCAGTAGTGCATACCATCGTGCACACCCATATGCGGCAATTGGTCAAACGTAAACGCAACGTTACCCGACCACCCATGGGTAATACGTGTGCCGCGCAACTGGGGGAACACCTCACACAGATACTCATAAAGTTTCAGTGATGAACTGTGTTCATCGGTCTGCCGGAAGCTCGCCCGCCCGCCAAACACGACACGTCTGTGATCGGAAGATGGCCGATAGTAGAACAGGATGCGCTGCGTGTTGGACATCGTACAGAAGTTCCTGAACATCGATTCAACCCTCTCCTCCGGCAACTCTTCAGTGGCAATGATGTAACTACCAAGCGGAATTAGCCGTCGTCTATGCCATGGCGTCACCTCGCTGGTATAGCCGTTGGTTCCGACGATTACTTCGTCCGCCAGCGTGACGCCGCGCTCAGAATGCATACGAAACGCGTTATCTTCCCGGGTAATAGCCGTCACTCGTGTATGCCCGCAGAATTGCACGCCGTGCCGTTCGCACGCTTCAACCAGTCCCCGGTGATACAAAGCCGGATGCAGACAACCGCCGTCGCGAGCCAACAAGCCGCCGTAGTAATACTCGGATTCCGTAACTTCGTGCAGTCTGTCTCGAGGAATGACCTCAAAGCCTTCGGCCCCGTCACGTTCCAGCTGTCGGGCTTTTGCCTCAAGCGTGCGCATGGCGGAGGGTGCATGAGCCCCGACGAAGCGCCCGTTTTCCTCGAGATGACATTGAATGTTTTCGCGTTCGACGATCTCCTTCAAGTTGCCAAATGTCGCACGACCATCTTCGACGATGCGGTCCGCTTGTTCGCGCCCAAACGCTTTCGCGAGCACATCCGGATCAGCGAACTTTGGCTCCCCGGACAACATGCCGCCATTACGGCTGCTGGCGCCCCATCCGATCTCGTTCTGATCAAAAACGGTTACCTGCACACCTGAGCGCGCAAGTTCCAGTGCCGCAGAAAGCCCGGAGTAGCCGCTGCCAACAATACCTACGGCCGTCTCTCCCGGCACCTGTATGTCCGCGGGGGCATCAGGTCGTGCGGCCTCCCACCAATATGGTGTGGTCTTGAAATCCTCGGTAAATATCCTGTGGCTGGTGGCCATGATGTCGCTAACTTTCGTTGAATCGCGTGATCATGTCATCCCAGTCTGGTACCAGGTCTAGCAAGCCATCCCAGAAGGACTGGTCACGACGCCGGTCGAAATCCTCCAGCGTCGTGCCCTGTTGTTCGACCCAGGTGTAATAACCCAGGTTGAATATGCGCTCACGCTCGAGGCGGTTGAGTTCCAGCATATGGTCGATGGTGGTACCAAGGATGTACTGGCCGTAGGTTTCGGCTGCAGACAGTTCGTCAAATGCGCCCGCAAAATGTTTGCGCGTCGCGATATCCATTTCCGTCTGGTACATGTTGGCGCCGTCCGTCGCCACGGTCATCACCACGTCGTTTTCCCCGAGGTCCATGTACTTCGCGTACTTGATAGCGCCCAGCATATTGGCGATAGAGGACAGGCCCATATTGCCCAGGACCGAAATATCTTCCTGACCGAGACCTTTTTGCTCGGACAAATACTTGCGACCGGCTGAGGTGTTGAAAAGCAAATTCAGACTGTCACACGCCTTGTCCGAAACACCAATGACAAAGTCCGAGCCCATCACGTTGTGAATAAGCGGCACGTGTTTATCACCAATCCCCTGGATGTTGTGCTCTCCATAACCGTTGTATAACAACGTCGGGCACTCCAGCGCCTCAATGACGCCGGTATCGGTACCTAAAGCCTCTTTCAGATGGTCGCCTGCCGCCAACGTCCCTGCGGAACCGGTCGCTGTCACAAAACCACGGGCGCGCAACGTTCCGGATGCGTTCACATGGTCAAACACGCGCTGTAACGCAGGACCGGTCACAGCACGGTGAATGATGTAGTTCCCGTACTCGTTGAACTGATTCAGGATGACGTTCTCAGGATCCTTGGCGAGCTGATGGCACGCGTCATAGATCTCTTTGACATTGCTTTCTGTCCCCGGCGTCCGGTAGATATCATTCGGATCGGCCAGCCAGCGATTCAGCCAGTCGAAGCGCTCCTGACTCATGCCTTCGGGTAATACGGCTACTGAGCGACACCCCAACAGTGTCGCGATCGCGACACCGCCTCTGCAGTAGTTACCAGTAGAAGGCCATACGGCACGGTGCCTGGATGCGTCGAAGGCACCTGACAACAACCGCGGAATCAGGCAACCGTACGCCGCGAGCACCTTGTGCGTACTGATCATCGGGAAGCGATTGCCAAGCGCGACCACAACCTTGGCGCTTATTCCGGTCAGCGCTTCGGGCAAAACGATATGTTCGGGGACGTCGGTCAACCCGCGCCGCGCCTCGTCGTTATACCAGTGCACGCGAAAAAGGTTGCGAACATCCGGCACATCCGGGTCCGCATCCGCCATCTGTTGCGCTTGCGCCGCAAGTTGAGAATTCGGATCGGCCAGATCGCGAATCCGTGGAAGTTGCACCCCAGCCTCGCGCAGCTTGTCGATGTTTCGTTGATAAGCAGCCGCATCGATGATTTCGTTTTCTAATCCAACTGTCATG
>CEUN01434651.1_pt1 | contig 13953 bp, 21 predicted proteins | sample 361501 | NCBI WGS metagenome assembly CEUN01 (sample SAMEA2622801, study PRJEB7988) | marine metagenome | biome: marine biome (ENVO:00000447); feature: marine epipelagic mixed layer (ENVO:xxxxxxxxx); material: "saline water (ENVO:00002010), including plankton (ENVO:xxxxxxxx)" | depth 120 m | reverse complement strand
GACTCGGCGGCGTACAGGATTGGCGAGCTCATTGGTTCGCTGCTAAGGGTTCGGACTACCGGCGTCTTACAGATGAAGACCAGAAAATTCGCAGTCTGATCAATGGTCGATATGCTGAATCTGGCGCTATCTCTCGGGTAGAGATCGAGAGAGGCGCTCAGGATCTTGTCGTAACGATCAACACTGCTCGACCTGGAATCATAATTGGTCGAGGTGGAACACGAGTTGATGATCTTCGAAGCGATCTCGAAAAACTCACAGCGAAGCGTTCCAGACTAAATATTCAAGAGATCCGTCAGCCGGAACTCGACGCAACTCTGGTCGGTCAGTCGATCGCAGAACAGCTCGAGCGACGTGTCGCTTACCGACGTGCAGTTCGACTTGCAATGCAGCGAACGATGCAGTCTGGCGCGCTCGGCATCAAGGTAGTTGTTTCAGGGCGACTCGGCGGAGCAGAAATCGCTCGAACCGACAAGCAGAAGGAAGGTCGAACTCCGCTCCACACGCTGCGAGCGCAGATAGACTTCGCTGTTTCTGAGGCAAAGACTACTTTTGGTGTTATCGGCATCAAGGTTTGGATCTACACAGGCGACATGATTCCGTCTGCTGAAAACCTGCGGGCACGTGCACAGTCACGACTCTCACTTGGTGCATCGCAGGAAAATCAGAACAACTCTGGTGGTGGGTCACGATCGGGTGGTGGACGCTCTTCGTCGAGAGCAACGAAAGAGTCGAGTTTAAGCGAGAGCGGGAGTTAACAATGCTTCAGCCAAAGCGAACAAAATTTAGAAAAGACCACCGTGGCAAAATGGGCGGTATCCGTACCAAAGGTTCAACTATGGTTTACGGAGAATTCGGTCTTAAGGCAGAAGGACCTGGATGGGTTTCTGCTCGAGAGATAGAAGCAGCTCGACGTGCGATCACCGGTTACGTAAAGCGTGGAGGTCAGCTCTGGGTACGATTGTTCCCAGACAAGCCGGTCAGCTCACGGCCTGCTGAAACTAGGATGGGTGGTGGTAAGGGTGCGGTAGATCGCTGGGTTGCAGTTGTGCGACGTGGTCGAATGCTCTACGAAATCGCCGATGTTCCGGAAGAGGCAGCACGTGAGGCTCTGCGACGAGCTGGTCACAAGCTCAACATTCCAACCCGGATCGTCGCACGGAGTGAAGAATTTTAGGTTGCCTGCAATCTGGTTACGAAAAGTGACAGATCCAGGCCAGGTTAGAATTGACAAACGATGCGTATTAGTGAAGTAAGAGAACTGAACGACACCGAACTCACCAAAGAGTTGGGTGATCAGGAACGCGCCCTTATGAACCTCCGATTCCGCAAGGCGACGATGCAGTTGACGAACACGAATGAAGTCGGGCGCACTCGAAAGACGATTGCGCGCATCAAGACTGTGATCCGAGAACGACAAATCACGACCAAGTTGGAAGCCGCTAAGGCAGAGGGAGAATAGGTTGGCGCGCAAACAGCAAACCGGCACTGTTCTGAAAGACAAGAACCACAAGAGCGTTGTAGTTGGTGTTTCTTGGCTGCAACGTGACCGTATTTATAAAAAGGCTCGCCGTAAATTGACCAAATTCGTTGTTCACGATGAGAACAACGAGGCTACCGTCGGCGACCGAGTATTGATTGAAGAAAGCCGGCCGATCTCTAAGACCAAGCGATGGCGCCTGGTCGACATCATCGAAAAAGTGGATGTTGCAGAGATTCAGCCTTCCGACATCGTTGGTGAAGCCGAACTTTCAGGTGCGTCAAATTCTGAAGAGTCCGAGGATTAATAGAAGTGATCCAGCGAGAGACACGGCTTAAAGTCGCCGATAACTCTGGCGCACGTGAGGTGCTATGCATCAACATCGTCGGGGGTAGCGCACGTCGTTATGCCAGCCTGGGAGACGTGATCACCTGCACAGTAAAAGATGCTCAGCCCGGTGGAACCGTTCGGATGCATCAGGTTGTAAGAGCCGTTGTGGTTCGAACTTCCAAAGAGGTTCGACGTCCCGACGGTTCGTACATTCGATTTGACGACAACGCTTGTGTAATCATCGGCGACGATGAGAACCCACGCGGTACTCGAATCTTTGGTCCGGTAGCGCGTGAACTGCGTAACAGGCAGTTCATGCGCATAGTGTCACTTGCACCGGAGGTTTTGTAACCAATGGCTCAGACACGAATCAAGCGAGACGACGAAGTACTCGTCATCTCCGGAAAAGATAAAGGCAAGCGCGGTTCTGTGATCCGTGTTCTCCCTGCCGAGAACCGGGTTGTAGTCGAAGGTGTGAACGTGGTTACTCGACACATCAAGGCGCAGCCAGGTATTGCGCAGACCGGTCTTGTACAGGGTGAGGCTCCAATCTCGCTCTCAAACGTAATGCTAATCGATCCAGAGACTGGCAATGTTGGTCGAACTGGTCAGAAGGTCCTCGAAGATGGGACTAAAGTAAGGGTGGTCAAGAGTGGCAAACGCTCCTGACGAAAAAAAAGAAGAACAGGCAAAAGAGGTAGAAGCCAAAGCTTCTAAGTCTGCTGCTAAGAAACCTGCTGCCAAGAAAGCAGCACCTAAAGCCTCGAATGCAAAGAAGCCTGCGATCGAGGTTGACGTGCCGCGCATGAAGCAGTTCTACCGTGACAACGTCGTTGAGGTTCTCACTCGAGAATTTGGTTACACGAACCTAATGCAGGTCCCTTCTATCGAGAAGATCAGGCTGAACATTGGTTTGGGTGAAGCTCTTGACAGCAACTCTGCTGTAGGCGCTGCTGTTGGTGACCTTCAGAAGATCACCGGCCAGAAGCCGACAGAAAACCGTGCAAAGGTTTCGATTGCTAACTTCAAGCTTCGAGAAGGTTCAGTAATTGGTACGTCTGTCACGCTGCGAGGAGTTCGCATGTGGCAGTTCTTCGACCGATTAGTGAACATCACGCTGCCTCGTGTACGTGATTTCCGCGGAATCAGCCGAACAGCTTTTGACGGTCGCGGTAACTACTCTCTTGGAATGCGAGATCAATCTACATTCCCTGAGATTGACTACAATGAAATCGACCGGATGCGTGGTATGCAGATCACGTTCGTGACAACTGCCCGCACTGACGAAGAGGGGCGACGGCTCCTTGAACTACTCGGCATGCCATTTGCGCGTGTTGATGAGCCCGTTGGGGCCCTCTAAACGACCTGGAGTTATTTGTATTGGCTAAGAAGTCGATGATCGAAAGAGAAAAGCGTCGCCAGAAGCTGATAAAAGCCAAGGCTGAAGTTCGCAAAGAGCTTCGTGCGATTTCGGTCGACATGAAACGGACTGCAGAAGAACGATTCGCGGCTCGCCAGGAACTGGCAAAGCTGCCTCGCAACTCCGCAGGCATCCGTTTGCGCAACCGATGTGCGGTCACCGGCCGTCCGCGCGGCTATATGCGCTTCTTTGGTCTTTCAAGAATCACCTTCCGTGAACTTGCGCTGAAGGGCGAACTGCCTGGGATCCGCAAGGGAAGCCTGTAAAAGCCGCTAACAACCGAGAGAATTTATCAAGGTGCCAGTAACAGATCCTATAGCCGACATGCTCACCCGTATCCGCAATGCCGTTCAGGTGCGGCATGAATCGCTCGAAGTTCCTGCTTCACGCATGAAGTCTTCACTGTTGAAGCTCATGGCCGAGGAAGGGTTCATTGCGAGCTACTCGCCAGCCGGCGAAGACACAGCAAAAAAAACCTTTGAAGTTCAGCTTCGCTACTACGAAGACAAGACTCCTGTTATTCAGGGTCTGAAGCGAGTTAGCAAGCCAGGTCTTCGTGTTTACGTTGGCAAGGACGAAGTGCCGCGGTACTTCGGCGGACTTGGGGTCGCATTCATGTCGACATCTAAGGGCGTGATGACCGGCCAACAGGCGCGTCAGCAAGGTGTCGGTGGAGAACTACTCTTCTACATTTGGTAGTTAGTAGTAACCGAGCATCAGTAAAAGTATTAGAAGTAATGAATTTACGAGAGAAGATCTAAAGTGTCACGAATAGGAAAAGCCCCAATAACAGTGCCAGGTGGCGTCGATGTGAAGATCGATGGCATGACTGTCACTGTCAAAGGCAAGGTTGGCGAACTTACGCGAACCCTTCCGGCGACCATGAAAATTGATCTGGCCGATGGAGTGCTTACTGTTGAGCGCCAGAACGACGAGCCCGAACAGCGAGCACTTCACGGACTTACCCGAAGCTTGCTGAACAACATGGTTGTTGGGTGCGCTGAAGGTTTCACAAAGCGTCTCGAACTGATCGGTACCGGTTACCGAGTTCAACAAAAAGGCAAGGCGCTTGAGGTCAATGTTGGTTATTCGCACCCTATTCCAGTTGAGCCCTATGGCACAAACACCCTGACTGCTGATGGACAGAATTTCATCAATATCACGGGGCCAAGCAAGGAAGACGTGGGCGAGCAGGCTGCTCAGATTCGAAAAGTACGAAAGCCTAACCCGTATACAGGTAAGGGTATCAAGTACTCAGACGAAGTAATCCGACGCAAGGCTGGCAAGACAGCTGCTGGAGGCGCTGCTTAATCATGGGTAGCAGGAAATTTGATTCACGAAAGCGGTGGATTCGGCACAGGCGTGTTCGAAAGAACGTGCGGGGTGTTGCCGATCGACCCCGTCTGGCTGTTTTCCGAAGCAGCAACCATATCTATGCACAGGTTATCGATGACGATCAGGGGCACACGCTTGCTTCCGCTGGTTCGCTCGAACTGAAGCTGGATGATGCGAAGACAGAAGTTGCGAAAGCCGTTGGCGAAGCACTCGCAAAGAAGGCACTCGCAGCAGGTGTTACCAAGGTTGTGTTCGACCGAGGTGGCTACAAATATCACGGTCGGGTCAAGGCACTTGCCGAAGCAGCCCGCGAAGAAGGACTGAGCTTCTAAATATGACCACACAGAACGATACACGAGACGGCGGCGGCCCTCAAAGGGGTGGTAGCGCTGGCGGTGGTCGCGGACCAGGCGGCAGCCGCAGACTAGGTGGTAACCGTGGCCGAGGTCAGGGCGGAGAACGCCGTGGTCGACGTCCAAGACGTGACGAAGAAGATTCAGGTCTCGTCGAGCGCGTAGTAAAAATCCGCAGGGTCTCCAAGGTTGTCAAGGGTGGCCGAAACCTCACATTTAACGCAATGGTTGTAGTTGGAGACGGCAACGGAAACGTTGGTGCTGCTCTGGGTGCAGCAGGTGCTGTTCCGGATGCCGTTCGAAAAGGGACTACGTACGCTAAGAAGGCAATGACTAAGATCGAACTGAACGGTCCGACCATTCCTCATGAGATTACATCGAAATACTCAGGTGCAAAGGTTCTGCTCAAGCCTGCTGCCCCTGGTACCGGTGTAATCGCGGGTGGTGGAGTTCGTGCCGTGATGGAAGCAGTTGGTGTGAAGGACGTTCTTTCCAAAACGTTCGGTTCTTCCAACACTATCAACATCGTTCGTGCCACGCTTGAGGCTCTCGATCAGCTCCGAGACCCGGTCGCCGCTGTTGAGCGACGCAAGGGTGTCGTCGCTGGCTCATCCAAAGACGAAGTCGCTTCGTAAATACGTGAAATCATGGCCAAATTACGAATTACACAACTTAGATCGGGCATCGGCACTAAGCCTGCACAGCGGGCGACATTGAAGGCGCTCGGGCTTCGAAAAATCCGCCACGAGGTCGTTCAGGACGACAGTCCGCAGATCCGCGGCATGATCGCAAAAGTCATTCACCTCGTATCTGTAGAGGCAACGAAGTAACTCACTTATGTTCCGATTTATCGGAGCAATTTTTCACTAACTAAGTAAGAATTTAGAAATGCCTGGACTTCACCAGCTAAAACCAGCAAAAAATTCTCGGAAGAACCGGAAGCGCGTCGGTCGCGGTAACGGCTCAGGTTCGGGTACCTACTCGGGTCGAGGCTCGAAAGGGCAGAAGCAGCGCGGTAGCGTTCCGTTCCTGTTCGAGGGTGGTCAATTACCTCTGATCAAGCGACTCCCGCACATGCGTGGGTTCACGAACATCTTCCGGGTCGAAGCCACGCCGGTAAACCTCGACATCCTTGAGGGTTTCCGATCAGGCTCAAATGTGACTATCGAAAGGCTCGTTGAAGCCGGTGTGATTCGCAAGAACAGCCCGAAGGTAAAAATCCTCGGTGATGGTGAACTCACAAAGAAGCTCAACGTAACTGCTCACGCTTTCAGCAAGTCAGCCAAAGCTAAGATCGAAGCTGCAGGCGGTTCAGTAACCGTCATTGGTGTAGATAAGGCAGAAGCAGAGTCGGAAAAGTCGGCTAGCTAAACATGACCCAGCAGCAGGCCCAAACACCGTCGGCATCTCCGGTACCAGCACTATTCCGTGCTGCGGTGGACGCTTGGCGAATACCTGATCTTCGATTCAGAATCCTCTTCACGCTGGGGATTCTTGTCATTTTCAGGTTCTTCGCTCACGTTCCTGTTCCGGGTGTCGACCGTGACGCGCTTGCCGCTGCGTTTGAAGCGAACCCGCTTCTTGGTTTCCTCGATCTCTTTTCAGGAGGAGCTCTTCGAAATCTTTCGATTGCCGCGCTCGGTGTATACCCGTACATCACGGCATCGATTATTTTGCAGATCTTGACACCGATCATCCCCAGCCTACGAAACATGTCTCAGGAAGGTGAAGGTGGTCGAAAGGCTATCAACCGATACACACACTACCTCACTGTTCCTCTGGCGTTCCTGCAGGGTTACGGTCAGTTGAACCTTTTCGCCAGCGGTTTTGCGACTTCTGGCGGCGCTGCAATCAGCGGAATAGGTTTTGGTGAGAACACACTCAACACGATCACTATTCTTACCGCAATGACGGCCGGAACAATGCTGCTCGTGTGGATGGGTGAACTTGTAACTGAAAAAGGTATCGGTAACGGTATTTCCCTAATCATCTTCGCCGGTATCGTTTCGACCTTGCCGCAAGTTGTAGGTCAATTGTGGTTAATGCGTGACCAGATGTTCCAGGTCGGAATGCTGGTATTCATTGCGATCGCCATCGTGTACCTCATCGTGTTTTTCGCTGAAGCGGTTAGGAAAATTCCGGTCCAATACGGAAGAAGTGTGTTCCGCGGCGGTCAGATGTATAAACAATCTGGCGCTACGAATATTCCACTGCGTGTAAACGCGGCCGGAATGATTCCCCTTATCTTCGCTTTCTCAATCCTGATTCTTCCGTCTGTAATCGCCAGCTATTTCAACGACGGCTCTGGTGGATTTATTTCGAACATTGCAAACTTCTTCCAGAACTCTTTTGGACCGACAAGCACTATCTACTGGATCGCTGTATTCCTGCTGGTCGTGATTTTCACGTTCTTCTACACGCTCGTTGTTCACAACCAGCAAAACCTTGCTGAAAACCTCCAGAAGAACGGTGGATTCGTTCCTGGTATTCGCCCTGGACCACCAACCAAGATTTATCTCATGCGTGTCGTTCTCAGGATTACCTGGGGTGGTGCGCTGTTCCTAGGCGGTGTGGCAATCGTGCCGTACGTTGCTCAGCTCGTTACGAACCTGCCAAATGCCACGACCATCTTGCAGAGCACAAGTCTGCTAATCATGGTCGGTGTGGCTCTCGACACGATGCGTCAGCTCGAATCGCAGCTCCTAATGCGTAACTACGAAGGATTCGTCCGCTAATCAGCGGTCACTACGCATATGCGCATTGTTTTGATGGGTCCGCCAGGAGCGGGCAAGGGCACACAGGCTCGACGACTCTCGGAATCGACGGGAATGAAGCACCTTTCGACAGGTGACATTCTTCGTGCAGAAGTCGCTGCTGGTTCCGAACTAGGATTACTTGCTAAAGGCTTCATGGATCGCGGTGACTACGTTCCCGACTCTCACATTATCGCGATGATCCAGAAGTACATTGATGATCCAGCAGGTGTGCTGCTCGACGGATTTCCGCGAACTGTTTTTCAGGCAGAGTCGCTTGATAATTCACTTAATGATGCTGGTCTCGGCATCGATAAAATCATCCACTTCTCCGTAGATACGGATGAGTTGATCAACCGACTCTCAAGTCGAGCGATCTGTTCTAAATGCCAGACTCCATACAATTTGATCTCGGATGCCCCTTTGAAAGAAGACGTATGCGACAAGTGCGGTGGAAAGGTTAGCGTTCGGGACGACGACAAACCTAAAGCGATAAAGAATCGAATGAACGTGTACGAAGAGCAGACCGCTCCCGTACTCGACTACTACAGGTCACGCCGTGAGGTGACCGAAATTGTTGCGACCGGTTCACCGGATTCCGTGTTTGAGTCGCTAACTCAGGCAATTAGATCAGGCGAGCTATCGAACTAAATCCCTATTTCGGGATATAATAGGAGAGATCGTTCTTTGAACAGTGAAACGACGCCCAGAATAGCTGCAAGCGGAAATCCCGCTTCAGGTGCGACGTTAAAGTCGTCTCTGGAGTTGGAAATCATGCGCGAAGCCGGGCGGATAGTCGCGTTTGCTGTTCGTAAGGCGTTCGAAGCGCTTGAGCAGGGGATAACGACTCGAGAACTTGACGACATCGCACGTCGAGCTATCGAATCGGAAGATGCGGAGCCAGGTTTTCTTGGTTTGTATGGATTTCCGGCAACAGCGTGTATATCGATAAATGAAGAGATTGTTCACGGTATTCCAGGTGAGAGGGTCATTAAAAACGGCGATCTAGTGACTCTGGATTGTGGTGCGATAGTCGACGGGTACAACAGTGACCATGCAGTAACACAGGTTGCTGGCCTTTCTTCAAATGAGAAGGATGACCTGATCGATACCACTCGTGGATCACTTGAAATGGGGATCAAGGCAGCCAGTCCGGGCAACCGGGTTGGTGACATATCAAACGCCGTTGAAAGCCACGTGCTCCCACGATCTTTCGAAATTGTTCGAGAGTACGTAGGGCACGGAATCGGTAAAGATCTTCACGAACCGCCGCAGGTTCCAAACTTTGGACCAGCGGGTCATGGGGTTGAATTGCAACCCGGGCTGGTTCTGGCGATCGAGCCGATGGTTAACGCTGGCGGATGGAAAACCCGGATGCTCGACGATGGCTGGACCGTCGTCACTGAAGATGGTGCACTTTCGTGCCACTTCGAGCACACGGTAGCAGTAACGGAGGATGGTCCGGTCGTTCTGACAGTCGAATAGGCAGCGAGAACGAAATAAACGGATCGAGAATATTTTGGCAAAAAAGGAAGCAATCGAAGTTGAAGGCCTCGTAAACGAGGCGTTACCAAACGCGTTCTTCAAGATCGAACTTCCGAACGGTCACGAGGTCCTGGCTCACGCATCAGGAAAAATCCGCAAAAATTTCATCCGAATTTTGCCCGGCGACAAGGTTCTGGTCGAACTTTCGGCTTATGACCTGACCCGAGGCAGAATTACATATCGATTTAAGTAAAAGTCACGGGAACAGGTCAGGCTGACCAGCAGTCAGGCCTCCCGCCAACGAGAAAAACAACATGAAAGTCAAAGCATCCGTAAAGGCAAAGCACCCGGGCAGCAAGATTGTCCGCCGCAAGGGTCGAGTCTACGTGATTAACAAGCAGAACCCTCGCCTCAAGGCGCGACAGGGCTAGCCGAACAACAGGAGAAATCGGCCTTATGGCGATCATCGCCGGTGTAAACATTCCGGACAACCAGAGACTCGAAATAGCACTGACTGCCATTTACGGCATCGGTCGTACCACGTCGAAGAAGATCGTCGACGATTCAGGTATGTCCTCATCAACTCGTGTCAGGGATCTTAATGACGAAGAACTCGCGCGAGTGCGAAGCGCTGTCGAGAGGACTGGTCTCCTGATCGAAGGTGACCTCCGACGAGAGACACAACTGAATATACGCCGACTAACGGACATTCAGTCGCTGCGTGGTCTCCGACACCGCCGTGGGCTGCCGGTCCGCGGTCAACGGACCAAGACCAACGCTCGAACGAAGCGTGGTCGTCGCCAGACAGTTGCAGGACGCAAGCGAGTAGCCGCTCACTAATCACTACTAGGTTGACGATTTCAACGGCTAACGCCGTCTGTTAGAGGATTACTAAGAACAGATATGCCAAGACAGCGAGCACGACGACGCGAGAAGAAGTTTATCCCCCAGGGCAAGGCTTTCATTAGCGCTACCTTTAATAACACACTAGTTACGTTGACCGACCCACAGGGCAACGTTATTTCGCAGAGCAGTGCAGGAGCCATGGGATTCCGAGGCTCACGTAAGTCAACTGCTTTCGCAGCTCAGCGCGCGGGCGAGACGGCCGCAAGAGCAGCTATTGAGCACGGATTGAAGACCGTGAACGTCATGGTCAAGGGCCCCGGCTCTGGTCGTGAAGCAGCTATTCGAGCAATCCAGGGTGCAGGTATTCGAGTGGTATCGATTCGTGATATCACCCCGACTCCTCACAACGGATGCCGCCCTCCAAAGAAGCGAAGAGTCTAAATTCGTCACGAACGAACTCCTTGCCTACAGCAGTTCGTTCCACTGACAACAAGATCAATACAAAGCCGAAGAGTAATTCAGGAAACCAATGGCAAGGTATACCGGACCTAAATGTAAGAACTGTCGACGCTATGGGATTAAGCTCTGCTCGAAGCCTGCAGGCAAGTGTGCCTGGGAACGACGCAAGAGCCAGCCCGGAGATAAGTCGACACAACAGCGACGTCGCCGTATTTCAGAATACGGAACCCAGTTGCGCGAGAAGCAGAAGGCGCGCGTAATCTACGGCGTTTTGGAACGACAGTTCCGCAACTACTACAAGAAGGCAAGCCGTCTCGAAGGTGTAACAGGTGATCGCCTGTTGCAATTACTTGAGAGTCGGCTAGACAACGTCGTCTACCGACTTGGCTTCGCCGATTCGCGACCGCAGTCCCGACAGATCGTAAATCACGGTCACATCCAGGTGAATGGCAAGAAGGTGAACATACCTTCGTACCAGGTTAAAGCGGGCGACCGCATTAGCTGGCACGAGCAGTCGAAGAAGACTGGTTTGTTCGAAATCGTGTCGAACGGCATGGGCGCGAACTCGGTAGTACCGAGCTGGCTCAACGTCGATTCCGACAAGGCCGTTGGCGAGGTCGTGAGTCTCCCGAAGACAAGTGATGTCGAACTTGCAATCGACACTCGTCAAATAGTTGAGTACTACTCAAGGAAGTAAAACGCGCCGATGCTAGAACGAATGTACGGCATCACTCCTCAGGAGGAAATGCCGCCAGCTGCACCAGAGATCCCAGATCTCTCTATCACAATTCAGGAGAACGAAGAAGCTTACGGCCGATTCGTTGCTGAGCCGCTTGAACGCGGATGGGGTGTAACCCTTGGTAACCCGCTTCGCCGATCGTTGCTCAACTCTCTCCCCGGTACTGCCGTTACCTGGGTGAAGATTGATGGAACGCTCCACGAGTACTCCACCATCCCTCACATGCGAGAAGAAGTCGTTGAGTTTCTTCTAAATGTGAAGGGCATTCGCCTGCGATCACTTGCCGACCGCCCGGGTCGACTCCGCTTGGAAGTCGATGGAGAGGGTGAAGTTCGCGCAGGTGACATCATGGCAACAGCCGACTTCGAAATCGTTAACCCTGAGCACCACCTTGCAACTCTGGACAAACCGAACGCGCGGCTTTCTGTGGAGTTCAACGTTGAACAGGGTGTTGGCTTCTCTCCTGCGAGCCAGGACGAAGGCCTGCCAATTGGTGTTCTCCCTGTAGACGCCGTTTACACACCAGTCAGAAAGGCTAACTTCTCGGTCGAGCCAACTCGAGTTGGTCAGCGATCAGACCTTGAAAAGCTGATTGTTGAAGTGTGGACCGACCGCACGATTTTGCCGCTTGAAGCGATGCAGGCAGCTGGTAAACAGTTGATGGATCGCTTCTTTCTATTTACTCGACTCGATAAAGAGCCCGAAGAACAGGCAAGTCCCGCAGCAGGTCTTGGAATTTCTCCAGATGTTTACAACACACTTGTTGAAACTCTTGCTCTATCTGCACGAACGCTCAACTGTCTCAAGAGAGCAGGGATCAACCGAGTTGGTGAAGTGCTTTCAATGCCAAAGAGCGAACTACTGAAAATTCGGAACTTCGGTCAGAAGTCTCTCGACGAGCTTTACGACAAGCTTGCTGAGCGAAACCTCCTGCCTGAAGATGACAGCTCCAGTGAAGAAGAGGGTGAGGGCGAAGAGTCTAAAGCCGAAGTTGCAGCTGGTGACGACGCAGGAGCAGACTCCAGTGAGGCATAAGCTAAAGGGTCGACAGTTCGGCCGTGCTTCAGGTTCACGTAAGGCTATGTTCCGGGTAATGGTCACTGACCTGCTCCGCCATGGCCAGATCAAGACCACTGTCGCCAAGGCTAAGGAAATTGGTCCTATGGCAGAAAAAATGGTCACGCTCGGCAAGAAGGGCACCTTGCATGATCGACGCCAGGCAGCAGCTTTCATCACCGACAAGTCGGTTTTGAAGACTGTGTTCGATGACATCGCTCCTCGGTACAAGGAGCGTTCAGGCGGCTACACCCGTATCACTCGCCTTGGTGTTCGCCCTGGCGATGCCGCGGAAATGGCACTCATCGAACTGGTCGATTAATTAGACCAACAACAAAGATGCGTTTCGGACTGGTTGTGGAGTACGACGGGACTGACTTCCACGGCTCCCAACTACAGTCCAATGCTAGAACGGTTCAGGGTGAAATTGAAGACGCTCTGCACAACATCTTTCAAATGAATATAAGAGTGCACTTTGCAAGTCGAACTGACTCCGGAGTGCACGCAAGAGGGCAGGTAGGTCGCTTCGACCACGAAACGGACATGCCTGCTGACAAGATCAGGATTGCTTTGAACCACTACATGACAGAAGACGTGCGCATTCGGTGTGCACAGCTCGTCAAGGACGGACCCGATGGGTTCGATCCTCGTGGTGACGCGTCTGCACGGACATACGTGTACACGTTCAACGACGCGCAATCTGCACCCGCACTCAACCGTAAATACGTGACGCATGTGCGGAAGCAACTCGATGCGGATGTCATGAACACTGCCTGCCAGTCGCTGGTTGGTTCACACGATTTCGCAGCGTTTGCCGGACCAAGCACACCCGCTGATGCACCGACACGACGTGTCGTAGAATCAGCGACCGCTATCCGCACCGGCGACAACATCGAGTTCAAAATCACCGCAACCGCTTACCTGCACCAGCAGATTCGCCGAATCGCAGGTGTTCTTTATGACGTCGGACGAGGCAACTCATCTCACGAGTTGGTTGGACAACTCTTGGCTTCTGCTGAGCGTGGTGCTGCGTCGCATGTCATGCCAGCAACTGGTCTTTGCCTTGAATCGATTAACTACGACGGATCAGGAGAGTGCGGATTACCTACAATATCCACTACTGATTCGCCTGATCTGAGCGTAAACTAGATCGTTGGAAATAACGGACTGAACGACTAATCATGGTTACTAAGCTAAAGCAATACAACCCGAAAGCCTCCGAGATCGTGAACGACTGGCAAGTCGTTGACGCCGAGGGACAGGTGCTCGGTCGACTAGCAACTCAGGTGGCGACGTATCTGATGGGCAAGCACAAGTCCACCTACGTACCACACATGCTGACTGGCGATTTTGTCGTTGTTATTAACGCCGAGAAGATCAAGGTCACCGGCATGAAGGCTGAGCAGAAGATCTACAAGCGACACAGCCAGTACCCGGGTAACCTCAAAGAGATTTCTTACGAACGCATGTCGGAAAAGCACCCGACTCGAGTCATCGAGTTGGCTGTTCGAGGCATGCTTCCTAAAAACAAGCTTGGTCGACAGATGCTGAACCGTCTGAAGATCTACGCTGGCGCTGAACACCCACACAGCGCTCAGGTTCTAGGATCAGAGCGACGTGAAGAGCGCGAAGCCGCTGCGGCAGCTAAGGCAGAAGCCGAGGCGAAGGCAGCAGCCAATAAACCTGCGGCTAAGAAG
>CEUN01001369.1_pt1 | contig 13960 bp, 10 predicted proteins | sample 361501 | NCBI WGS metagenome assembly CEUN01 (sample SAMEA2622801, study PRJEB7988) | marine metagenome | biome: marine biome (ENVO:00000447); feature: marine epipelagic mixed layer (ENVO:xxxxxxxxx); material: "saline water (ENVO:00002010), including plankton (ENVO:xxxxxxxx)" | depth 120 m | reverse complement strand
ACGCGGTACGCTTACCGTGCAGGCCGATGACGCCCAAAATGTTTTGATCGTGGCGGCCCGTACAGATTTACTTCCACTCATTGAGAGCCTGATCAAGAAACTCGATGTCCAGGGAGCTGCCGGAATGAACGATGTCCGCGTTTATCCGCTTGAACACATCGACGGTAACAATTTTCGCCGCATCCTCGAAGAGGTGCATTCGGGGAACAACGCTCTCCGCGAAGGTGATCGTCCGACCATCACCGTCGACACCCGCAGCAACTCTCTCATCGTCGCCGGCAATGAAACCTCATTCGGCGTCGTGGAAAGTCTCACCTCCCTGCTCGACAAGGAACTCCCCCTCGAGCTGCGCGACATCAAGATCATCAAACTCAATCACGCCTCAGCCGCGGTCCTCAGTGGCACCATTCAACAACTCATGGAAGCCCGCGTCGTCCGCCTCAACAATGGCGGACGTCGTGATCCCTCCCAATCCGTTACCATCATCGCCGAGTCCCGCAGCAACAGCCTCCTCGTCACCGGCGGCCAGGACGCCTTCGAGTTGGTGAAGTCATTGGCCGAAAAGCTCGACGAAGCCCCACCAGCCATCAGCGGCACCATCCGCCTCATTACCTTGAAATACGCCGATGCCCGCACGGTCGCGTCCACAATGAGTCAGGTTTTCAGCCAACGCTACGCCAAGGCCTCCAGCGACGAGCAACGCAAGAAGCAGCCAATCATCATCGCCGACGCCCGTATCAATGGCCTACTGGTATCCGCCTCCCAAGACGACAACGAAGCTCTCGATGAACTTGTCGCCAAGTTGGATCAACAACTCACCAACCCGCTGCTCCAAATCACCGTCCTGTCGCTCAACCACAACGACGCTGCCAAAGTCGCGGCCCTTCTCGAAAACTTCTTCGCTGCGAGGCTACGCGCCCGCTCCACCACGGGATCTGTCGCCAGCCCCAGCGAACAGGTCAGTATCGAGACCGACACGCTCAATAACACCCTCATCATTTCGAGCAACACCGAAAACCTTGATCTCATCAAAGGCATCCTCGCCAAGATCGACGTCGAACCAACCACTTCCGGTGGCGTCTTCGAGATGTTCACGCTGGAACACGCAGACGCCAATCGAGTCGCCACCCTCATCGAATCACTCGTCAAGCAGGGCGTCTACCGCCCCGGCCGCTCCGGCGCAGCAGCGACAGCCGCGAGTGCGCTTGCCATCTCGGTCGATTCCCGCAGCAACACGCTCATCGTCTCCGCCAGCCCTGACAATCTCGGCATTGTCCGCACCGTGATCGAACGCGTCGATACCGCCGATTTCGAACCCGGCAGCGAGATCAAGACTTACCAACTCGAACACGCCCAGGCCTCCAACCTCGCCCGCGCGCTGACGAGTTTCTTCGACGCCAAACGCCGAGGCGACGCGAGTGCGCTCAATTCCGCGGAACGTACCATCCCACTCGTGATGATCCCCGATGACCGCATGAACCTCCTCATGGTCACCGGCAGCAAGGAAAGCTTCGATATTCTGGACCGCATCATCCCGCAGCTCGACGGCGAAGACCAGATGGCCCGCCTAAACTACCGCGTCTTCGACCTTGAGAACGCCACCGCTGCCAAACTTCAGGACACCCTTCAACGCCTCTTTAGCAACCGCCCCAGCACGGTCGCGGGTAAAGCCCCCGAACCCATCACGATCATTGCTGATCCCTGGGTGAACGCCCTCTTGGTGAGCGCCGAACTCGAAGACATGACCATGGTTGAAAACCTCATCGAACGCCTCGATGCCGAACAAACCGACCTCGGCATCGCCGTCGAAGTCATCCCGGTCATGAAAGCCAATGCCGAACGCGTCGCCGACACCATCACCGGCCTCTACCGCGCCGGCACCCAAAGCGGCATCCCCGTCGTCATCAACGCCGACGAACGCATGAACGCCATCGTAGTCTCCGGCGGCAAGACCGAGATCGACCGCATCAAGGAAGTCGTCGCCAAACTCGACACCGACCAGGTCTCCCGCGTCACCGAAATCCGCGTCATCCCCCTCGAAGTCGCCATGGCCAGCGACCTCGCCACAACATTGACATCAGCGTTGTCCACCCGACCCAACACCGGAGACAACCTCAGCGCCCGCACCCAATCCGTCCTGCAATTCATCACCCGCACCGAAGACGGCGGTGAACTCATCACCAGCGCCCTCAAGGAATCGGTGCAGATCATCCCCGACAACCGGATGAACTCCCTCATCGTCACCGGTCCGGTCGACTACATGGGCCTCATCGAAAGCATCATCACCCGCCTCGACAAAGGCAGCCCGCGCCAGGCCAAGATAAAAGTCTTCAACCTCCACAACGCCGACGCCAACGACCTCGCGCGAGTCCTCACCGAACTCTTCCGCATGCAACCCGACAACAACGGCCGCACCGTTGAGTACACCTTGGAGAGCGACAAGACCGGTCAATCCGCCAGTGCCGTTGTCGGTTCTGAGGAATCCAGCGCCCTGAGACTCACCGTCAATCGCCGTACCAACAGCCTCCTCGTCGGAGGCTCCGACCGCTACGTCGCCATGGTCGAACAGATCATTGCTTCCTTCGACAACAACAAAGCGGAAGAAAGGAAGACCGAAGTCGTGCGCTTGAAGAATGCCCAAGCCAGCGACATCGCCACCGCCATCCGCGACTTCCTTGACCAAGACCGCCAACGAGTCACCCAAATTCTCGGCGCCGACGCCGTTCAAACGGCACAACGCCTCCTGGATCGTGAGGTCAGCGTCGTAGCCGAAGAAATCAGCAACACCCTGTTGATCAGCAGCAACCCCAGATTCTTTGAACGCATCCGCACCATCATCACCGAGCTCGATAAACCCAATCCGCAGGTCCTGATCCAGGTCCTGTTGACCGAGGTCAGCGTGGACGCCGTCCGCGATCTGGGCGTTGAATGGAACTACACCAAGAGCATTGGCGGTGGAGTCAACCTGGGAAGCCAGGCGATGAATGGCCTGGCCAACATGATGGCCAACCCGGCTATTGGCGGTTACAGCGCGTTGGTCACTGGAAACAACTTCAACTTCCTGTTACGCGCTCTTGAGAACGATGGGCGTCTTGAAGTTCTCAGTCGTCCGCAAATCCTCACCGCGGACAACCAGGAAGCGATGGTAAACATCGGACAGAGAGTCCCTTTGATCACCGACTCACAAACCACCCCTCAAGGTGGTCAGATCAATCAATTCACGTACGAGAACGTTGGCGTAAACCTGAGCGTCACACCGCGCATCACCGGCGATGGTTTTGTGCGGATCGATGTCGCCACCACCAACAGCTCCATCAGCAGCACGCAGGTGCAAATCAACCCAAACGCCACCGTCCCAATCATCGACGAACGCCTGGCCACAACCACGGTAAGTGTCCAGAGCGGCAAGACAGTCGTCATTGGGGGATTGATCAGCAGTTCATCCGACGGTCGCAACAAAAAGGTTCCGCTTCTGGGTAGGATACCAGGCCTTGGCAAACTGTTCAGCAGCAGTTCGGTGAAAGACGAGAAACGCGAGCTGCTGATTTTCCTGACGCCGCAGATTCTGGCTTACGAAGCCCCGACAAATGAGTTCGAAAGCACATTGAATCCCAGCGACTTTTCGAGGGGCGAATTGAAGACGTCACCGTTGAGTGAAGAGCTGAAGTTCGACGACATGAAGAAGCGGCTTTTGAACCCGCTTCTTCAGGAGACCAACAAACCAGGTCTCCATCAATTGCAATGATCGACAGCGTGCGGCCGAAACGTTCCTGAGATTACGATCGTAGACGAGACAGACTGAGTCAGATTCGCATTGCAATTCTTCTCGCCGGGCCGCTTGCTCGGATCTATCCGATTCTGCTTGTTCATTTTTTGGCTTCTGACCGTGACGCATCTGGTCGGTGAATCGCCGTGGTGGGCGAGGCGTTGGACGGAGCGGCAATCGGTGCGGACGGGCGGGGCGTGGGTGCGGGTGCCGTATGAGGCGGGGATTGCGAAGGGGCGATTTGTCGATCTGGTGGGGGCGGAGGAGCTTCCGCATTGGACACAGACGATTGAGGTGTCGGATTTGCAGTCGATTGCCGTGGATCCGGCGGTGCATTACGGGTTTCCACGCCTGATCCGAGCCAAGGATGGTCGCTTGTTGTTGTTCTACCGGGTGGGCATTTCGCATGCGAAGGATCCGGCGACGATCGCCCAGCGGACTTCGTTCGACGGGGGTGGTTCCTGGTCCGCAGAGCGGATCATTCACCGGGATCCGGACGGGTATAGCGCACATAATCCCGTGGCTGTGGTGGCCCCTGACGGGCGGGTTCTGTTGTTCGTATCCAGCTATAACTTTCGGCACCGTCGTAAGCTGCCAATGTATTGGGCGCATTCGGATGATCACGGCGAGACGTGGTCGTCCTTCACGAAGTTCGACGAGCATCCTTCGCGATCCACCTACTACATGACGGATGTCGAACGCACAGACTCCGGCTTGTTCGGGATGTCGGCTGGATTCGCAGCGGATGCGCGGACTCAGTGTCACAACATCTTCTGGTATTCAAAGGACGGGCGGGATTGGACGATTCGTTCGTTCCATACGCAGCCAGCGGAGAACCGAGGTGATGAAGTGGATTTGTTCCACCTGAGTGGGGAACGCTTCATGGTTTTTCATCGCGATCGTCGGCAGCAGACCACCTGGCGGGTGCGCTCGGAGGATGCAGGGCGCACTTGGACTGAGCGGGAGGATCTGGGCGACCAGGTTGAGATCCTGCAACGTCCCTTCGCGACGCGCCTGACGGACGAAGTCACTCTCCTGAGCGGTAGGGACGCCAAGCGCAAGCTGGTGGTCGTCTACGTCTCACGCGACGGTGGGGAGACCTTTGGCGAACGGCACGTGATCGACTCCTATTCCGCGGATGGCGCGTACACTTCCGCCGTCCGGCTTAGCGATCGCCAAGCCCTGTTGGTCTACTACGGCGACCGGCCCGCGTTTCGTGGCAAACCGGACATTCGGCAGGTCACCTTGACCATTCACGATCGGCCGACGTACGTGTGTTTTCAGGGCTCGACCAATCGGGTTCATTTCTACTCCCGACGTAACCAGAACGAAACGACCGAGGATCGCACTTTTGCCTGGCTCTCTCCACCCGGCGGCTGGGCAACAGCGACGATCAATCCCACCAAAGTGCCCCGAGGCAACATCCCTCTCCTGAGGGAGCGAACATGGTCGGGCTCATTTCCGCCCCCTGAGGATCCCGATGCGATCGCGCCGTATTGGTCAGCCACCAAGAGCGGCAATGCCAACACCAAACGCGAAGCAGAACGGGTCCTGAGAATCTACGATCGGGGAGCGGGCGGAGGGGAGTTTGCGCACCTGGGCCGCCCATGGGAACTCACACCGGAGCGCAAGGCAGAGATTGAAGTCACCTTGCGCGTCATCTCCTGCAGCGCGCCCGGCGGTTGCATGCTGCGGATCGCCGACGGCCGGAATGAAGAAGCCTTCACCTTCTTTCCCGATCGTATCCAGGCCAATCGCTCCAGACTCGAGGCCAAGGTGGATCTCAGCACCGAGTTTACGACCCTCCGCTTCACCGTTGGAGACTCAGGATATCAAGTCCGCACGGGCGACCGCCTGCTACTTGATGGTCGGAACAAGTTCTCATCACCCGCTCACAGCGGCCGTCGGATAATCCACTTTGGCAGCGGCAGCAGCGTGGGACAGGGTGAGGCACTTTGGAAACGCGTCAGCTACCGGATCACCGAAGATCGAAGGCCTGTCAATTCTCAGCGGCCATGATCGATCCTCCAGCGAGCTTTCCAATGATGGAGTCGCAGATGGAGGATTCTATTCACTTCTGAAACTGCGGAGAATTTGATCGGCCATTCTTACTGCTTGTCAGGCAGATTCCAGAACGTGCCGGCGATGTAGCAGTTGGATTGATCTTTGTTGAAATAGTACACAGTGAATATCCGGCCATCGGGTAGTTGGATCGAAACGGGATAGCCAAGATCCCAGTCGCCAACACGGCTCTTGGTTCCGGCAGGCGCGCCACCATCCATGCGAATGACAATTTCGTTCTCGAGACCCCAGGTGACGCCGTGGTCGTCACTGAGACAGGCGCGGATGCCGAAGGGATGCCGACGGTAACCGTAAGTCATCAGCAGGCGACCGTCACGCAAGGGCAATAGGTGTTGCGGATATCCCCAGACCTTCGTTTTCTTTATCTCGCCCCAAGTCTTGCCGTGGTCGGTGGAGCGGGTAATGCGGGCAAATCCATCCATGTCCACGCGACTGGCCATAATCCAGGCGCGGTTCGGGATGACGCTCATGAACGGCTCGTCATACCAGATGTAATCATAGGGGCCGGGCTTGTAGATCGTGTACGTGGCAAGCCCCGTCCGGATCCATGATCGACCGAGGTCTTGCGAGCGCCATGCGGAATTCGCCATGAGTGTCACCTGTTGACGGCCGATCATCGTGAAGTTCGTCTGAATCACCCTTCGCAGTCCGCCGTAGACAATGTGACCATCTTCATCCAAGACGGCGCCATGCGGACCAAATACGGGTGTGTCCACGGGAGCACTCCAAGTCCGCCCGCCGTCTTTGGAGATGCAGGAGTAGTCCATCGAGAAAAGTAGCAATCGGTCGTCCGGCATGCGCAGCAGGCTGGGATCGCGATCGTCCAAGCCGGGACGATCAACCGCAGTGACGCGAGGTTGCCAGGTGCGACCTCTATCGCGGGAGCGGCTGAGGCTGATCTTGCCGATGTCCTGAATCATGTGTCTGGTCGACTCCCGATAAACGACAACGAGTTCTCCATTCTCAAGGCGTTCTATCCCGGGGAAGGCGAGATGTTTGGTGTCGTCTTTGGCAATGACGACGTGATCGGATGCAAGCCAGCGTTTGACGGTCTTGGCGGGGCGAGATTGGCCAGCGACTTTCGCTTTCGCGGGGGAGAAGCGCAGTGCGTGGAGATAGACGGGTTTGCCGAGGCTTCGGAGAACGATCTTCCTGCCAGTGAGATTCCAGCGGTGGCCGGCCAGGATCTCGGTGTCGAAGTGGAAATCCGGAAAACCTTTGGCCATGACGATCTCGTTTTCAGATTCGTCATCAAGAGAAAGCTGGAAGGCCATCGTCGACAGATCGGCGAAGGTTGCATCGGATTGCGCGGCACCGCCTGCGTTGACGGCACGCACCTGGGCATAGACGTCGTAGGTTCCCTCCAGTCCGACATCGATCGTGAGATCCGGCGCATCAGGCCGGGCGTTAAGCAGATTTCGATACCAACGGATCTCATCGCTGCTCTTTGGTGTGCGAAGCAGCCAGCCTTTGTTTGTCTGACGATCGATTGTGATTGCCGATCGGGGTTGAACCCGCCCTTCGGCAATCAGCTCACCAATGTCGAAGTTCACCTCGCTGGTCGCGTGATAAATCGGCAATTCGATGCGTTGGAGATCAGGCGAAGCGGCACGCAGCTCACCAAACAGAGCACAGACGATTACAATTATCCAAACGCGTGTTTCCAATCGGATCATCACGGGCAAGTCGTAGCCCGTTGTGGTTGCGGCAACAAGGCCTGATTGCGTTCGCCGTCACGCGGCATTGCAAGGTAGCGAGATCGTGGATGCAGTTGTAAGATTTCAAACGATGCCACTACCCGCCCGACAGACCCGCCGTTTCCGTTGACACGTGATTGAGAAGGAAGAATCCGAAACGCTGGATTCCATTCGAGGAATGGCCGCGTTGGTGGTGCTGCTGACGCGTGTCATGCAGTGGTTCCTCTGTCCGTTGATCGGGTGAGATCGTCCCGCGGTGTCCGTTACCACCCATTTGGCTAATTTCGCGGTGTTGGCGTTCTTTGCGCTGGCTGTTGCGGCGCTCATCCACGGGCTCGGTATGCACGGTGCGGAATCGTTCCAAACAGATACGGACAAGTGGGTGGAACGCGAAGAGGTTTCCCCTGCGCACGAAGGCGGTCAGCGTCAACGCGCCCATGTGGTCGCTGGTGATCGAATTTTGGGCCTGCTTCATTGCTCTGCTGGGAGCAGGTGCGGTGTTCGGACCGGCCCATCAGAAGCGTGAAGAAAAGTCTGCCGGATTGATTCACGCGATCGCGTTCCTGCTCCTGATGCTGGTCTTTGCTGCGCGCCCCCCTGGCGATCTTCCAATATCAGTTCTACAGGGCAATCGGTGTGCTTTGGTATTTTCATCGGGAGCACAAGCGCCTGGTCAATGGGGTCTTCGGAGGTTTTGCTCTGCTCGGCGTCCTGACGATCCTACGCTGTTCATCGCTGGAGGAAGAATGGCATCTCTTGTTCGAGAACGGTGCGGCCGGCATCTGGGGTGTGTCCACCAAGGGCGCATTACTGATCCTGCTGGTCGTTGCGTTTCGGCTGCTACGAAAGCTGCTCACGCGCAGATACTTCGCGCGCCTGTCACGCTCGTCATACACGCTCTACTTATTCCATTACCCGATGCTCTGCGTGATATTTTCCATCTTCCATCTCGACTATCTGGGTTGGGATGTGTTGTCTCGCGGAGTCTTCCTGTTGGTGATTACCTGTGGGATAGTGATCGCCTGCCATGTGCTGGCCGTTCCACTTGAAAACAAGACAGCTTGGTTGTCTCGAATGGATCGAATCCGGGCAAGGTGGAAGGCTACCGCGCTGGCTGATCACAAGACCTGAGTGGATCCAGCGGAGCTACTTGAATTCCTGTTCCTGCCTGATGCCAAACTTCTCAATGCGCTTGCGCAAGGTAGCACGGGTGATGCCGAGCAGCTTGGAGGCCTGGACCTGGTTGCCACCTGTCTCCTTGAGCGCGCAAATGACCAGTTCGCGTTCAACCGCCGGAATAATCTGGAGGTCGCTGTTGTCTCGCGCCCATTTGAACAGGGCAGCAGCCAAGGATGGGATGTCGTCGCCGGTGGGAGCCACAGCTTGGGTGCCGGTTGTTGCGGGCGAAGTCGGTGTTGAATTGCCCGACAGTTCGTCGGGTAGATCACTGATCAACAGTGACTGGCCTTTGCAAACCACGAAGGCGCGTTGGATGACGTTTTCCAGTTCACGTACGTTGCCCGGCCAATTGTAGCGCTCCAATGCCGCGATGGCTTGGGCATGAACGGAGGTCACAGACTTCTGCAATTCACGGGCGAACTTCTGGAGGAAGTAGTTCACCAGGAGACGAATATCGCCCGGACGTTCACAAAGCGGGGGCATGAGGATGCGAACCACGTTTAGGCGATAGAAAAGATCTTCGCGGAATTCCTGGTTCGAAACCGCGTCCTCAAGGTTCTTGTTCGTGGCCGCGATGACGCGCACATCGACTTTTACCGGATTGTTTCCACCGACGCGCTCGATGGTTCCGTTTTGAAGGACTCGCAGAATCTTCGTCTGCGTCTGCAGGGACATGTCACCGATCTCATCCAGAAAGATGGTTCCGCGATTGCATTGCTCAAACTTCCCGATGCGTTGAGAGGTGGCGCCCGTAAAGGCGCCTTTCTCATGACCGAAGAGTTCGCTTTCCAGAAGGTTTTCCGGAATCGCAGCACAGTTGATGGCAAGGAAAGGCTGTTCACTGCGATTGCCGTGGGAATAGATCGCGCGGGCAACTAGTTCCTTGCCCGTGCCGCTCTCGCCGGTGATGAGAGCCGTTGCATTGGACGTCGCCAATTGGCCGATCATCTTGAAAACGTCCTGCATGGGTTCGCTGTGGCCGACGATGCCGATGTCGTAGTCTTCGGATTCGAGCAACGGCTCGTAGGACACCACCTGCTTCATGGCGCGGGCCGCATCGAGCGCCTTCGCCACGACTTTCTTCAGCTTGGGAATGTCAAAGGGCTTGAGCAGGTAATCAAAGGCGCCGAGTTTCATCGCTTCGATGGCGGTCTGCGTCGTGCCATAGGCGGTCATCATGATTACCGGCACTTTTGCATCCAGTTCGCGCATCTTTGCCAAAGTCTCCAATCCGGTCATGCCACCCATGCGGACATCCATGATGATGAGATCGGGCTTGAAGCGTGGCAGGATGGCCAATCCGTCCTCTCCGCTGTCAGCGGTCTCGATCTGGATGTCCGGGGAACTGAAGATACGACGGAACGAGTACTGCACGTCCGTTTCGTCGTCTATGATCAGCAGCTTATCCATCGGTTGATTGACAGTCAGTTTCGCGAATCGGCATCTCTAGAAAATCGCCATGGCCGCGAGAGGTTCTCATAATTTGCCACTGATCAACCCGACCAGGCTGCAGCCGATCACGGTGTTCAAGCCAAGCTCATTTGCAGCGGAAACGATCCCGGGTTCGTCCGTACCGGGGTTCAGCCAAAGTTCATCGCATCCACGATCTGCGATCTGCGGCAGGACTTTCAGCAATATCGCCGGCGGGAGGTAGGCACTGACCACGTTAGGCTTTTCAGGAATCGATTCGATATTGGCGAACGCGGTGAGTCCTTCAATTTCGTCGGCCTTCGGATTCACCGGGTAAACCTGATAGCCCCTGTCGCGAAAGGCGTGGACGGCGCGATTCCCATATTTTTCGGGATTCGAACTGGCACCAAGAATCGCGACGGTCTTCATGTTCAAACAAGGCCGGCGGTCTGATCGCAGCCGCACATGAGGTTGTAACTCTGAATCGCCTGTCCGCTCGCGCCTTTCATGATGTTGTCTTCCACACTCATCACAATGAGGCGACCCGTGCGGATGTCCAGACGCCAGGCGATATCAATGTAGTTGGTGCCGACGACGTTTTTGGTATCGGGCAGCGCGCCGTCGGTCAGAATCCGTACGAATGGTTCATCCGCATAGGCTTCGTTGAGAGCATCGCCGATTCTTGCATTAAGCTGCTCCAATTCAGATTCGGATTCGAAGAATTTGTCCGGAGCAAGGTAGAGGGTGGTGAGTATTCCGCGGTTGATCGGAATGAGGTGCGGGATGAATTGAATCGTTATGTCACGGCCCGCCGCGATGGAGAGTTCCTGTTCGATCTCGGAAAGATGCCGATGTTTGGGAACGCCGTACGGCCGCACGCTTTCATTGCATTCCACGAACAGATAGGGCACCTCGGTTTTCCTTCCGGCACCGCTGACGCCACTCATGGAATCGGCAATGATACTCGTGGGTTTAATGAGGCCGGCTTTGATGAGCGGGATCGTTGGCAGGAGAATGCTTGTTGGATAGCAGCCGGGACTGGCCACAAGTTCAGCACCTTCAATGGCCGTGCGATATACCTCCGGCAAACCGTAAACTGCTCGCGCCAAGAGATCGGGGGCCGGATGCTCCTTTCCATAGAACTCGCGATATACGTCGGCGTGGTTAAGCCGAAAATCCGCACTGAGATCGATCACGCGCTTTCCCTTCTCCATCAATCCGGATGCGTATTCAGCAGCCACTCCATGAGGCAATGCAAGGAAGATGATGTCGGCCTTGACCGCGAGGCTGTTGACGTCGGGTTCCTCGAATTTCAATTCGCGCGCGACGGGATGAGCAGCGTATTTGGGAAAGATCTCGGCCAGGGTCTTGCCAGCGTATTGGCGGGAGGTCACCGCGGTGAGTTCTGCGTGGGGATGATGCAGAAGCAGGCGCACCAGTTCCTCCCCCGAGTAACCGGATGCTCCTACAATGGCGGTTTTGACACTGTTCATGTTCGTAAGTCTGTAAGTGGTGTTGAGAATTGGGAATCAAAAACAAAAAACCCCGCGGACAATGCCCGCGGGGTTTTCGAAATCGCAGAGCTGTTATCGTTTGCTGTACTGGTAGCGCTTGCGGGCACCGGGCTGACCGTACTTCTTGCGCTCCTTCATACGAGGATCGCGAGTCAATAGGCCTTCAGCCTTGAGAACGGGACGATGTTCGGCGTCGACCTTCAACAGGGCACGGGCTATCCCGTGACGGGTCGCGCCGGCTTGTCCGATTGGGCCTCCGCCTTGAACGTTGACCTTTACATCAAACTTTTCAACGACATCGACGACCTTCAGCGGCTGGGTAACCAAGCCTTGATGTTCGTCAGAGGGAAAGTAGTTATCAAACTCGCGGCCGTTCACAGTGATCTTGCCGGATCCGGCAGACATGCGAACACGAGCGACAGCCGTCTTACGGCGACCGGTTGCAATGAATTCTTCAGCCATGATGAAAATTATTTGATTTCGAGAGCCGCGGGTTGCTGCGCCTCGTGGTCGTGCTTGTCGCCCTTGTAAACCTTGAGCTTGGTGTAGAGCCGACGGCCAAGTGTGTTCTTCGGGAGCATACCTTTCACCGCACGCTCGATGATTTTCTCGGGATGACGATCACGGAGATCGGCGGCCTTGGTGTACTTCTCGCCACCGCGCCAACCTGAATAGGTCATATAAACCTTTCCCTGCTCCTTCTTGCCGGTGAGCTTGACCTTCTCGGCGTTGATTACGACGACAAAATCACCGCAGTCCAGATGTGGCGTAAAAGTGGGCTTGTTCTTCCCACGGAGCACGTCGGCAACCTGCGAGGCGAGCCTTCCCAGCACCACACCGTCAGCGTCAACGACGTGCCACTTGCGTTGGTTCAAATGATCTTTCGGCAAATGAGTTTTCATGCGAAATCCCTCAAAAAGGGACGCGGAAACTATCAAAAGGCATCGATTAGTCAACAGCTTCTTTGGGAAAATACGCATTTCGGCGCGTGACCTGCTTGATCGATTGTCGCCAACCCTTTCCGATTGCCGAGCTGACAAGGATCTGGACAATTTCACGCATGAAATCTCTCTTTTCAGCCATTCTAGTTGCTGCGCTCGCGACCGTTCCATTTCAGAGCCAAGGAGCGAGGGCAAAGACCAAGGTGTGGACGGACGCGGAAGATGCCTCCCTCCCTGAAGATTTCAAGCTCCAAGGAGAATACGCCGGCAATGGGCACGGCGCGCATGTGATCGCTTTGGGTGATGGCGAGCTGCACGTGGTCTTGTATCCGGGTGGCCTGCCGGGGGACGGTTGGGATGGCAAGAACCGAAGTCTGCTCGCTGGCAAAATTGCTGATGGAAAAGCGAAGCTCAAAGCCGCAGGTGGCAATCGGAAGTATCTTGCCAAACCAGCCGATCAGTTTTCTGCATCGAAGAACTATCCACCTGAAGGCCACAAGGAACACTCGGGAACGATCAAGAACGGTCGTCTCGTCGTGACCGATGACTCCGGCACGAAGATCGTATTGAAGAAGACTGTCCGGAAAAGCCCGACGCTTGGCAAACGGCCGCCTGCCGCAGCAAAGGTGTTGTTCAACGGAAGCAACTCCGACGCGTTTGCCGGTGGCCGGCTCGACGAGGCCACGAAACTGCTTAACACCGACGGCAAGGACATCCGCACAAAGGACAAGTTCAGCAACTACATCATGCACATTGAATTCATGTTGCCCTATCGACCACAGGCGCGCGGTCAGGGACGAGGCAATAGCGGCTTCTACCAGGTTGATCATTACGAAGTGCAGATCCTCGACTCGTTTGGATTGGAAGGTCTGAACAACGAATGTGGTGGCGTCTACACCAAGGCCAATCCAATGGTGAACATGTGTTTCCCTCCACTCACCTGGCAGACCTACGACGTCGAGTTCACGAACTCAATCAGCAAGGATGGCAAGAAGGTGAAGAACGCCCGCATGACCTTGCGCCACAACGGAGTGATGATTCACGACGACTTGGAAATCAATGGCGTCACTGGTGGTTCACGGAAGGAGCCCGAAGGCACGCCCGGACCGATCAAGCTTCAAGGACATGGCAATCCGCTTCAGTTCCGGAACGTCTGGATCGTCGAGAAGTAATCCAGGCCTCCGGAGACTCAAATGCGCGCTCAATGGAATCGGTTTCATGTTCAAAGACCCAGATCTCATTCGTGCCCTTGGCCAGGTCAATGAACCAGAAGTCCCCCGCTCCATTGCTTGCGACGTTGAGTTTGTTATCCCCGAGCCGATTGCCCGCGCTGTTCCCGTTGATAAACGCATTGGACTGTGTCCACGGCGT
>CEUN01123295.1_pt1 | contig 13981 bp, 8 predicted proteins | sample 361501 | NCBI WGS metagenome assembly CEUN01 (sample SAMEA2622801, study PRJEB7988) | marine metagenome | biome: marine biome (ENVO:00000447); feature: marine epipelagic mixed layer (ENVO:xxxxxxxxx); material: "saline water (ENVO:00002010), including plankton (ENVO:xxxxxxxx)" | depth 120 m | reverse complement strand
CGCTCTTCTGCTTGTTGCCCCAGCGGTTGTCGACCAGGTGGTCGTCGACGAAATACTGCGGTTCGAAACCAATCGCGACGGGCTCGTCGGGAATGGCCGCGGCGAGGGAGAACGAACCGGCAAGTGTGACGACAAGAATCGCGTTGATGTCGTTGAGACTCATATCCGTCGATAGCCTTCGGGGGATGCAATTTCAAGTCCGGTGATGACAGTTTCCATCCCAGGGCGGTCCGTATGGATTGGCATTGATTCACGACGAAAAGAGCCGAAGCATGTGCGCATGCTGTCACGTTGGCTAGGTTCCGTCCTCGGTCTGTTTGTCGTCGCTTGTGGGGCGGCTGATGGCGAGGCGACTTTGGGTGAACGATTGAAGGGGCGGTTCTACGCCTTGACCGAAGAACGAGATGCGGCATTTGAGAAGCTGAACGGGCAGCCGGCACTGCGTAGTTGGCAGCAGGACCGCCGCCGGTTCTTTCAGCAACAGATCGGGGCGTTTCCCGGACGCACGCCGTTGAAAGCGCGGGTGACCGGGCGCTTGCAGGGCAAGGGCTATCAAATCGAGAAAGTGATGTTTGAAAGCCGGCCTCGCCACACGGTGACGGGCAATCTCTACCTGCCTGAATCCAAGGGACCGCATCCGGTAATCCTCATCCCCTGTGGTCACAGTCACAACGGCAAGGCTTCCGGGCAGTATCAACGCGCGGCCATTCTCTTTGCGCAGAATGGCATGGCAGCCTTTTGCTACGATCCGATCGGTCAGGGAGAACGCTACCAGGTCATCGATCCGGCCGGCGGCAAGACCCACTTCGAGGACATCCCCCGCAAGCTCGCCGTGCCGCATCCGACCGTCCGTCATCTGTGCACAACCGAACACACCCTGATCGGCGTGGGCAGCATCCTGCTCGGTGAAAACGTCGCGCAATACCGTATCTGGGACGGCATGCGCGCAATTGATTACCTGCAAAGTCGCACGGACATTCAGGCGGACAAGATCGGCTGCACCGGCAATTCCGGCGGGGGCACCTTGACCTCCTACCTCATGGCTCTCGACGATCGCATCAAGGCCGCTTCGCCCGGTTCGTATCTGACAACATTCAAGAAACTGATCGAGATAAAAGGCCCGCAGGACGCCGAGCAGAACATCTTCGGGCAGATCGCCTTTGGGATGGGTGCTTCGGATTACCTGATCATGCGTGCGCCCGTGCCGATCCTGATCTGCGCCAGCACGCGCGATTCGACCTTTCACATCGAAGGCGCGCGCAAGGTTTTCGAACAGGCGAATCGTTTCTACTCCCACCTCGGCTTTCCCGAACGCGTGGCCTTGAACGAGGCCGACGTTCCGCATGGTTATTACCTCCAGCACCGTGAAGCCGTCGCCCGTTGGATGCATCGTTGGCTCGTTGGCCGGGACAAGGTGATCTGGGAAAAGCCCCGCTCCGAATGGCCCGCCGAAGTCACCGACACCTTCCTGCGTTCCCTGAGCGAACCTGTTTGGACGGCGGAACAACTGCAATGCTCGCCCGCCGGTCAGGTGATGTTGCTGGACGGCGAACGTTCGGCTTTCGAGCTCAACGCCGACAAAGCCAAAGGACTGACCCACGCCCGTCGAAAAACCTGGAGCAGATTCTCCGCCCAAGAAAAGCGAGAGGTCATCCGCAAAACCATCGGCATGAAAGTCGTCGCGAAAACCCGCTTTGAATCCAGCGGTTCGCCACGTGAAGAAGAGTCCTGCGTAATCACCCACATCCTTATGCGGCGGACGAACCAGATCACGCTCGCAGCCAAGGTCTACGTCCCGACCGGCAAAGTCACACAGCACACACTGCTCCTGCACGACCGCGGGATAGCAGCGGAAGAACTTCCCTTGGCGTTGGCAAAAAAAGGGCATCGCGTGGTGTCCGCCGAGTTGAGCGGCATCGGGCTCACGGACGTGCCGGCCAACAAGCGCACCTGGGCCTACGGCCGCTTCGGCCTCGACAACCAGGAAATCCTCACCGCCTACCTCATGGGTGATTCCTTCGTCCGTATGCGGGTCGACGATGCACTGGCCTGGGCAAGTTATTTCGACAATCGCAAGCCCGACGTGATCGCGATTGGTGAAGCCGCCATCCCGGTATTGCACGCAGCCGCGCTCGCCCCCGAACGCTTTGGCAACATCAAGCTACAGAAAATGATCAGGTCCTGGAATGATGTCGTTAGCGCTCCGGAACACTACAACCAACTGGTCAATGCCGTTCACGGAGCGCTGCGCCACTATGACCTGACGGACCTCGTGAACTTGACCCAAGCCCAAGTCACCGATGCCGCTGACGTCGATTGGAAACCATGAAGATTCGAGCCGGCAGAGGAGCAACCCGCCGGGCAGACTCGCAAGCTCGTCCCTCCAATTGCACCCAGGGCGTGCTTCGATATCCGCTGGAGGGACGAGCTTGCGAGTCCGTGGTTGATCTATTGAATTAACGCATGAAATCACTGTTCACCCTCTTCTCGTTTGCCTCCCTTTCGCTCGCCAGCGCAGCCGAATGGGAAGTCGTCGTCAGCCCGCGCATAACCGTCATCGAACAAAAAGGCATTACCGGAGGTGGTCGTCTCGTGATGACCGGCAATCGCGTGCTGAACTTCTTTCAAGATCACCCGGACGATTACGGCGGCTCCAGAGGCATGGCCTCCGCCATTTCCGAAGACAGAGGGATGACCTGGACAAAGGGCCCGAGGAATTGGCCGATGCAGGACATGGTCGTCACTTGGGCCGACAAATTACGCAACGGCACGCTGCTCGCCTTCGGAATCCATTGGCTTCCCGATCCCGCCAAACGTCGCAATCCCGAACCCCAACTTCCACCCGCCGACGCCTATCAAATCGGCATTTCAAAAGACGGCGGACAAACCTGGAAGCTCGAGCGTGCCACCATCGAATGCCCGCTGGACATCGGTTACATCGCCCGCCCGTTGCCGCACATCATCGAGCACGAAAATCGAATGCTTATGCCCGCCTATACTTGGAGCAAACGCGGCAACAAGGTCGTGCTGCTGGAAAGCGGTGACGGAGGTCGCAAATGGCAAGTCCGCTCCATGATCACCACGGCAGTCGCAATGATCAAGGCTGGCGCATACGTCTCGACACCCTGGCTGGAATCGACTGTCTCACCTACGATCGATGGCGAACTCCTGGCCGTCGTTCGCACCGGCAGCACGGTGAAATCAAAACTCGTTTCCACCCGTTCGTCCGACGGTGGCAAGACCTGGACCCCGGCGAAAGTCCTGCCCTTTGCCGGCAAGTTGCCAACTTTGCGCCTACTTGAAAACGGAGTCCTCACCGTCACCACCGCCCTCAGCCGCAACCACTGTCGCGTCTACCTCTCCGCCGACGGTGCCGGTCGCAGTTGGAGCGATACTTTCGTCATCAGCAGTCTTACCGGAGGGAACGTGGGCGTAATCAGAGATGGCAAAAACAAGCTCCTCCTTGCCACCCCCGGCAACCGCCGCATCGACGCGTTCCATGTAAGAGTCGCTCCCAAACCCAAGCTATCCAAACAACTTGAGCCACCCACTGATCCGAAATTCGCCAAGGGAACACTCACCTGGAAACCTTCACCTGACGCTGTCGCCTATCGTGTAACTCCAGTGCTGGTCAAACCTGGGAAAGCTTTCCCAACAACGTTGATCCAACGCTACGCTCCCATCGAAACCAAGAAAGCCAGCGCCAACCTCCGTCGCCAACTCCTACCTGGAAGCGCCTACACTTTTGAGATCTCCGCAGTGAACGCCCACGGACAAGTATCAGCTGCTGTCCGCAGCGAAGATTTTCAGCTGTGAGGCAATCGCTCGGAAAAAATATACGAATCTGGATTTGGAAGTTGGAGAATGTGGAGATTGCCGAATACTGCCGATATGCGATGGCAATTCATTGTTCTTGTGGGATTGAATGTTCTGTTTTGTCCGGGTTGGGCGGCCGAGCCTATTGCCGATTCGGATCTTCGGACGAAACCGGAATTGTTGCGCGGCTATAGCGATGCGGAACTGAAGGCGGCGCGCTTGGCCGTGCCGAAGCGCGAGGAGCCGGCCACGCCGGAGCCGAATCCGAGAACGGTGTCAGTTCGCGGACTGGTGTTTGAGGACCGGAATGGGAATGGCCGACGTGATGCGGGTGAAACTGGGATGCCGGAGGTCAGCGTCAGCGATGGGCAGCGGGTTTCGCGAACGGATGAGGATGGTTCATTTCGATTCGAATTTGCGATCACCACAGATCGGCATCATCGCTTCGTGACGGCGACCCGACCGAACGGGTTCAAACCGACGACTTCGTATTATGGTCGGATTCCCTTTGACGAGAATACCAAAGAGTATGAGTTCAAGTTTGGGTTTGTTCGAGATGCGGCGTCGGCGAAGCCGGACTTCTGGTTCATGGCTGCGAGCGACAGCCAATTCACCACGATCGAGCAGATGATCCCGACGGCGAAGGACTACGCGCAGTTGACCTCCGCGCCGGGTGATCCCGCATTTATGGTGACGGCGGGCGATCTCACCATGAACGGCACGATGTTCGAATGGGACATGTATGATTACATCCGCAGGTCGTCGAAGATTCCCGTCTACGAAGGCTTTGGCGGTCACGACGGGAATTTCCTGAAGCCGCGGAGCACGGCGAATTTTGAAGAGCGCATCGGGCCGCCTTACTATTCGTGGAATTACGGCGGGGTGCATTTCATGCAGATCATCAGTGAGACCGGTTACCTGCCGACCGCCGCGCAACGCCGGCAATACGCCTGGATACAGGCGGATCTTGAGTCGTTGAAACCGGGCACTCCGGTGATTGCCATTTCCCACTATCCCTTGGATGCGGATTGGTTTGATCGGCGTCGCAAACAGAACATCAACGTCATCTGTCAAATCGGTGCGCATTGGCATGCGGTTCAGGCCGGGAGTCGGCATGGTGTCCCCGTGCTCATAAGTGCACCCGCGCGGGGGAAGGATTGGGGGGCGTTCTCGCGAACCTATCGGTGGGTGCATGTTTCACCCAAAGGAGTCACTTCCCAACTTCGCGTCGCCGGTCAATACGAACGCTTGGAAATGGTCGCTCCCGCAACCGAAACAACCCTCGGCAAACAACCGCTTGTCGTTCTTGCCTACGACACCGCCACGCCTGTTGAATCGGTAGTCTGCAGTTGGACTTCTCCATCGAAGAAACGCGTGGAGACCAAGTTGGAAGCCCGCGGTGATTGGTCGTGGTCGGGAGACTTCACTCCGAGCGAACCGGGCATTTGGACCGCTGAAATCCAGGCACAGGCCAACGGAAGATTCTGGAAACGCACGACGACGGTTGAGGTGCAATCAAAGCCACGGCCGACCGCCAAACCGGACGGTGATTTCAAATGGATGCTCGATGGAGAAACCCACCCTCGTCGTTTTGCGCGTGGCCCCAAGCCGCCGTTGACCCCGTTGTGGGTTCGCAACACCGGAGCCATCCACGTGCTGCACAACACGCCTGCGATTGCCGATGGTCGCGTCTACGTAAATGTTGGAAATCCGAATGCCGGATCGCCCGGCGCCGGGGTCTTGTGTCTCGATGCAGCGACCGGGGAAAAGCTCTGGTTTGCGCCGTCACCAAAGGGCGACATGCGCGCTCCCGTGACATTGCGCGACGGCGTGGTCTATGCCATCAGCGCTGAAAGCTGGGTGGGCGCCTGGCGAGCGAATGACGGAAAGCGCCTCTGGGCCAGGCCACTCAAACCGGACTACGAACATGGCCGGCCGCTCGCGATCAACAACACACCGCCGGTGCCCACGGACCATGGATTGATCTGTGCCAATTGGCGTTCGGACCACCAGCTCCTCGATTATGCCACCGGCCGGACTCTCGCGGAGATCAAAGCCGACGTCGGCTATTATGCGTCCTTTGCCAATGTGTCCGACGACGTCCTGTTTGCCGTACGGCGCGGACGCGCCGCTTCCGTCCGTCTGCCCGGCGGCGAACCCGTCTGGCACCAGCCGGAAACTTCCCGTTCCACTTCCGCCCCCATTATCGTCGGCGACCAGTTGATCTACGCCGGCTCCTCCGGCATCCGCGTTCGCAAAGCCGACACCGGCGAAATGATCTGGCAGGCGGGTCACGGAAACGCCGGCTACCAGAACGCCATTCCGGTGGTGTGGGACGACTTGCTCATTGCCAATGGAGAACATATGCGGGCGCTCGATCGATCAACCGGCAAGGAAGTCTGGCGGGTCCTTTGCGCACAAGATGTCGAACGTTTTAAACGCTCACGCCGGCAAACCATGGCCGGAAGTTCCACCCCGGTCATTGCCGGAGACTTTGCGTGGTTGGGCCACGACGACGGCTCACTGCGCGCCGTCGGGAAGGACGGCAAAGTGGTTTGGGCATACCACGTTGGAGTTCCCATCAAGACCTCTCCCGTCGTCACCGGAAATCTGATCCTCATCCACGACTTCGCCGGCAACCTGTGGTGCTTTGGTGGCAAATCGTTTTCAACAGCAAACTAAACGTCGCATCGCTGCCAACCGCTCGCCCCCGTGAAATCGCCCCCTTCGCCCTGCTGCTGATAACCGGAATTGGCAAGACTCCGGTTCACAACTTCTAAATCTGACCGCCATGTAGCACGTTGGCGATCTTATGACCTTGTCGTTCGCACACCGGAAGGCCACTCAGGCACTGAATTGCTTTGCCGAGTGTTCCGGTGGCCGCCTCAACAAGATGAAGGCTCTCAAGCTGGTTTTCTTCGCCGGTCGCCATCATCTGCGGTGCTCTGGCCGGCCGGTAACCAACGATACCTATTTTGCGATGAGCTACGGCCCGGTTGCTTCCTCCTGCAAGGATCTGGCGCAGCAAACAGGATTCTTGAGTGAAGTGGAGAAGGAATATCGAGACCAGTATCTGCAGCCCGAAGGCGGACTGGGACAGGAAGGTCTCGGAAGGATGCTCCACCTTGATCGCTGACTCCGTTTCATGGAAGGATGGTTGAATGATCTCTCCAAGATTGCGGGCATTGATAAGCAGCGTGTCGATCGTCTGGTCGACCGCCTTTGCCGCGGAGCAATGGGGTAAGCCGGGTGGCGAGTTGCGGATACATGAACGGGCGGTGCATTTGGAAAGCTTGCCGATGGGGCCGTTTGCCAAGTTGCCTGACGGCGGCCTGGTGACGGTGGATGAATCCGTGAATGCGCTGGTGAGCCGCGATGACGGTCGCACCTGGCACACGAATCGGATCTTTGCGGAGCCCGACAAGTTCGAGATTCGTCCGGAACGGGCAATCCTCGGTACGCGTGAGGGAATGGTGATCGTGGCGTTCGCCAATAATGCCGAGCGGGGGAAGTTCAGATGGGACGTGAAGACGCACGATACGCGCGGGAAGCCACACCTGCCGACCTACGTTGTTCGCAGTGTGGACGGGGGCAAGACGTGGGAACGGCCGCAGAAGATGCATGACGATTGGACGGGGGCGATTCGTGACATGATCCAGACGCGGGAGGGGACGATCGTGTTTACCTCCATGATGCTGCGGCACAAGCCGGGCCGGCATACCGTGGTGACCTATGCGTCGCGCGATGATGGTCGAACCTGGCAGCAGAGCAACGTGATCGACCTCGGCGGCATCGGGCATCATGGCGGAGCGACGGAGGCCACGATCGTGCAATTGGCCGATGGATCATTGCTGATGTTGATGCGCAGCAATTGGGGAAAACTGTGGCGTTGTGTTTCGAAAGATGACGGACTCACCTGGCACCCGATGGGCCCGGGCACAATCGATGCGAGCGCGGCGCCGGCCATTCTCGAGCGCCTGCAGAGCGGGCGCATCTTCCTGGCTTGGAATCGATATTACTACGAAGGGACGAAGGACTTTCCGCCTTACGGAGGCGACGATCACGCTACCGGCACGCCGACCTCTGTGCAACGGCGCGAACTATCCATTGCCTTCAGCGAAGACGAAGGACGCACCTGGGGCGAACCGATCGTCGTAGCCCGCGCGCCGAAGAGCAACGGCGTGTGGCTCAATCGACAGGTGGCGTATCCATACGTCTTCGAACGGCGACCGGGAGAAATCTGGCTCACGAGTTGGCCGGGCGGCTTGCGCGTCAAGCTCTCGGAGGAGGTGTTCACCGGTCCGCTGGGTCGTCCGCATGTGATCGCCTTTGGCGATACGTCCACTGCGCGCCGGGGGAATCTGGCGATCTATCCGAAACAGATTCGCGAGATGATGCGCGAACGCGGTCGCTCCATCCATGTCAGCAACGCCGCCGAGCCGATGCAGAATACCGCGTCCGCCCGCAAGGTCCTCCAAGATCGCGTGCTTCGGCGTCAGCCACGGGTGGTCATCCTTCAGTTCGGCATCAACGACGCCGCGATCGACGTTTGGAAAGATCCGCCGGCGAAAGGCTCGCGAGTGCCGATCGGCAAGTACGAGGAGAACTTGCGCCACTTCATCGCGAAGATCCGCGCCATCGGCGCCCGCCCGATCCTCATGACGCCCAATCCGCTGGCGTGGACGGACAATTTGAAGAAGTTCTACGGCAAGCCGCCCTACAAACTTGAAGATCCCAATGGCATCAACGAATTCCTGAACATTTACGCCGTGGTGTGCCGCAAGATCGCCGCGGATGAAGACGTGCCGCTCGTCGACGTTTATCGGGCCTTCAAGTCCCGCACCGACAAGTTGCTCCTCGATGGCATGCACCCGAACCAGGCCGGCCATCGCCTGATCGCCGAACTGCTCGCGCCGGTCCTGCTTGAAGCCGTGGATTGAACCAGCGGATTGGTTTCAACCTTTCCTGCTCAGTGCCGTGCCGATGCCGGTACGGCCGTAGCCGTTTCCGCAATAGAACAGGCGCAGGTGGCCGTTTTCCTCGATGACGGACGGGTATTCGACCATTTGTTTTTCCCAGCCGGTGCCGGTCGGGGTCAGTTGCAAGTTGTCACCATAGTTTTCGCCGCGCCGCCAGTTGATGCCGTCGTCGGACTCGGCGTAGCAAATAGAGTAGTAACCCCACTTGGTGCCGATGGCGGAGTACCACATGCGGAAGCCCCTGCCATCAGCGCGCGGTCGCACGACGGGACCAGCGACGCCGACGTTTTCGTAGTCACGTTTTGGATCGCGAAGAAACAGTGCGCCTTTCTTCGTCCACCGGATGCCGTCCTGCGACACGGCAAGGCAGACGGTTTTGTTTTGGTTCAGCATCAGCTCTTTGCCGACGGTCGGGCAGCCGGTGTAGTAGAACCGCCATTCGTCGCCAACCTTCAGCACCGAACCGCCGGCGATGCCAATCGCATCCGGCGAACCCTCAACGTTGCTTCTTTGGAGCACGGGTTCGTCGCCGTGGCGACGCCAGGTCTTGCCGTCGCGGCTGACGGCCAGGCCGATTCCAGGAAAGGAACTCAGTCCCGTGCCGCGTCCGGCATTGCCGGTGTAATACAGATGCCAGCGATCCGGCGCGAATTGCACGACATGCGGCAACACGCACCATTTCGCATCGAAGGCACCGGCCTTGCCATTCTCAAACAACGGGCCGTGACGTTTCCAATTCGCAAGATCATCCACTTGCGTCGTGGCCAGGCAGATGCGATGACGGCCGCGCTCGTCGGAGCCCGCGTAGTACAAATGATAATCATCACCGGCCCGCATCACCCACGGATTCATGCAACGATTCGCATCGAAGGAGCCCTTGCGGCCGAGCGGAAAGATCGGGTTGCGTGGATCACGAATCCATTCGACCGGTTGCTCGAGTTTCCCGGCCGCGTGAACCGCCGGCATCAATGCCGACGCACCGGTCACACTCAACGCGGCGATCATTCTACGTCTCGATAGACTGCTCATTTCTTTTGGGAGTATTTTACGCTCACAACGACGTCACGCAGGAGACGCGTTCCCCGGGCGGCGCGGACTTTTACGGATTGCCACCAGGCTTCGCCGAGGTCGGAACTGTTGGCGGAGCCGAAGGCGATTTCATTGCGATAGCGCGGTTGGGGTTTGAAGCGGCCGGTGGCGTCGATGCGCAATTTGCCATCCACGAACACGCGGAGATCTTCGCCCTTCATTTCAATGCGGTACTCATGGAAGCGATCCGTGGTGTCCATCGCTGAACGGAGCGAGCTGTTGTGATAAAGCCGGATCAGGCCCGGTTCCAGGCGCAGACGATCGGCGGAACGACCGTTGCTGAAAATCAGATGACTCACTCCGCTCACAACCTTCATCCGCGCTTCGATGACGCATTCCTGCTTCGAATCCGCGCCCCAGGCATGGCGGTAGTAACGATAGTCGCCGCTGACCGTCCCCCGATCTGCGATCAAAAACGCGTTGCCTTCGTGCTTTTCGAAAATGCGTTCGCTGCCCCGATCGGGATACCACGGACGTTGCGGCGCGGACGTGCCATCAAAGGTGAGCGACCATTCGCTTTCCGCCGGCGGTTCGGCTGGATTAAGCGCGAGCGAGAGATGGTTCTTACCGACGCGGAGTTGTTCGGTGACGGCGATATCCAGCCAACCGTTCTTTAGACGGCCTCCCCGCAACGCCTTTCCATTCAGAGCCAATCGCAGGTTCTTCGGTTCATCAACGTCGGGCAACTCCAGGTGCAGTTTAGCCACCGGATTTCGCCCGGCCTTGCGAGCGGCGGCAAGATCGTCACTGACGTGCAGGTAGGTTTCGTTGGTTTCGCCGAGCCGCAGGGTCATGGGGCGTGTGGGCGAAAGGAGCGGGCGCGTCCGAAAGCGTTCGCCATCGGCCAGCCAGCGTGTGCCGACACCGTCCGCGGTGGTGACGAAATGGAGCTTGTCGAGGAAGCGCAGGGTCGCCGGATCACCAAGTTCACGCCAGACGGGTGACTTGGGATTGAACTGGTTGAACAATTGCAAACCATCCGCGCCGGCGGCCCAGGCATTGGCCGCGCGGGCGCGATAGGACTCGATGCTCATGCGACGAAAACGAGACTCGCTCCGCACGCGGGTGTCGGTGAGGCAGGGATAAACGCGCACGCCGTGACGGCGTCCCCAGGCGATCGAATGCGACCATTCATGCAGGCGGAAATAACCCGAGGGAATGAGGATATCGATGAGCCTCTCGCGCATCCATTGTTCCACGTCCAATCCGAGTTCCCGGCAAAAATCGGCCGAATCCGGCGTGCGCACGGAAACGAGAAAAGGCCGCCCGCGACGCAGACCTTCCTCCTCCGTCATCTTTCGAACGCGCCGCATGAAATCCGTGATCTTCGCACGCTCCTCCTGCGTCGACTTGCCGCCTTTCGCGACGCTGGGCAGGTAGCAGAGGTGCCGGAAGTAATCCATCTCGATGCCAGTCACGTCGTAGTTGCGGCAGACCTCGCGGATGTTCGCCAGGGCGTAGTCGCGGACTGCCGGCAACGCGTAGTTCACCGAACTCCAACGACCGTAAGGCGTTCCGCTTTGCGGGCCGACCAGCCACTCCGGATGCTGTTCCTTGAGCTTGGGAAAAAGGAAATACGGCTTGTCATGCCGATGCGCCGCGTCGTGCGTGTCGTTCAAGCGGATCGACCAGAAACACTCAAGGTCATTCGTCCGACAAAAGCCCGCCACCAAGCGCAAGGGATCCTGCCCAAGATCGATCAGGTCGCGTGCGATGTTGCGCTTGTCCGGCGCAATGCCGAAGTCCGACGCTGAATGCTCCAGGATCGCTCCTGTCCGGTTGTCATGGGTGAACTGACCAAAGCCCGAACTGATGCTGCAGTAGGCGATGCCATCCACCTGCGTCCCCGCCAGATCCGTGGTGCGTTGCTTGAGAAAGTTCTCCGGAGTGGCCGCGAGACTGCGCGGGAAGTACAGGCAATCGCAGCCGTCGTTGTTCATGATCAAGCGCCCCGGCTTGCCCGCCAAGCGCGCGCGTTCCGCCCGAAGTTCGGCCAGATTCGTAATCGGCGCGGCGGGAGTTATCGGAACGATCGCGAACAGTCCCAAAAGCAGAATCGGAAGGAGGATGGTCTTGGTTTTCATGTGGTAGCTGAAATTCGTACGGCAAGTGAATCCAAAATCACAGCAATTCGTGCGGATGACATTTTTATTCGGATTGTTGCTGACCGGATATGCCGGTGATAGATTTCTCGCTTCTGCTACCCGCATCCAACATCCGGAGCGCTGGTCGAATGTGATGTTGGTTTTCAACCAGCAAAGCCGGTTGGAAACCGGCACCACTCTCAACACCCGCATCGATCCCATCAAGAGTTCGGTGTTGAATTCAACCAAACCTGCCGATCGATGATTTAACCCATGGGATTCGAAAAAACCGCGGGACAATTCAAAGGTAAAACTCTTGCCGAATCGGCGGCCGTCCAGCTTCATTCCGACGCATGAATTGCAGGTTCATTGTGTGTGTTTGCGTGGTTCTCATTCACTGCTCTGCTTTCTCCGCTGTCACCGTGAAGGAACACGGCGCGATTGGTGACGGTGTGACGGACGATACGGTGGCAATTCAAAAGGCCATCGATGTTGTGGGGAAGACCGGAGGCACGCTGCTCTTTCCGGCGGGAACCTATGTCGTGACGTCCGTGGGGCTGCGGCCCGGTGTGCGGTATCTGGGTTACGGGGCGACGATCAAACGGCCGGCCGGGCAGGGGAAGTGGGTGCGAACGTTCAATGCCGCCAAGCAAGGTTACCTACACAACGCGGAAACCGATTCACCCTGGCTCACGATCGAAGGATTCACCTTCGACGGCAATCGCGCCGAACAGGGTGAGTATCGAAAATACCAACTGGAGCAGGCCCACCTCATCTTTCTTTCCGCCCACAAACAAAGTAAGGGCCGCCTGCGCGCGCGGGTCGTGAATTGCCATTTCCAGGACAACGTGGCCGACGGTCTTTCGCTGTATGTGAATGTCGATGTCCGCGTGATCAACTGCTCGGCGCGGGACGTCTTCCGCGGGGGCATTACGATCACCGGCGGCAACTCGCGAATCCAGGTGATGAACTTCACGGCGGAAGGCAAGACGCATCCAACTGGCATCGACGTGGAAGTCGATGGCGCGGGTTATGGCGGTCGAAAGCGGATCGAACTGATGTTGAGCGGTATTCATCTGCCCGATGGAGATTTCGACGTAGGTGTTTCGGACGACTCGGTCGTGCTTGGATCGAACATCTCGGCCCGGTCGCCTTTCCATCTCGTCAGCCGTCGTTCACGCATGAAATTCAGCAACTCGCAATTTGGGATCGGAAGGTATTCCGGTTACGCCAACCGCATCGTCAATCCGCACGACGTCACGTTTCACAGTTGTCGCTTCGAGATCGATCCGCACAACGACAGCGGCAAGGAACCCGGCAAGTGGGCTGCGGTCCACGTCTATTGGAACGTCGGGCAGTCGTCGGAAACCAACCAGGCACTGAAGCTGATCGACTGCGACTTCGGTGTGAACCAGGGTATGGCCAAGGAAGCTGATACCTACGCCGTGTATTGCGAAGGCGATTTCGCTGATCGCAACAATCGCCTGATCATGGAAGGCGGCCGGATCTCAGCCGACTTTGATCATGGCATCTGGTTCAACCAAGGCGGCAACCTTCGTCTGTGTGATACCACCATCGCCGCCGACACCGGAATGCGACTCGGTTCCTCCGGCAAATGGAACATCGACGCTGAGGTGGGCGGAATTCGTTTTCTCGGCAATCGTTACGCTGACATTCCCACCCACGGAGCATTGAACCGAATCTTCCACCAAAACGTGATCATCGACGAAACCAGCAACCGAATCACCACGCGATACGGAATCGTCCGCAACCGATACGAAGGACGCCGAATCATCCTCGGGGAAAATCCGCCAACTACGAAAACCCATGGTCTCACCGGGGATGTCTTCCGTCTGAAACACCCACCCGCCGATGAACCGATGGCATGGATTTGCACCAAACCGGGTATCGATTCCGGGGCTGTCTGGAGCCCGCTGTCAGGCAGGTGACGCCATTTCACTCAGTGAAAATGGCATAACTCTCTGGCGTCGATCGCAGAAGGGTGAGGACTAG
>CEUN01037612.1_pt1 | contig 13986 bp, 15 predicted proteins | sample 361501 | NCBI WGS metagenome assembly CEUN01 (sample SAMEA2622801, study PRJEB7988) | marine metagenome | biome: marine biome (ENVO:00000447); feature: marine epipelagic mixed layer (ENVO:xxxxxxxxx); material: "saline water (ENVO:00002010), including plankton (ENVO:xxxxxxxx)" | depth 120 m | reverse complement strand
TTAGGCGAAGCACTGAAAAAAGCCCTTGGCAATAAACGTGGTATTGGGCGCTTTGGTTTCGCGCTGCCCATGGACGAGTGCCGGGCAGAATGCATTATGGACATTTCCAACCGCCCTTACCTTAAGTTCGAGGCTGATTTCAGCCGCGACCAGGTTGGTGAAATGGCCACTGAAATGGTAGAGCACTTCTTCTATTCGCTGTCGCAAAGCATGGGGCTTTCCTTGCATTTGTCGACCACTGAGGGCAATGCTCACCATCAGGTAGAAAGCTTATTCAAAGTGTTTGGCCGCGCATTGCGCCAGGCAATTACGCGCCAGGGTGACGCCCTGCCAAGCAGTAAAGGAGCCCTGTAATGTCACAACAAACCATTGTGATCGTAAACACCGGCTGTGCGAACATTTCATCGGTAAAGTTTGCGCTGGAACGCTTGGGTGTGGCGGTTACCGTGTCTGACGACCCGGCTGTCATTAAAGCGGCCGACAAAGTGTTTCTGCCTGGCGTAGGCAGCGCTGGCGCAGCCATGAAAAGCATTACCGGAAAAGACCTTATTCCAACGCTGCAGCAACTCACGCAACCAGTACTGGGGGTTTGTCTTGGTATGCAATTAATGGTTCAGCAGTCTGATGAAGCCACCAGCGGCACCATTGATTGCCTGAAGCTGATGCCGGGCGAAGTGACCCGCCTGAAAGCTGGCGACTTACGCCTGCCTCACATGGGCTGGAACACAATTACGCCGAAGGCTGATTCACCGCTATTTGCCGGTATTGATGCAGGCACCTATTTCTACTTCGTGCACAGCTTTGCTGTACCCGTGTATGAGCATACGCTGGCATCGTGTGAGTACGGCCAGCCCTTCTCGGCGGCGATTCAGCACAATAATTTCTTCGGTGTGCAATTCCACCCTGAGCGCTCTGGTGAAGCCGGTGCACAACTGTTAACTAACTTTGTGAACATGTAATGATTATTCCAGCAATTGATTTAATAGACGGCGCAGTCGTTCGCCTTTATCAGGGCGACTACAACCAGAAAACTCAGTACACCTTAGCGCCGGTTGATGTAGTGCATAGCTATGCCGACCAGGGTGCAGAATGGTTGCACATTGTGGACCTGACCGGTGCTAAAGACACCAGCAAGCGTCAGCTTACCCTGATCAAACAAATGGTCGACACCAAGCGCATGAAGTTTCAGGCTGGTGGCGGTATTCGCAGTGAGCAGGAAGTCGCTCAGCTGTTAGAGTCCGGCGTAAGCCGCGTGGTCGTTGGTTCATTGGCGGTAAAGGAAACGGCACTGGTAAAGAGTTGGGTTGAGAAATACGGTCCTGAACACATCGTGCTGGCCCTGGATATCAACATCGACGAACAAGGCAACAAGTTCATTGCCACCCACGGCTGGCAGGAAAACTCGGGTGTGTCACTGGAACAAATCCTGGGTGAGTTTGCTGAAGTCGGCGCAAAACATGTTCTGTGCACCGATATCAGCCGTGACGGTACCTTGCAGGGCTCTAACGTGGCGCTGTACACCGAAGTGTGCAAGCAGTTTCCGGCAGTAAGCTGGCAGGCCTCCGGCGGCATTGGTTCGCTGGACGACATTCGTGCCTTACGCCCCACCGGCGTCGGCGGCGTGATTTTAGGCCGGGCGTTACTGGAAGGTAAATTCAACGTTGAGGAGGCTATTGCATGCTGGCAAAACGGATAATTCCTTGTTTGGATGTACGCGATGGCAAAGTGGTTAAGGGCGTACAATTTCGCAACCACGAAATCATTGGTGACATCGTACCGCTGGCGGAACAATACGCGAAAGCCGGTGCAGACGAACTGGTGTTTTACGATATTACCGCCAGTTCTGACCAGCGTGTGGTAGACAAAAGCTGGGTAAGCCGCATCGCGCAGGTTATTGATATTCCGTTCTGCGTAGCCGGTGGTATCAAGTCAGTTGAAGATGCGGGCCGCATCCTTGAAATGGGTGCAGATAAAATATCAATCAACTCACCCGCGCTGACTAACCCGGACCTGATCAACGAGCTACACGATGTATACGGGCAACAGTGCGTGGTTATTGGTATCGACAGCTTTTACAACAAAGACAACAACCAGTACGAAGTGTACAAGTTTACTGGTGACGAGAGTCGCACTCAGCAAACTGCATGGCAAACACTGGACTGGATTAAAGAAGTACAGCAACGCGGTGCCGGTGAAATCGTACTGAACTGTATGAACCAGGACGGCGTACGTCAGGGTTACGACATTGCTCAGCTAAAAGCCGTACGTGATATTTGTAATATCCCGCTGATTGCTTCTGGCGGTGCGGGGGCGATTCTCCACTTTACCGATGTATTTCAACAAGCCGATGTCGATGGCGCGCTGGCAGCGTCTGTTTTCCACAAAGGCATTATCGACATCGACGAACTCAAAGCCACGCTGGTTAGCGAAGGCATTGCCATGCGCGAACGCTTTCGCCAGGGTTAACCGACAAGGGTGTGAATATGAAAGTGACACAACAAACACTTGCGCAACTGGCGTGGGATAAAATGGACAACCTGCTGCCTGCTATTGTTCAGGATGCCGTAACCGGCAAAGTACTGATGCAGGGTTACATGAATCAGGACGCACTGACAACAACACTGGAAAGTGGCAAAGTCACGTTTTTTAGCCGTTCCAAGCAGCGCTTGTGGCAGAAAGGCGAAACATCGGGCAATACGCTGGATCTGGTGAGCATCAGTGCTGACTGTGATGCCGATTCCCTGCTGGTACTGGCCAATCCGAATGGCCCAACTTGCCACACCGGCGCTGAAAGCTGCTGGTTCAATGGTGACGTAGCTGATTACACCTTTATTGGCGATCTTGAGCGGATTCTGGCTGAGCGTAAAAACGCCGATCCGGACTCCAGCTATACCGCCAGACTGTACAGCAAAGGCGTAAAACGCATCGCCCAAAAAGTGGGTGAAGAAGGCGTAGAAACCGCCCTGGCGGCGACCGTTATGGACACCGAAGAGCTGAAAAACGAAGCGGCCGATTTGCTGTATCACTTAACGGTGCTGCTGCAAGCCTGTGATATGTCGATGTCGGATGCCATCAGCATTCTTCGCGAACGTCACAAAGCGTAATGTAGTTCTTTCAACATGCATACAGCTTTTGCCGCCTTGTAACATGTTGAGCGATACAATTCGGTATTAATGAAAATTCCCTGATATCGCGCTGAGATTCAGGGACGAATGGCTACTTTTTCAGAAATGAGCGAGGTAGCCATGTTCAATACCAGTTCCCTGTTACTCGCCAGCACCAGCCGATGTACTCGCCGTAGCAGCAATGATACTTGCTGTAGCCGCTGAGGATTGCTGGGCTTGTAGCTGGTCTGCAATCAGGCTGGCATTTTGGTTTTCACTGGCGATAATACAGGCACCATATCCATAGCCATCCAATTTGTTTTCCCACTTTATTCTGCCGTTTTCTGCATTAACACAAAACAAGTGTCCACCTGCATAAGCAAAAACGTGTTTATCTTCAAACAGTAAATTGGTGACGCCGGAAGTCGACTTTAATTTGGTTTCCCATAATTTCTTCCCTGTCGCCTTGTCCAAACAAACCACATGGCCTCTTATGCCCAGAAACAGCTTTTCCATTATCATCTCCAATACTTAGGGTCAGCATTCAGAATAGCACTGTTCAATTCACTTGTTATGGCATGGACATACTTGCTAACAATTCCCCTTTTAAACCAACAGTGAATGTGTATGTTTGTATGCGTTAACGCTATTGCGCTGATAACTGCCGAACAGCAGGTTGATAATCCTGAGCGGCAGATAACATCAGCCAAGCCCTGCTTTCCGTCATATCAACGGGCTTACCTGCGCCGGTTGCATACATCACTGACAGTGCGTACTGTGCTTTCGGATTACCGGCTTCTGCCGCAATGGTGAATAGCTCAGCCGCTTTTTGCAGATTGCGCTCCACACCCAGTCCGGTTTCGTATAGCCAGGCAAGTTCAGTTGTGGCGGCATAGTCAGGCGGGTTTTGTTCACTCAATGCAACAAGTTGCTGAAAAGCCTGCTCACTGTCCCCGCGCATCAATAGTCGCTTGACTGAAATCAGAGGGTCGGCCGTATCACTGTTATCCAACGTTCCTAACAACTCGACTGCGTCTTCATCGCCATCCAGCGCTGCAATCATCAGCCAGTGCCTGGCGGTATCGGCAGAAACCAACTCCGGATGCGCCAGCGCCACTACGCCCACCTGATAAGCACCAGCTCGACTGCCTGCTTCAGCAGCCTGCAAATAATAGTCCAGTGCTTGTTCGAGGTTACTTTCCACGCCTTTCCCCTGCTCATACAGGATACCAAGATTAAATAATGCTTCTGCTTTTCCAACGCCGTCCACATGCTGCCACATTGCCTGTGCCAGCGAATAATTTGCCATTTTAAACTCAGCATAAGCCATATAGAGCTGAACTTGGGGCTTTGCCGTCACAAAGTCCTCGGGTAACACTTCAGCTGCATTGGCTGTGTTAAAGAACGCCACGCCAAGTAATACGACAGCCCGTTTCGCCACTTTCATCATTTGCCTTGTCTCCACGTTGCCTAAACTAAGACTAAGACAAATTACCGCGGTATGTTCTCCTACTTTTGGTCGGATTTAGTCGTATTTTGCTGGGACGAATTCATACATTGGGCGCTCGTTGGCACCGCTGATAATTTATTTGTAAGTTAAACAGGTAGTGCATTGAAGGCGACAAATCGCCATCGAGTACGTTAACTTCAATGTTTTTCCAGGTGCCTTTTTGCAACGATAAATAGAAGTCCGGATAACTGCACACTGCCTGCAGAACAATTGGCTTATATTGCGCAGCGAGACTATCGTGATTAGGTCGTTTGTAATTCGAATTTTCGGGTTGGAATCCATCGCGATAATGTAGCATGAGCGACACGCGGCCGTTGCCCGGATTAACAAACCCGTGAAATACCAGATGCGGATCGGCAACGCGTAAATATCGCTGAAATGTGTTATTTCGTTCTTCTGCCTGCCAACTCGGATAATCGCCAAAATCTAAGACGAATACAAAACTAAACAGTCCCACAGCAAAAGGGAAAATGTCAATGAGAAGAGCAGTTCGCCTTGCAGTCTTTCTTTGCGGCACGACGACTGTTCACTCAACACATGGTGCTTAGGGCCGGTAACCCATATCACTGGCAGCCCTGCGGAGCCTGGCAACAATGGCTGGCGACATTTGTGGGCTGGCTGCCAGATAGGCATCGATTGACAATTCGGGAATAAGCCGATGAATTTGAACACTATCGGATTGCATACCTACCAATCGGGCCGTTTCTTCGATGAGCTCCGGGTCTTCGATAATAAAGTCAACGGTGCCGCGCTTTAACTCTTTCCAGGAGCAAATGATGTCTGCACAGGAAATCAGGTTTTTACCCTCTTCAAAACCGCGTTCTTTCAGCCATTTTTCTGCTATGTCGCCACGTTGCGCAGCAACTGACAGTGAGGTTAACTCACTCCAGTCTTTGAAATGAATGTCTGAGCGACCTGAGAGGGTTAAAATGCCTAACTTAAATTGGGTGACCGGGGTTATCCATTGGTATTGCTGCTCCCTTTCTGGTGTTCTGGCGATAGAAAATAGGAGAGCGCGGCTATGCCGCTGTGTATTTAATACTGCGCGGGCCCAAGGGAACACTTTGAAGTCCGCCTCATACCCTGCACGCAATACAATATTACGCACCCGTTCTGTCACAGCACCGAGGACCTTGCCATTTTCCGAGTAATGATACGGCGGCGAATTTTCGGTAAACACCATTAACGAGTCGTTAGCTAATGCTCCAGCACTCACAGCAATCGCTACACTCAAACACACACTTCTGAGTAAATGTTTCATCCTACTGTAAACTTATTTTCAGTCCCAGCTTCCATACTACCCGGAAACACGCTTTGTGCAACTATCAGTAACCCGGCTGCTACGTAAAAAAACCAGTCATTCCCTGACTGGTTTTTTGTAATTCAGATATCGATTACTGCATTAAGAGCCATCGAATTCCCGTTCACAAATAATTTCTGTGATACTACTTCCGGTTGGTCGGTAACGTTTGCAATTGTGTTCTGTTGCTTCTGCGCCATAAGTTTCAATATGGTGTGCCACATCGGCTTTCCACGCCGTTTGAACTTCTTCAGGAATGGCCTCAGAAATCTTTTTAAACGAGTGATTCCACTGTGAATTACGCGCTTCCATCGCTACATTTAGCCATAACCAGCCTTGCTTGTTATTAATGTCAGTACCCCAACCATTGAAATAACTCATTGCCAGATAGAATTGCGACTGTTTGTTACCAAAACGCGCGCCCTCATTCAGCAATCGAAATGATGTGTCGTAATTTTTAGCATGCAAAGCCAACAGCGCATGCTCTACAGTCAGGTTGTATTCTTGTTGATTGCGGCTGAGTATCGGGCCATCACCACCTTCAACTGTAATTACCTCTACATCTTGTGCAAAAGACAGCATAGGCAGAGCGCTTACCGTTGCCACCAACAACATTTTCTTTAATTTGCTAAAGTCCATTTTTGCCTCCTCTAGACGAACATTATCAGTTCGCAACCATGACCCAGTTAACCTCGCCATACAACTGTACAAAGTATGTGTTGCGTGATTATGATCATAGTGTATTGCCGCTTGCACACAACCAAACAGGTGTAACAAGCGGCCCAAAGCAGTAACGAAATGTGTCGATATGTATTATTTGAAACGTTTGACGCTTACCAGCCCGATATTCGAGACCACACCTCGCCTATTTCGCCCTGTTCATTGATAACCTGATACTCACTGAATTGCGCTGCTGTTGCGCAAGCATGAATAGGTAAAATCCTGAGCAGATTGCCATAAGCAAAGAGTGACGCATCAGGTTGTTTACCGTCAATATGCGAAATGATCCCGTGCTCCTGATTGGTACTGCTTACATACCAACCGTCTAGAAGCTTTCCATATTGATCACAAACCAGTCCGTACCCGCAGTTTTTTGCGTGTGATGCGGTCCCCTGATCACGAGATAAAGCCATCCATCCCGCATCCACAATAACCCAGTTTTTATCCGTCTGGTGACCTATTACACTGGTTAGCACCGACATAGCTATATCGTCAAAACTACACACGCCAAGACCCGCCATGACACAATCAAACGTCGCATATACGCCAGCTCTCAGTTCGTTAATGCCCTTGTGATTACAGTTAGCCAGTGCAGTAGGCGTTGAACCAGCTGACACCAGTTCACAATTGATGCCTGCCTCGTGAAGACGCAAAGCCGCTTTTGCGATGAGCTGACATTCCTGCAATGCCATGGCATCACGTGATTGTTGCTTAAAACAGTCATAGCTGCCTCCAGCGTGTGTCATGACGCCGCGAAAATGCAGTTTTGGCGTTATCTGAATCGCTTTAGCACAATCCACTAATGCATCGGACATCGGTAATAACCCCGCCCGATGGTCGTCAACATCGACCTCAAGCATAACCTGCAACGGCTGTTCAAGTTCCTCGGCAAAGGCCACCAGCGCGTTTACGGCGGCCATGCTGTCCAGTACAACCGTGAATTTTTCAGCTCTTTCCGACAGCGCCTGTACTCGTGCATATTTGTTTGGAACCAAACCAACCGCATACAGAATATCGTCATAACCGGCTGCGGCGAAATACTCAGCTTCAGCTAACGTAGATACCGTAATCGGGCCGTTGGATGGCGCGTATTGCTCTGCCGCGGCCAGCGATTTAAGGGTTTTTACATGAGGCCGCAATATAAGGTTGTCTCGCTCTGCAACGGCCTGCATACGCCGAACGTTACGTTGGAATTTGCTGTCATCTATAACACAGGCAGGGGTCATTAGCGTTGACAATGAGCTCACAGAAACGGCATCCAATAAATAAGCGTTAAGTTAATACAAGCAATGACAAATAACGTTAGTAGCGTTAGCACCATCCCTACCAAACGCTGCCAGGTGGCCCCTACTGAATGTCGTAATCCATAGGCGTGCAGTACCCGACCGAGTACCAGGCTTCCTCCTAATAAATGAATAATCAACGTAGAATGGCTGTTGATCTCCAAGACGGCCAGCAGAATCAGGCAAAGTGGCACATACTCCACAAAATTGCCGTGCACACGAATAAGGCGTTGCAGTACATCGTTACCACCGTCGCCTACCCCAATCAGGTTTTGGCGTCGACAACGAATGACGAGAGCAGTTAAATAAAGATAGATAAGCGCAAGAATACTTGCGTAAAACGCGGTCACTGGGAGTAACAACATGGCACGGTTCCTTCGAATTATTTGGTACCATTGTGACAGTTTGTCTGTTAAGAGGTAAAGCGTTTGTTGGAGAGTTTAAGGCATAAAAAAAGCTGCCGTTAGGCAGCTTTTTGAGAAAAATCGACTGTTAACCAAGTAATTCAGCTAGTTGCTGACTAACCTGGTCAACTGGCTGTGTGCCATCCAGCTTGTGGTAAGAACAGTTGCCTGCGGCAGCTTCCGCATTGTAGTAGTCTACCAGCGGCTGAGTTTGTTCGTGATAAATGCCTAAACGGTTGCGAACCGTTTCTTCTTTATCGTCATCACGGATGATCAGGTCTTCGCCGGTTTGATCATCTTTACCTTCCACTTTCGGTGGATTATACACAACATGATAAACACGACCTGAAGCCGGGTGAACGCGTCGGCCACCCATACGGTCGACAATTACGTCATCCGGAACATCAAATTCGATACAGTGATCAACCGATACGCCAGCTTCCTTCATGGCGTCAGCCTGAGGAATTGTGCGAGGGAAACCGTCCAGTAGGAAACCGTCCTTACAGTCGTCCTGGGCGATACGCTCTTTTACCAGACCGATGATGATATCGTCAGATACCAACTTCCCTTCATCCATGACCTTCTTAGCAGCAAGCCCCATTTCAGTGCCTGCTTTGATTGCGCTACGCAGCATGTCACCCGTTGAGATTTGCGGGATACCATATTTGCCCATTAGAAACTGCGCTTGTGTTCCCTTACCGGCACCTGGTGCACCGAGAAGTATTATTCGCATAATTGCGCTCTCCGCTTGTTTTAACTTATAACTGTGGGGCACTTTACACACTCCAAACCCACGTGACAAGTACTCTGCAGGGCTCATCACGACTCTTAAGACTAATAGCGTATGTAAATTGAACGAAAGACCAGTACTACACGGGCTTCAAAGCAGGCGATAAGCCTGTTTTATGCTTAATATAGTCGTACAGAATTGTGTACTGACCTGTGTCCATTCACAGGTCAGTGATCGGATTTGTTGTGATAACAAAATCGTCGATTTAGTTACCAATATGCTTGTTCAAAAACGAAAGCATGGCTTCGTATAGTGCCTGCCTGTTTTCTTCTTTATAGAAGCCATGTCCTTCTTCAGCCCGTGTCATCCACTCATAGGATTTTCCAGCTTCATCAAGTTTTGATTTCAATAACAGTGCGTGATCATAGTGAGCTCGCTCATCCTGTTCACCGTGCACAATAAACAACTCTGCTTTTATTTTGTCGACATGTCTGGCTGGAGAGAACGCATCAAGCTTGTCGGCGTCGTTGCTTAATACCTGTTTCAGGAAGTTCTGACCAAAACGGCTATCTGGAATATCACCCGCGTCGAACATCAGGTCCATATCGTAAATCCCAACATAGCCAATGGCACATTTATAAAGATCAGGTTCCTTCACCACCGACATCAATGACGCGTAACCACCGTATGACGCACCGTAAATACAAATACGTTCGGGATCGGCCAGACCATCTTTAATCGCCCATTTAACAGCATCGGTCATGTCGTCGATCATCAGACCACCCCACTCGCCGTAACCGGCCGATTCATGGTCATTGCCATAACCACCGCTGCCGCGGAAATTAACCTTTATAGTGGCAAAGCCATTATCGTTAAGGAAGGCGACATCATCGTCGTAAGCCCAATAATCACGGGGACCATGCGGCCCACCATGAGGAATAATCACTAATGGCAGGTTTTTCTCTTTACCAACGGGCGTAGAGACATAGGCATAGTTGGTGTAGCCGTCCCGCGCTTGTATCGCCACCGGGAAACTACTGCCTATTTGTTTGGGGTTGATCCAGGGTTTTACTTTAGCTAACTGTTCCACGCCCCCTTTGGTCGTATCGAACAAATAGAACGAGCCTGGGTCGCGATCACTGCTCACAAAGAGCGTGAGCTTGGTCATGTCTTCAGTTGCAGAAGTAATTTGCACGCGAGCGCCATTAAACGCTTTAATAAGTGCAGGGTACCATTTACCGATTGGATGCGTTGGTTCAACCACCTCAGTATAGGAATAATCCGGCTCTACCATTACGGCATAAAGTACGTTGTTTCGGTCAATATCATAATCACTGATATCCACCCGGTCATGCTGATACACCAATGTCATTTCTTCGGTCTTCAAATCGTACCGATAAATGCCGCCCCGGCCATTTTCATGATCAGACAACATGAAAATGCCTTTGTTGTCGGCGGTAAAACCCAACGGCTGAAACGAGGAACCTTCCCCGTCATCAAACTCTTTTTGAAGCTCCCACTCGCCGTCATTGTCTTCACGGTAATGAATCTGAAGGACGTTTTTGCCGTTTTTCGCCGCTATGCCTACTGCGTAACGAACCTGTTGCTCGTTGTCTGCTACCATGCGCGCTTGTTTTATGGGAGACCGGGTGATTTGGCGCTTTCTGCCATTGTAGATATTCAAACGATATACGTTAGTTAAATTTGACGAATCACGATTAACCGGAATCCCCTGGATCAGGATATGTTTATCGTCGTCCCACATCATGTCTAAAACAGACGGTGACTCAAAAACCGGGTTAAACGCTACGCCCTCTTCGCTGCGGTAACCAAAAATATTCCGGCCTTTTGAGCCATCGTAATTTACTGCGTAGTATTCCCCAGTACTCATTGGTCGGGCGTAATAACCCACCGTGATCTGCAATCCTACAACCAGCCTTTCATCGTTTGCCCAAAAGTAAGAGCCTGCCTGTTCGTTACCCCGAAAACGAATGACGTTTAGCAACTTTGCCGGTGAACGCTGCACCACAGCAATCACTCGCTTGCCTTCTTCCAACGCGGCAAATGCCAGATATTCTCCGGTTGGCGAGATTCTGACTGACTCATACTGAGGGTGCTTTGCAAATGATTCTAGTGGGATGGTATCGGCGCTGACTGCTGTTATACATACGAATAGACACAGTAGGCCTGTTATTATTTTTTTCATGTTATTTCCTTTCTATGTACTCATGTGCTGCTTTAGAACAATACAGACACACGGTACATGACTTCCTGAATATGATTAAAAGTAAAAACCACGCAACAGACACATGCTGTTACAAGTTACTTCTTGGTTATTTTTATCATATTCCTACCCCGATAGTCACCCCACAAAAGTCTAAGGCTACCAAGCGCTTATTCTGTTTTTTTAAACAAAAAACGCGCAGAAGTCTGCGCGTTTTATTCGAACGAAATCACACCGGATTACATGCTAGCCTTCACGCCAATGTAGAATACCCGGCCAATAACGTTGCCGCCGTCAAAGGCCATTTAATAGTCCTGCTTAAAGTACTCTGCACCCACAGCCAATAGTACTTCACCATCAGGTAATTCAACTATCGCACCGTCCAACGTAGCACGAATTTGGTGATGGCTTTGCGTTGCATCACCGTAGCTGCGGTAATAACCAGAAATACTCTATAACACGCTTTGATCGGTTGCAGCCATATCGTAGGGATGCAACGCCGTATTGGCATCTGTTCCAGCCAATGCTGACGCTAAACTTATTCTGCCAGCGTCCTCTGTATCGTAAATTACTGAGGGCGGAGTTGCGCTTACAGAAGCCTCTGGCATCTCTGATGTGCGTGTTACTGAGAAAGGTGTCTCCATGACATTAGGCTCGGGTAAATACTGGTTGGAGCGTCTGATCGTTACAACCAAAAACACATTCAGCTTTTGCGACGTGTTGTATCACTTTTTTGAAAAGAAACCATTAACCGCATTGTACAGATAGCATACTTGCGGCATTTGCATTAACTGGTCGTTTTACGACAAACAAAAATCATGAATAATGTTTTATTTGAACCGACTTGCGTTAAATGCGTTTCGATGTTCTCAAAAGTGAATAAAGTCGATAAAATGAAGAAAATCGAAGCGTCAGGCAAAAATTTGGCCAGACCACGTAAGCACCCTACACAATAATTTAAAAAAAGGTTAGCACATGGGTAAGGCGACAATCGGCGATGTTGCGAGAGCAGCCGGCGTGTCTGTTAAAACGGTATCCCGGGTCATCAATAACGAAAGCGGTGTAAAAGACGCAACACGTCAACGCGTCGCGGAGATCGTAAAGCAACTGGATTACCGGCCTAATCTGAATGCCCGTAGCCTGCGAACCCGCCAATCCTACCTGTTGGGCGTTTTGTTCGTCGACTACAGTGGTAACTTCTATTCACACAGTATTCTTACCGGCGCTATCGAGGCCTGTGATCAGGCCGGTTACAATTTGCTGATCCGTCCGTTAAAGATTAACGACGAAGGGTTTGAGCCTATCATTAAGCAGATGCATGAACGCTCGAAGCCCGACGGCTACCTTATTTGCCCGCCACTGTGTGATGACCCGAACGTCATCTCTCTGATGGATGAATTGGATGTGCCTTATGTGCGAATCGCGCCACTTCATTCAGAAGGTTCTCCTTATGTTCGCTGTCAGGAAGAGGCCGCGAGTCAAAAAGCGGTGGAACATTTAATTAACCTGGGCCACCAGCGCATTGCGATGCTCAGTTATTTGAAAGGTCACGGCGCTGGCGCCTGGCGTTTGGCTGGATATAAGGCCGCCCTGGACAACTATAATATTCCCATTGTGTCAGAATACATCGAAGAGTATGGCTACGACGAAGAGCCCAATATTCTGGACACGGTGATCCGCAGATTGCTCACAAAAACCAGCGTCCGACCCACCGCCATATTCTGTGTAAACGATACGCTTGCTGCATCGGTTTACCGTATTGCCAGCCAGATGGGCCTGAAAATTCCTTACGATATTTCAATTGTAGGATTTGACGACGACCCTATGGTGGAAAACCTGTGGCCTCCCCTAACGACCATACGTCAGCCCATTTCTACCATGGGCAACTATGCGGCCAGAATGCTGATTAAAGCACTTGGTAACAAGCAACAAACATTGGAATTACCGGCTTTAGATTGTGAACTGGTATTGCGAAGTTCAACCGGTCCGTATTTACCAGATTAAACCTGCTGGTTGAGCTGAAGGGCCAGCCGACGCCTGTGCTGTTGCCCGCCACCAATTACATTGAGATACAAAAAAGGGCCGAAACGGCCCTTTTTGGTTGTCTTGTGTCAGACTTACCTCGCCAGGCTGGCCAGCAGTCCGTTTAAGTTTTTAACAAAGGTCGCCGGATCTTTCAGGCTACCCTGCTCTGACAGTGCAGCTTGGTCGAACAATACCTCAGTCCAGTTCTTGAACAAGGTCTCATCCTGGACATCAGCCAATAACTTCACTAACTGGTGCTCCGGGTTCAGTTCGAAGTGATACTTCACTTCTGGCACAGGCTGTCCAGCTGCTTCCATCAGTTTCATCATCTGAGTAGTCATACCGTTGTCATCTGCTACGATGCAAGCAGGCGATTCGGTAAGGCGGTGAGTAAATTTCACGTCCAGTACTTTCTCGCCCAGCGCGGTTTTAGCACGCTCTAACACACCTTCGATTTGCTTCTCAGCTTCTTCCTGTGCTTTCTTGGTTTCTTCGTCATCAAGATCGCCTAAGTCCAGGTCGCCACGAGCAATTGAATGCAGTTGCTTACCATCGAACTCGTTCAGGTGCTGCATTAACCACTCGTCTATGCGCTCACCCATTAGCAATACCTCAATACCTTTTTTCTTGAAGATCTCAAGGTGAGGACTGTTTTTCGCAGCCTGGTAGCTGTCAGCAGTCACATA
>CEUN01000952.1_pt1 | contig 14029 bp, 12 predicted proteins | sample 361501 | NCBI WGS metagenome assembly CEUN01 (sample SAMEA2622801, study PRJEB7988) | marine metagenome | biome: marine biome (ENVO:00000447); feature: marine epipelagic mixed layer (ENVO:xxxxxxxxx); material: "saline water (ENVO:00002010), including plankton (ENVO:xxxxxxxx)" | depth 120 m | reverse complement strand
CAACAATCTAACTTCAAACGTCGGGCGATACTGCGGAAGTTGGAATAGGTTAGCCTAGCTACACCTCATAACGCACAACGCCCTTACCAAATTCAACCTCAAATACCCCTGCACACTCACAACACTGAAAGCTTGCTTCCCCTATGGGATCTTCAACCATGACTGTTAGTTGCGTGCCGCAGTACGGGCAATCAACCTCTGTCTCCCCAATAATCGCATCGGGAAAGCAAAGCTCATACATTAGGAAGTCTTCATCTGTAAGTTTGTTTGAAATATGACGCAATGTCGGGCAGTGCTCAGCAGAACCAACCCAAGTTGAATTAGAAACCAATGATGTGGAGCAATAATCTCTACTCTATGTTTTACAGCAGGTGGCCACAGTCATTACACCGCCAGCCTGGATATTTTATCGTTTCATAAATCCAGACCGGAATCCAAAGTCCTATAGTGCAGACTGTCAAGATCAGGTTTTTACCGCGGCTTCGATAAGGTCGTACGGCCAGTACATAGTCTTCACAGCACGGACACTTTTTAGATGAGTGTTGTTGAGCTAATGCCCGCAAAATTCTTCCGGCGGATTCGCGTGTGTTCAATCGACGGTCGCTTCCATAAAGCCCAAACATCTATTCTGTGAACTCCTAACGAGAGTGATACTCTAAAGGATGAGAAAGTTGATCCAACCGCGACACCACGCGTGTTGAGTATTCAACTCTGGATTCTTTCAATGCACCCAATTGAAACCCTAAGTCAGTCTTTAATGACTGGAATGACTGCATTGTAAACGAATCAGGAAGCACTCTGATTTCCGGTGGAACAATCTGCCCAAGTGCCTCAGCATTTACAAAATGAGGATTATCCCTCATCCGCTTCAAGATCGACTCCCCGACTTCTGCTGTGCCCTGTGAACCTGAAATGTAAATTCGATAATGTGCCGGCGAGTCGACAGTCGGGCTCACAATCCAAAATCTCTCTGTAGCGTCAGCCTGCTCTGACAATTCGGATATTACATCCCGAAACACCTGTACCGGGACTTTTTCACCTACCAAATCGATTATTTCGTTCGTCCTGCCAACGAATTCAAAGCACGGCAATCCGTCGCGTATCTCAACAACTTTGATTTGATCACCCGTAGCGTATCTATAGAGTCCGCCGAAAGTTGTTATCAGCACTTCATAGACCTCTCCTTCCCCAAGTTGATCAAGTAACTTCACATCCCGACCATTGGATGTAGGAAGAAATTCCAGAAAGGTCGATTCGATGGCCGGGACGTGCCCCGACATCCCACCTAACGGGAAACTAACTGCTCCTTCGGTCGCAAGTAAGCCCTTGGCTTGAATCGGAATTTCAGGTTCCAGAGCTTTAAGTCTGTCGAAATACGACTTACTACCAGCATCTCCCCAACAACTAATCAGTGAGAGGTGAGGCCAAATGGACTGAGCAAACGACTCTTGGCTATCGAGCGAATCCAATAGTTTCTCAAGAAGACGAGCTCTCTTTGGATTTCTTTTCAACTGAACACTTGAAGCACTTTCAAGCCTGTTCACGACTCGATCGCTTCCGGAATGTAACGCACTGAGAAGATCGTCACGATGAGTCCGGATGGCATTCAAAATATTTAACAACAGCGTCGGACTCCAGACACTGATAAGTGAGAGGCGAGGTTCAGAGATTAATTTGAGAGCCGTTAAAAGGATTACGGTGTCAGCCACTTCACCGCTAACAAACCGGGGGGCATCGACAATAGCCCGCTTTGCCAGCAAACGCCCAATCGGACTCAGGTATTCTTCGTCTGATTCAAAACCAATTGGAATTTCACTGTCACCGTACTGCTGTTCAACAACCGGCGTGACTGACCAATAACTCCTGCCTCGAAATGCTTCGGGGAAATTGCAGGCAAGGTCATAAACCCATGTATTCACCACCCGTTGAAAAGATTTCTTGAGTGCGGTGGTGTAGGGAATTAATTTGAAGTTCCCAGTTGAACCGGTCGTTGGGACAAGCCGAGAAACAGGCTGATTGGTAAGGACATTCTGACTGCCTTGCCGGATCAGCGCTACATTCTTCTCGTAGTGCTCGGCATAATTCGTCACCGGCACAGCACCCTGAAACTCTTCCACGCTCATTTGAGAAGATAGCCTAAATCGGTCTGCAAATGAAGTTGAAGTGGCTGCCTTGAGGATCTTTTTTAATAGGATTTTTTGCGTACTTTGCAAATCAGCTTTTGCTGACGTAAAACTACGCCAATCGCCTTTTGCAGACTGCTTCCACAAGCAATTAGCAATCCACGCCGCGTTCATCTAAACCGACCTCTCAGAAGTCTCAGGCGTGTCATCATTATTATTCGAAGGTTTATAGTTTCGCAACAGCCGCATGGCCACATTGGTGTAATTCGATTTATTGAGTTCTGCCAAACAACACAATTCATCTCCGCTTCCAAATCCGGGGTTACATTGCACAAAGAATTGAGCATGTGGATCTTTTGTTCTCAACGTCGTCATTTCTGCAATATCCTGCTTCAAGACATACCATCCGCCCTGAGATTTGATAACACCAGTTGAAACATCGTACAATTCCCCTCCGAGCTCAGATCCCAAATAGTCGATCACACGTTTCGCCGACCGCGGTGTTGGATAATCTTTGCTTGGATAGAACTCACGAAACAGGACTGGTAAGAAGTGATATGTCTTGTAACCCTTGGAAATCAAAAACCAGAAGAATTTTTCTCCCTGGGCTTGTTGCATGAGCTCATCTACCAGACAGGCCGATGCCAAAAGAAGATCCCGTTTCCCCCAGTATTTCCGTTGAACAACCGTGTCGCCTGAAAAGAGTATCGAGTAGGCAATGTCTTCTATTTCCAACTCTCTTAGCTTTTGAGTCGAGAAACCAACGATATCTCCCGTCGCGATGGAACGAAGAATCAATACCCAGTGCTTATCCGCCAGATCTCTCGAAAACGTCTTCTCTTGCACGTTGTCATAACACTGAAGCATCAGGTTAAACATGGCTTGCGTTTCAGCGACATGCAATTCTTCAACAGTTCGTAATTCCCATGTGATATCGTTGTCCAAGCTACACCCCTCTACAACCATCCCAGCTCAAGGTAGAAAGGACGTCCGTCCAACCCGAACAAGTCGGTTCTTTCAAGCTCCCATGAAACAAGAAACACTTCCGCATCAAATGTATGACTAGATATCCGCCGCGCTAAGTCGTAGGACTGATGCGATTCATGCATTCCCAACGCAACGTATTCGGCATGGCGAGTAGCACTGTCCTCGAGTACTGACTTCAATACCGGCAGGATAGATTCAGCATTGGATGCTCGATCCACAAGCGGGAGCACGGCCGTCACGTACTTAAAGTTATACGGCGGCTTATGAATGACCGGTTTCCCAGTCAGTCGATACCAACAATTCAATGGATGACGACACCACTGTAACCATCGAGGGTAGGACTTAACAACCAGTTGCCTAGCACATCGCTGGTCAATGACACCCAACACAGCGGATGTTTTTTTTGATGGTCCGCTTACAAAGAAACGGGCGTCATAATCAGTCTCACATTGTTGTAGCCACCCGTTCGATTCGTAGTATGGAAAAAGTTGATATTGACGCCCAAGTTCATTCACCTCGTCCAAAAACGATTCCGCCTCGACCTGCTGTACTGTTTCCTGGGGGTGCTGCTTTCCTCTCATTGCCGTCACTGGAATGAGAAACGTGGAGAATCTCCCTGCCGCATGATAAAAAGGCAAACCTGCTCTACCGCTTGTAAGCAGGTTGCGGGCATGTGGATTCCCTTCCAGAATCGTAGTAAAGTACCACTTAGGTTGTTCGGTCGATTCGTGAAGTTTCCTCATCGCGCGGTACCCACGAGCCACCAGACCCTGATTGCGATAGGCTGGGATACAACGTAGTGAACTCAAATACCCAATCTTTGTTTGCTCGCCATTGACAAACATCTTGCGAATACTTCGGCAGCCAAAACCAACCGTCATATTCTGTTCAACGTCTCTGCAGATTATCACATCAGTTTCAGCTCCGACAGGACATGACGAATCGAAGAAGGATGGCTCGGCTTCATAGGTAATTGTCGCCAGTGAACTTCTCATCGGCGTACGCTGTAAAACGTATCTCAACTGAGCATCATCGGCCCGCGACGCAAGATCGAAAGTATACCTAACCATGACCGTAGACCTATTAAGATTCAGCCTTTAGCAATTCGCCCTGCCAACTTTCATCGCCAAGAGGCAATCCGCTTCGTCCCGAAACATCATATCGGTGCATCGCATTGATAACCAGATAATTGACGAAACGGTAGGGATTACGGACATTTACCCGCTTGCGTCCACGTCGAAATATACTTGGCCATGAATAGAACTCCTTACGGGCACTAAGGCACATAACTTCAAGATCTTTAGGAGTCATATTTGCCGGCGTAAATGGAATCATATTGTAACGATACTCATCATCAAGCCACCAGGCGTCAAACAACAACCGCCCTTCTTTCTCCATTCGTTTATATAAAGGGGTCCCTGGGAACGGTGTGACATGATTGAATGCACCAATGAACAGCCCGTTGGACTTTGCAAACTCCATCGTTGTTCTAAATGACTCAGGACTATCGTGGTCATATCCAAAAATAAACGTGCCATACACGCATATATTATGTTGTCGCAGGCGGGCAAGAGCTTCGGCAGGCCCACCTTTCATCATATTGAAGCCTTTGTTCATCTGTTTAAGTGTCGATTCATCCAAAGATTCGAATCCAACCAGAATACCGACACACCCACTGGCTTTCATGAGTCTCAATGCTTCGTCGTCGTAGGCCACATTGATCGCAGACTGGCTAACCCAACGTATCTTTAGCGGAATCAGTGCCCGCATGAATTGTTTGGCTTCTTCAAGATTGGATGTGATGTTGTCATCGATAAAGAAGAACATTTGCCCGGGTTTTCTGATTCGCTGAATTTCCTCAATGACGCGATCAATGGGTCGATGATTGTGGCTGGCATCAAAAAAGGTTTGAATCGCACAAAAATCGCACTTAAACCGACAGCCACGTGCAAATTCCACCAATTTAATCGGCAGGTACTTTTTACCTTCAAAAATCGACCGATCAGGCGATACCACCAGAGGCGGACGTTCACCGTCCTGATACATTTTTCGTGGCGTCCCGTGGCGATAATCGTCGACAACTTCTTCAAGTAACCCTTCAGCTTCCCCCACGACAATCGACTCGCAATACTGCATTACTTCTTCCGGGCAGAGCGTAGCGTGAAAGCCTCCCATGACAACAGGCACACCCCGCCGACGATATTCTGATGCAATTTGATAACACCGCTTGGCCGTGTAAGTCTCTACACTCAGCATTACCATATCCGTGGATTCATCAAACGGAATTTGCTCCAACCGGTCATCATAAAATCGTCGCTCGACATCGTCGGGAAGCAGACTGGCAACCATGGCAGCGGGGATTGGTTGCATTTTCCAGGTACGAATGTACTTCTTCATCCCAATCCGTTTTCCAACACAGGGATGAATAATCGTAATACGAAATTGTGACTTTGCGTTTTTAATCATGACAACGATGCATACATCACCCAGCTTCATGCAGCACAGGTAACTCTGGCTCCTTCATAGCTTTTTCAGGCCACAGTGGATCGAGTACCCAATCGCAGTTATAGAATTTCTTCAGATTTCGAGCGTAAAACCTGTATCCCATGTTGGCCAAAAGAGCAACATGCATTTGTCGCGGATTGCGTAGCACTCGTTGTAACACAGGTTTCCAACGATATGCGTATTTCCAGGCGAATTGATTCCCTTTCTGTAACTGTTCAACAGTCATATTCTTTGGCTCAAAAACAACATGCTGTCCGTCGTACAATTCCCAGTTTTTAGTAATGATTCTGTCCTGCTCAAGTAACTCGTAGTACAAAGCGGTCCCGGGAAAAGGAGTCACGACCGCAAATCGTGGCAAATCAATCCCCAGTTCAACCGCCATTTCGGCCGTCTCCTTAAATACCGAGGGGGTGTCATTATCCAGGCCGAATACAAAACATCCCTGCAGGGCGATTCCCCGATCGTGAAGCTTTTCAACCAGGCCTTTGTAGTTTTCCGGATGGTTAAACCCCTTTTGAGTACTCTTCAGGGTCGCCGGTGAAATTGACTCCAATCCCATCAATAATCCGCGACAACCTGACCGTGCTGCAAGATCGAGCAAAGGGATGTCATTGCAAAGTAAAGTGGTTGATAAACCATACCAACGTATGTTTAACGGAATCAAAGATTCAAACAGTTCAGCGGCGTACTGTTTGTCCGAAATTAAATTCAGGTCAATAAAAATAGCACGTTTGGCTTTCTTCTGCTTTATATCAGCAACGATTTCACCAATTGGTTTTTGATAGGGTTTGCGGCCCCAGGCATTGGGAACAACACAAAACGAACAATTATGGATGCACCCGCGGGTCGCCTCAAAAACTTCATCGGTGAGATACATTTTTTTAGGCAATACATCTCGTTTGGGACTCGGATATCCACCAATATCAAGATTAGGACTTTGTGTGTAGCGTGACTGCAACGACTTGTTACTGAAATCTCGCAATAGTTGTGGCCACGATTCCTCTGCATAGCCAACAACGATACTATCCGCATGAGGCTGTGCGTCATCTGGCATCAAGGTCACATGCGGCCCCCCAAGGATGACTGTCTTTCCTCGTTTTTTAAATTCAGCCGCTAATTCATAAGCACGCATCGCCGTGCCCGTAATCACAGTCATCCCGATCAGATCCGTCTCAATCGAATCGACATTTATTTCTTCGATACCTTCGTCATAACACTTTAGCTCCACCTGTATGTCATCCGGAATTAAGGCGGCCAATGTTGGAAACGTCAGTGGCATATATCGCAGTGATTTCTTAAAGATCCCTTTCCGACGACGGTAGAGGGGCCCTTTCGGCGAAATCAATGCTATGCGTAATTTAGAGGACACGACGAATCTCTGATTTCCTTGTTTACCCTATTCCGGTAATCGAAACCGTCTCAACCGGCATCGACTCGACAACATTACATCCACCGCCATTCTCACAATTCTGCATACTAATTCCTGACATGAATAAGTCATCCACCGCGGTATATCCATCGACCGGGTCCCATGGCGTGTGGTCAATCGATTCGAGTTTGGGTTTCTCCTTTTTCCTCGTCAAGCCAAACAACATTCCCTGCTTCTTCAAGGTCTCTTTGGCATAGAGCGGGTTATAGGATAGATAAAGCAGGAATCTGGTCAGCGAACTTAGATGGGTTTTGAAATCCCAAAGCCGCTTAAAAATTGACCATGGGCGATTCCAGCGATCGCGATTCCTCCACACCGCTTCGGTCAATTCGTCGGGCGACATATTTTTAGGAAGAAAGGATGCATGATTAAATCGATAATCAGGATGCATCCACCATTTACCACCATATAACAATCGCTTTTCGTCACGAAGACGGTTATATAACGGCGTACCGGGATACGGCATCAGAATATTATAAGCAGCGAAGCAGAATTTGTTTTCCATCGCGAACTGGTGCGTTTCTTCGATAGATTCCAACGTGTCCGAATCATGTCCTAATGTAAATGTTGCCCAGGTTTGTAAATGGTGGTCGCGAAGGATCTGGACTTGTTTCTCATAACGATCCCAGCCAACCTCTTTCCGTCCGAGGAAATTAGGGGCTTTCTTCATGGCTTTAACCGATTCGGGTACGATCGACTCAAACCCCACAACGTTGCCAATACATCCGCTACGAGCCAGTAGATCCATGAGTTCCAGATCATTGGTCATATCAAGTGATGCCTGACTAACCCACTTAACTTTCAGCGGAATCAACGCTCGCAGGAATTCTTTTGCCCGCTGCTGATCTGAAAGAAAATTATCATCGACGAAGAATAAAAACTTACGATTCTGTTGTTCTATTTCTCTGATAATTTCATCGGTTGGCCGGACATAGTTTTTACGCTCGAAATATACACTGACAGCACAAAAGTCACAGGCGAACCGACAGCCTCTTGTATATTGCAACAAAGAGAGTGGCAGGTACCCTTTGTCCGCATACAAATCTCTGCGAGGCAGCAGGCCTCCTTCCTGAGGGACTCCGACTGGCGCGTGATAAACTAGTTTCAATTGGCCTCGTTTAAAGTCCTCGATAACGCGGGCCCATCCGGTTTCTGCATCGCCAATGTAAATCGAGTCTGCAAACTTGCTTGCTTCTTCCGGAAAGAGAGTGACATGCATGCCACCAAAAATCACTGGAATCCCACGCTCACGATACTTCGCTGCAATTTCGTAAGATCGCCGCGCCGTGTAGATTTCTATACTAATCGCTACCAGATCGGTTGGCTCGTCAAATGGAATATCTTCCATGCGATCATCGTACATGACACATTCCACATCAGGTGGAGTCAGTGCTGCCAAAACCGATAGCGGCAATGGTTCCATACGACCTTCGTCGGTGTACTCCCCATACTCATGAAACCCAATATTAGGGAAAATCAATGTCAGTTTCATAGAGTAATCACCTTGAGTGGATCAACATTCTGGTGCTCTTCTGTCCAGTACAGAGGTATGTCTTCTGAACCCAGGACACGGGCCTGTTTCCGATATACTTCCCGGCGTGACACGACGTTTGACATCCAGTACAGACCCAAACGATAAACGTCTCGCATATTCGTACGCCAGGCAAAACCACGCCTGATGATCGAAGACATTGTGTTGAATTTTCGACGAGCCCTAAAGCATCCGTCTGTCAGTTCTTCAGCAGTCATCCCAATGGGGTTAAAGGTCGCGTGCCCGTAACGATAGTTTTCATCCAACCACCAGCGGTCATAGATCATTCGCTTTTCTTTCACCATTCGGTCATAGAGCCGCGCTCCCGGCATGGGAGTGAGCGGATTAAAATTGGCCAGATAAAACCTATGGTCGATGGCAAATTCAACTGCCTCGTCAAAAGAATCCCGAGTGTCCTGATCATAGCCAAACACAAAGGTCCCATAGATCATAATGCCTGCATCCTGAATGACTTTTATAGAATCACCGTAACTTCCATAGTGAACATTCCAACCTTTCGCCATCTGTTTTAAGTTGTCAGTGTTGAGAGACTCAAACCCGAATAATGCTGAAATGCATCCGCTTCTCCGCATTAAATCAACGAGTCCCGGGTCTTTTGCAATATCGATCGAAACCTGACAAAACCATTTCTTTTTCAATGGAATTAGGGCTTCAAACAGCTCTCGTGCCTGACCCTCGTTAACAAACAGATTGTCGTCCACCAGGAACAGGAATTTGCCCGCGTATTTCCTGATCTCATCAATCACCTGTCCCAGAGGGCGCTGACGAAGATTGGATCCATAGAATGCCCGAATCGAACAGAAGTCACAGCTATACTTGCAACCTCGCCCGTATTGCACGAGAGTTACAGGGGCATACTTTTTTCCATCGAAAACGGAACGATCAAACTTAATTCCATCAAGGCACGGAAACTCTTCTCCCTGATAGATCGGTGCCAGCGTGTTTGCCTCCGCATCTGCCAGTACTCGCAGCCAAACTGCCTCTGCGTCACCAATGACGACCGAATCTGCAAATTGCAGGGACTCCTCCGGTAAGAAGGTCGGATGGTACCCCCCCATAATCACTTTAATGCCTCGTTTGCGATATTCCGCAGCAATTTGATACGACCTGCGGGCCGTATAGGTTTCCACCGTCATAGCAACCAGATCAGGTTGGTCATCGGTTGGTAATGGAGCCAGACGCTCATCATGAAATACCACTTCATGATGAGCGGGCGTGAGTCCTTTGAGAATCGCAAAGCAAAGTGGCGTCATCGCATCTGTACTGCGTTGGTCAAAGAGATTCGGTCTGATAAAAGTGATTTTCATGGTGTGTTGATATATCTCTTATAAACAACCAGCAGTGATGGACACTACAATTCAATATTAGCAAACAGCAGTCTCTAACCGTATTGTTAAATGTGCTACAATCCCGTGCACGGGTCCTCCGGCACTCCTTAATCTGACTACAAACACCTAATTGAATCTCAGGATTCCAATGCAGTTTTACAAAATCTACGAAGTAGCAGGCCCGATCATCATGTTTCCATTGGCGTGCCTGCTTTGGTGGAGTTCAAGCCAAAAGGATGTTTCTGTAACTCTGTATGCCACTGGTATGCCAGTTGCTGTTGCCTTTTTGATTCCTTATGTCGGGATTCGTTTACTCCATGTTTGGGAAATCCGTAGCCCTCACTCAAATCAAGGATTTCGCCCGCATCATGGATTCATGTTTGGTTCAGCTACCAGTGTCATTTGTTGGTTGGTTTATCAGACCTACTTGCTATTTCCCGCTACCGATTCAATTTGGCTATTCCCAATTGGGCTGGGCCTCATTATCGGATTAGTAAATTTCCTGTTTGACATGTTTGCGATAAGTAAGGGAGTCCTTGTCGTTTACAACAAATCCTTTGCCGAAGGAAAATCAGCGTTTCATATCTCGGTGCAATACGCACCCATCTTTTTTACCAGTTTCGGCGTCGTCTATGGGTTTGAATTGCAACACCTAATTACGACCACAAATGAGCCTGACTCCGCATTACGCTACGGTACAATGCTACTTTCTGTCTTGGTTTCTCCCCTCACGACAGAGATATTCCATTGGATTTTCTACCGTGAGTCTTGTCTAAAGAGTTATAAACACACTGAAGATACAATCTAATCGACTTTCTTCTTTCGACGAAACAACAGGGTGAGGACGACGCCTATCACCAACCCAATGCCTGCTGACCATATCGTTCGCAGCATTAAAAATCCGTCAATCACAGGATTATCGAAAGCATTAGTCGACGAAGAGAAACTGATTAGCTGCCACTTATTATCTTCATAAACCAATGTTGCCATCCAACTACTGTTTAGATCAAACGTATTGCCGCTCGTCATTTCGTAGCTATCACCTAGAACACCGATGGAAACAACATACTTGCCGTTCTCATATAATGCCCGGTCAGACGTAGTTGGGTTGACTTCCATTACACGGATAAACTCTTTCAACTTTGCAAAGAAATCGACAACTCCTTGACGCCCTTTGGAACGTGTACCGTCATTCCACATACATGTGATTTCAGGGTGGCAATACTGTTCAGCAATTTCCCCATATTTCCCCTGATTGAAAAGTTGAAAAATTTCTGTTTTAGTCTGATCGAGTTGCTCCGCAATCTCAATTGCATCTGATTCAACTTCAACTGTTGCCTCCTCCTGGCCAACGACACTCATTGGCAATAACAATAATGCAAGTAAAAAAAATGACGATTTATGTGGTCCTATTGCACTCATCCTTCAGTTAATCCTCCAAAATGGTCGGTTGCTTCATTTGTAACTTTAGTTGTTGCAGATGATTAACCATCTGCTCTGTGTTCCAGATGTCTGGCTCCGGCTGGGTGACCGGGACTGGTCCGCCCCACATTCGAAAATACTGCCGAATATAAGATATTCGAGATTCGTTGTGTTCTCCGAATTCAGGCAAGCTTGTCCAGGGCACGTCCGGGAATCGATGATGGACCAGGTCCCATTCTCCATTGAGTAACACGGCAGACATTAGTTTATTGTGTTTAAGATTGAATGCACCATCGAGTACATCACGGTCAGAATACGCATGAGCAATATATTGTCGTGTCGACCAATTAAAGCCTGCCATCAAGAACATAGCCAAAACTACTAAAGGCTCCAACGTTAAGGTCCAAATCATAGCGCTCCAAAAAGCCACAACCAGGATTACTTCAAGACGAATCCTCCAAAGGTCACTTGGCGTAATATCAGCAAGGTTACCGTTGCCTAAGTTCTTACTCGTTAGCAGTTTGTTTTTCGTAATACCCGGTATAATGGCGGCCAAAACGGTGGTAAGAACCACAAGCACATAGAATAATCCAATCAATGTGCCGTACCATTGGCAGTAGGCTAATACCTTTGACCAAAACCCCGGATAGTATTGATCGAAGATTTCAGCATCCGATCTATTTCGGTAATGATGACCCTGATGGGTCACCTGAACCAATGTAAAACTGACTGGAAAGAACATCGATGTGATGACTCCCAGCAAATAGTTATGTTTTAAATCACTCTGCAAATTCTGGTGGATTGCCTCATGCATTAGCGCATAATTGGTGAGCATCAAATAGCTAAACAATACGCCGAAAACGAGTGTCCATCCCCAACTAGCCAACGTGGACGCTAACCAAAGTAGTAATAGCCCCATAGAAATAACAAATATCACGATTGCAATATTGAGGCCGGAACGAATCGGGATGTCGTCACGACGGACAATTTTAAGATGTTTCCAAGGCAAAGTCGCAGACTCTCGCTGATTTGCTCCAGAGGTATCGACCTGATTGTGTCCTGATAGTGACATTTTACTGTATGTCCCATACGGTAGATTCGAATATAACTCCTATTTACCTGCCTACGGTAAAGTAATACAAGTCACATTTACGCTACAAAGCTGACGCTGTAGTCCTATAACCACTACAGAAAGTTTCGAAAGGGCTGGATATATTGGGCAGGGGAACCATCGGCAAAACTGCAGGTCTATGACGGGTGTGTTTTTGTCGCACAATACAGTATTGAGAGGTGAAAACTCCCATAGGCCGTCGATTCAGTTAGGATTTCCTCTTTACTATGCATCTGTCAAAAACCAAATCTACGGCGAAATCATTTCTATGGAAGTTACCCGCCTCTGGTGATTGGCAGTATTATATTAAATATTCCATTTTGGCCGGAGGGTTTTTCCTGATCTGTTACTATGGTTCCTGGTGGATAGCACAACAGCACCAATATCGAATCTTCATCCCGCAACATGGCGGTCAGCTACTCCCGTTTCAACCAGAATGGGTGCTTGTATATATCTCGCTAATGTTAGCTCACACATTGGCGCCTTTTGCCGTGGCGTCTCGAGCAGAATGCACCGCCTGGGCATTAAGCCTCTGCTGTTGTGTAGGAATGGCGACCTTTATTTTCATTTGTTTCCCTACTGATCAGCCGCCGGTGAAACATCTGAAGGACCTAAGCGGCTCTTGGATGGAGCTGTATTGGTTAACCTCAAGCATATCCACTTCGGCAAACGCATTTCCATCACTTCATGTTGGATCCATGTTGTGTACGGTTTGGTATTCCACTCAGAGTAAGCCACGTTGGTTTAAGGTGGCCATGTACGTCTGGTTTTTCTTAGTCGTGTACTCTACCTTTGCGTTGCGGCTGCACTATATTGTGGATGCAATTGGGGGTGCAGTGATCGCAGCTATCGCCATCCGATGGAGTCAAAAAAGAGGTTATTTTTGGCGCAGACAAAACACTCGGGACAACTTAATCGAACTCAATTAAGTGGGCGATGAGGGCCTACGAAAAATCTCGTTTGAGTATTTAAAAACAGGGCTTTTGCACACCTTCCAAAAACCATCGGTGTCCACGCCAACTTTGAGTGGTTTTACCGCAATGGTTGCCAAGTAATGGCGGGGGCTGAGTGATGCCGAAAAGGCTGTTTTGAATTTATTGTTAGCGTGAAATATTTTGAATTCAAAATTATTGAAGATTTAATTAGGAATCTTCGAAAATCAGGCGCCCGGAAGATCCCATTTTTGCGTCGATATCAACAGAAAGCGTCACACCCCGGTTTTATTCCAGGAATCTTATGAGCAACCCCTATTCCCCCCCAGAAAACTCAAGCCATTTATCAAACTCAGAAATTAATAACACGCAACCTGCAATAGAACTATGGAATCCAGAAGCTGCTGCCTGCTGGTCTTTAGTATTTACGCCTATTTTCGGTTCTATCATCATTTCGAAAAATTGGCGGAGGATAGGAAATATTGAAGAGGCCACGTACGCTAAAAACTGGGTTTACATCAGTCTGATAGCCACACTTGGACCAATTGTTCTCCACTTTCCTTCCTTAGTAGGTTCTATCGGGGAATTTCTACCAATCGTTTTTTTACTTCTTTGGTATTTCAGTAGCGCCAAACGACAA
>CEUN01046817.1_pt1 | contig 14032 bp, 7 predicted proteins | sample 361501 | NCBI WGS metagenome assembly CEUN01 (sample SAMEA2622801, study PRJEB7988) | marine metagenome | biome: marine biome (ENVO:00000447); feature: marine epipelagic mixed layer (ENVO:xxxxxxxxx); material: "saline water (ENVO:00002010), including plankton (ENVO:xxxxxxxx)" | depth 120 m | reverse complement strand
AACAGGTTCGCCCAAACACCGACCGTTTGTTCGTTAAACTCCGGACTGTTTACGATGGAGAGGCTAAGGCGCAGGAAGGCATCTAGCAACAATGGTGATAACGTGAGCTTGTCTGCCTGATTGTCGAAACCATGTTCAGCTCGTGAGTCCTTAGGAAAGGGATTGATTCCTTGAAGTCCCGGGGCTGGTGTAAGCGATAGAGATGCCACTTGCACGGCTTCAGGCACTTTTCCATCATCTGACTGCAGGTACGGCGACAAACGGGTCATCAGTTTCTCCGGCAGAGCGAACACTTCCCGGTTTAGTTGAAATAGATCCTTCACCGTATTGTTGTATTGAAAGCGATTAAGACGGGCGACACCAGAACGAATCGGATTTCCATCAAGGTCTGCCTGCCGCAAAACCTCTTTCAATGCGGCTACAAACCGTTGACGTGTATCGTCATCAAGCGATTCTGCATCTTCCGGGGGCATCGTCGAATCTGAAATCGCATTGATCATTCGATCGATGAGATCTGCAGACGCGCGCATTTGGCGGCCTGATCGCATCAGTTGTAGGTTTACGTCGCCACTTGGATCCGCAGCTGAGTGACAACCAATACACCGTTCTCTTATAAGTGACTGCACCGACTTAATAGGATTCGCCGTTGCTAGTTGTGAGATCAACAACACAGTAATGGGCGAAAACAAGCACCACCTATTTACTTTGCACTTCATCTAATCGCGTCCTGATTGAGTCTTTATTTATCGATGCATGAAGAGCCACACCGATAGTATTGCTTGAGCTTACGTCCACAAGTCGTTGATAACGCCCGTGCTGTCCGCAAATGAGTCGATGTCAAGCCCCATTAGCTGAGCATAAGTCAGCCACAGATTAGAGTTGAGCGTTCCACTCTTGAGCCTAATGAAACGGCCTTGTTTAATTTGGCCCTGTGCACCACCTGCTACCACCATCGGTAAATCGTAGTATTGGTGAGTTGAACCATCTCCAAGCCCAGCTCCGTACGAGATGATAGAGTTGTCCAGCATCGATGAACCATCGGACTCTTTGATCTCTTTCATTCGTCTGATCACATAGGCATATTGCTCCATATGGAAGATGTCGATTTTCTGAAGCTCTTTGTAACCGTTGCCCTTTTGGTTGTGAGTCATATTGTGATGCTGAACCGGTTTATCAAACACGCCTTCGTACATCAACGTCGCATCCCATCGTTCTGGACCAATCATGAACGTCGAAACGTTTGTGATTCCCATTTGAAATGCGAGTAGCACCAAGTCTGCCTGCAAACGAATGTACTCACCTCTCGGCAGAACCTCCGTTTTAGGAATATCGATATCGATATCAGCAATAAGCTTGTCCATTTTTTCGATTCGCAGTTCGATACCGCGAATCATTTCCATGAATTCGTCAAGCGTCTCGCGATCTTTACTTGCCAGCTTTCTCGATAGCGAGTTAGCGTCCGCTAATACCAAGTCAGTTACGTTTGCTACATGATCACGGTAGTTATCCCTCAGGAACAAGCGGTCGTATAGTTTTTGCGGCTCACGAATAGACGGTGCGATCTTGCCTGGACCATACCAAGAAATATTATCAAACTCGATTGGCTCTTTTGGCGCACGGAACCCGTTGCAACTAACTTCAAGCGTATTGAAGATCGTACTATGTCCAATGGCGTCGCCAATTACCTGATCAAGGCTTCGGCCGTTTGGATGTTGAATTCCCTGTTCCTGTGCCTGCATCGGCGACAGGCTCGTCAGATAGCATGAGGCACCCTGGGCATGGACGTCTTGTCCGTTTTTATACGAACGCTCAAGACCGGTAACCATCGTTATGTCTTTGGCGACATCCTTGAGCGGCTCCATGGTTGACGTGAGTGCCAGTGAATAGATTCCGGGAACATTCTCCAGGCGGCGTTCCTTCTTGGTCTTGTCGGCATCAAATCCACCTATGAAATCTGGTAACTCCGCCTCTTCTTCACCTGGAAAAAAACAACGCCTTACAATTCCATTTGGAATGTACATGAGCATTAGTTTTTTACTCGGAGTGGCATCATTAGTCGCTTTCTCATCTGCATGCAGTAGCGACGGCATAAATGGGAGAGTAAGGACGGCTCCCTTCGTTTTTAGAAAGTTACGACGAGTCAGGTGCATTGCGCAGTTAAATCCTATTGAGGTTTCTGTAATGTGTTTATGAATTACTAGCTTAACAAGCCATCGATAACATGACCCGGTGAGATTGGTGTTGGCCGTGCAAGTCGTGGTAGGTAGGTGGCGTGCGGATCAACACCCATTGCTTTGTAGATAGTTGCTGCAAAGTCTTCCGGATACCAAGGGCGTGTTGATGGTTCCGTACCTTTAGAATCAGTAGCACCAATAACCACTCCTTTTTTAACTCCGCCCCCCGCCAGTACCGCACAACCAGCACTTGGATAGTGATCCCTACCTGCTGTCTTATTAATCTTCGGAGTACGACCAAACTCACCCATTGCAACCACTAGTGTCGTATCTAACATGCCATGCATTTCAAGATCATCCAGCAGCGTCGAGAGAGACATATCAAACTGCGGTAAGTTACCGGGGCCCTTATATTCATGCCATTTAGAGTCTTTGGGAATCGCACTTGGACGATTCCCAAAGGACATCATGCTATCAAACAACCAGCCATGATTGTCCCAGGTCCCGTTGGTAGTACCGTCACCAAACAGACCGCCCTGAACAGCATGGTTTATCGTGACAAATCTGGCGCCTGCTTGGATTAGTCGACGACCGAGCAATACACGCTGGCCGTAGATATTCATCCCGTATCGCTCCCGCAGTTCCAAAGGCTCTTCGTCGAGATTCATGGCCTTTTGCATACGACCACTTGTAAGTAAATCAACCGCCTCGGTCGCAAACTTGTCTTGGGACAAAATCGTATCGTCTTCAACTTCTGCCAGGCGACCAAGGTTGTCCAGCTGTGCAAGCATCGATTGTCGATTCTCAAAACGGACTTTTTCCAACTGTAGCTTGCCAACACGGACTTTTGGATTAACTGGGTCACCCTCGATATTAAAGGAAGCATGAGCTGCGCCTAAATAACCCGTTGGTGTGGTGTACCTGGCTGCCGTTGGCAACCCGAAGAATGACGGCATCCCTTTAGCCCGCGGGCCAAGGATCGTGGAAAGCAGGCACCCAAAATTCGGGTAGTACTGACCAGTCGCTGCTGGAAACATACCACTCGTCACATGCTGTGAGCCGGTAGAATGAGAACCACTGCGTCCCCGCCATGACCGAACAACGGCAACTTTGTCCATACGACTGGACATGAGAGGCATTTTTTCGCAGATTTGAACACCCGGTACATTCGTGGAAGTAGGATCCCACAATCCACGAATCTCAGCCGGGGCATCAGGCTTCGGATCAAACGTCTCATAATGGCTCGGGCCACCTGCGAGGAACAGAAAGATACAGGACATCTCGGACCTAGTACCTGCAGTCGTTTCTGCTTCCAGCAACTGCGGCAGATTTAAGCCAAACATGCCGGCACCAATTTGCAACGCGTTACGCCGCGAAAACTGATGAGCCATCTTTCCTTCAGAACAGGTCATTTTTTAATACCTTCATATACGAAGTGACTACATGAGCCTCAGCCAATAATTTGATGTATTGGCGCACCATGATCAATATCAAGTCGCTTTTGGCCAGGCACCTCTAGTTTACGTGAGTCCAGGCCACATTGATGCAGTATCGTTGCGTGAATATCAGTTACATAATGGCGATCTTCCGCAGCGTGAAACCCAATTTCGTCTGTTGCACCGTGTGCCACACCACCTTTGATACCACCACCGGCCATCCAAACTGAGAATCCATACGGGTGATGATCGCGACCGTCGGATCTTTCTGCTCCCGGCGTTCTACCAAATTCAGTAGCCCACACAACAAGTGTTTCATCGAGCATGCCACGTTGCTTGAGGTCCTTCAGCAAACCGGCAATCGGCTTGTCGACACGTTTGCAATTACGAGTGTGGTTATCTTTGAGTTTGCTGTGCGCATCCCACCCCCCCCCGCCTCCGCCGCCGTCATAAATCTGCACAAAGCGTACGCCTTGTTCCACCAGACGCCGAGCGGCAAGCGACTGCTGAGCCATGCCTTTGGTCGTTTTATCGTCCATCCCGTACAGATCGAGGGTCGCCTGCGTTTCAGCGCTAAAGTCCACAATTTTTGGCACAGACATTTGCATTCGAAACGCAAGCTCATGGGCTTTTATTCGAGCACGCAGGTTTGCATCATCCGGGTATTCTACTGCCGAAATATTGTTTAGGTCTTGAAGCAGATCCAACTGATGACGTCGCTCTTTGCGGCTGATTTTATCTCCAGGTGTACCGAAGGGCAGTGGATTCCTTGGATTGATGGTCATTCGCACGCCGGAATGCTCCGGTCCAAGATAACTTGCGTCATGTGCACCGACACCACCACAACAATCGCCGGGCGGAGGTCCCATTACCACAAATTGCGGTAAATTCTCATTCAATGAGCCGAGGCCATAATGCACCCATGAACCGATGGACGGGTAAAACCCATCAAAAATATGACGGCCGGTGTGGAATTGCAGTTGTGCAGCATGGTCGTTGTCGGTCGTCCACATTGACCTCACCACCGCGATGTCATCAATGCAGTCACCAACATGCGGCCACCAGTCACTTACTTCGATCCCGCTATGGCCACGCTTTGAATATCCAATCTGCATTGGATAAACCGTCGCCATTAGATCACGTGGCACACCGCTGAAGTCACGAACATTCTTTCTGTAGAAGGGTGAATCCAACACCGTGGATTTATATGGCGACTCTTCAATCGTAAGGCCAGCATACTTGTTCAAGGCAGGCTTCGGGTCGAAGGACTCCATGTGGCTAGTGCCACCATTCATGAAGAACCAAATCACACTTTTTGCCCTTGGAGTAACATGTGGCAGTTTCGCGGAATCTGCCCCCTGCAGTTGACCGTCAAGCAAAGCACCCAGAGCCAGTCCGGTAAACCCTAGTCCACAATCAGCAAGAAACTGCCGCCTCTGCTGACGCCCACATGGAAATTCGCTCTTCATATTTCACGATTACCTTACTGTGACAAAATCGTTATGCAACAAAAGCACGTGGATCAGGTTTTCTCGTGCTCTTGCATCGGCCGCGGTAGCCGGTGCGCGTTTCGCAGTACTACTCCCTATAAATTTTTCCGAGTCATCGTTCGCAAGCAACTCCGCATGGTCTTGCAGGAATGTCTGACAACGCGCAAGCTCTTTTTTTGATGGTGATCGTGAAAGTACCGCCTCAAAGGCAAGCCTAACAAATGCGTCGTCCGTCTCGGCTGATTCGGATAGCTTTGCTGCTATTATTCTAGCACTATCAAGTGTCAGTCCACTATTCATCATCGCCAGTGACTGGTGCGGTACTACACTTTCTTTGCGTCGGTAGCATGAATTCGGGTCGGCCACATCAAACACCTCGAGCATATCCATTTTCTCATTCGGTGTATTTCGAAAGTACATACTGCGTCTGAGAACGTTTTCGCCATCTATTTCCGGAATCTCCGGACCACCACGTGTTAAATCAAGTTGTCCGGAGAGATAAAGTACGCTGTCGCGTACAACTTCTGCTTCCATACGCCGGGAATTCATTCGCCAAAAGTAGATATTCTGAGGATCCTTCATCAAGTCCTCGGATGATGACGAGCGTGTTGACATTCGATATGCAGCGGAAAGAACGATTTGCCGGTGAATCGGTTTCATACGCCAGTCGTTGTCGATCAATTCAGCCGCCAGCCAGTCGAGCAGAGCAGGGTGCGTCGGCTTTCTACCATTGAGCCCGAAGTTTTCAGTCGTCGCAACCAGTGGTTGGCCGAAGTGCCTGTTCCAAATATGATTTACAGCCACGCGAGCAGTACGCGGATTATTGTCACTGCCAATCCAGTTAGCCAGTGCCGTTCTTCGGCCGGTACTCGTCTTCGCGTACTGCTCGCCAAGTGGTTCAAAGGAGTCTCCTGGTGACTGTACTGCTGCACGTGCCGCTTGCAACTTATTCTCTGCTGCTTCAAGGGCTTTTTTCTGTTCCTCAGAGACGCTCTGATGGCTTACTTTAAGGAGCTCAGCTTCTGCTTCGATTTCCTTGACATGCAGTTCTGCAATGGACGCTTGCCGCGTTAACATTGGCGAGTCATCCGATGAATTGATAAGTGAAGCTATCGTGGCTGCAAGACGACGATCAACAGACTGACGTTTTGCTTCCGCAAGTTTCACATCAAGTTGTGCCGTTTCGATTGCCAGTTCTGCTGAGCGAAGGCGACGTTGCAAAGTCTCCAACGACTCAGTTAGTGCGGTTATCTTCAACTCCAAAAACTCAGCGGATCCCCGGTGCACCCAAAGTGAGAATTTACCGTCCTGTCGTTCAATAGGCATTTCATAGTCAAGCTTGCGTTCACCGTTCAGGTCGATCGTTAAAGATTGACCGTTCACAGTGACTTCAAGAGTCACTTCCTCGCCCACCTTTAATGGTGTGTACACGATTCCTTCGCGGGGATAGGTTTGCTTACCGCCAACCCGATGAAATGCCTGCAACGTTTGACGATTATCATTCGTACTCGTGTAGACGTCTTGAGATGTTCCCGTATCAATGAAATCAAAACTGAACCCGATCGATCGAAAACCACCGGGCTGAAGTGCTTTGTAACGCAATTTTGCTACGAAATCTCTCGGGTGATCCATCTTAGTGGCAATGGTAGCAAAGCTCGTTACATCTTTTTCAATCAGCTTGCCATCTTCATATACCCAGTTACCGCTGAGAATATTCCACACATCATTATTCGGCTTGGAAAAGTCATCCTGCACAAAGACACTTTCCGTTTCCAATTTGCTATTCGGGTCAGCCTTTGCTTTTGCAATCTTCAAGCGAAGCTCGTTTGCTTCCGCTTTAGTCTCTGTCAGCCGCTCAGTCGCAACTTGGATTTCGGCGTCAGCTTGATCTAAAAGGGTTTCTCGCACACCGTCCCGCAGGATGGGATACCAGGCTGCGGGCGGCAATTCCACCTGTTCTATAATGAGTTCATCTCCACCAAGAGACGCAGGAACGCCTGGCAGCATCACCTTCGATTCATCCGGAAAGCGGCTATCGCCACGCTCAAAACGGTAGGTCACTCGGTCATGCTCAAGATCAAATGCTACGGGTATACCGTCTGTTAGGACTTCACCAAGCGTTGCATCCTTCTCTTTACCGGTTAATGCAGAGATTCGATCTGTTCTCACATACTGTGGTTCGAAGAACGCCCGAAACCGATAGTAATCTTCATGAGAGATAGGGTCGTACTTGTGGTCATGGCAGCGGGCGCATCGTAATGTTAGCCCTAAAAATGCCTCGCCGGTTCGCTCCACCGTATCGAAAAGTCGCACGTCACGATCAAATTTATACCAATTGCGGCCTATGTACCCGGTAGCTGCGACCGTCTTCGCGTCATCGCCTGCTATCTCATCGGCAGCCAGCATTTCACGAACCATTTGATCGTAGCCTTTATCCTCATTGAGAGAATCAACAATCCAGTCGCGCCATCGCCAAATATGACGTTGACTATATCGGATTTCATTTATGCCGCGACTTCCATACCAATCACTGTAACGCCAGATATCCATCCAGTGCCGTCCCCAGCGTTCCCCGTACTGCGGTCGTGAAAGCAAATTATCAACCACCGCTTCATAAGCGCTGTTTGAATCATCAGAAAAGAAAGCACTCAATTCGTCACGGGTCGGTGGCAATCCGATGAGATCTAAATAGACACGCCGGATCCACTGCGAACGCGTGGCTTCCTCTGAATAGCCGAGCTTCTGTTGCCTTCGACGTTCGGCAATAAATCGATCAATGTCGTTTCGGCTCCATTTATCACGCCGCACATCCGGGACGGCAGGACGCTGAATAGGCCGGTACGACCACCATAACCTCGGGTCTGTCTGTGGTTCCTCCTGCTCCGGTATCGAGGCACCGCTGGCAATCCAGTCGCGAATCAACGACTGCTCTTCATCCGTTAACGGTGATCCTTCATTGGCCGGTGGCATTTGGAACCCCGCTTCACCAGTTATTACCTGTAGCAACAAACTCTCGTTAGGCTTACCAGGAATTACCACCACGCCAGATTCGCCACCTTTAAGAATGGCGTTACCGGTATCAAGACGTAGAGAAGACTGTTGTTTTAACGCACCGTGGCACGCAAAGCATTTATGTTCAAGGATTGGCTTTACATCCTTGAGATAATCAGCGCCGTTCACCTGCGCATGCGCAGCACTGCACAACAGCATCGCAAAGAACCAAATTAAGCCACTATGTTTCACGATTTAGATCCGTTTAGTAGCGACGACAGTAAAACTGATAACAATTCCATTATAGTGGATGCATAGTGAGGGTCGTTCACTTGAATTCTCTTACATGACCTTGAATTTCACCGATAATACCTCAAACTGCAACAAAAACTAACGAGACAGTGAATTAATGGTCTTCGGTCTATTCCTTTCTTCTATTCAGATTCATTACATTCCTATGATTCGCCTTGCAAGAGCATTGGCCTCCTGTACTCTTACGTTGTTTGTGTTTCTGACACTCGGGAACCATCTCACAGCACAGAACACTCAAATACCCAGATCCAAACCACTGAAACTAGAGGAACCTCTCGACAAATTAATGGTGCAAGGCATCAAACAGTATTGCTTGGAGCATCTTGAAAATTCACGTGATGTTCGCACTCACAAATGGAATCGTGACTACTCAAGCGTCGACACCTACAAATCCAGCATCAAAAACAATCGTGATAATCTCGCATCCATCCTCGGCGTCGTTGATCCGCGCCTGACAGCAAATAAAAAGTCGCAGTTTGAATTCACTGGAACGGTTTCACACGATTCTCTAATTCAGGATGCTCAGACTTACAAAGTGCATTCGATTCGCTGGCAAGTCATTAGTGGGGTCACCGCTGAAGGGTTGTTGCTAATTCCGGGTAAACCGAAAGCCTGCGTCATCGCAATTCCCGACGCTGATTGGACACCGGAAATGTTCGCGGGGGTTACTGCCGAGTTACCATCCCGTTTACAAATTGCACGACGACTCGCGCAACAGGACTGTTTAGTTGTTGTTCCCCTGCTTATCAGTCGGGATCCCACGTTCTCCGGCAATCCTGAGATCCGGATGACGAATCAACCCCATCGGGAGTTTTTATACAGGCAGTCATTCCAACTTGGCCGACATGTGATTGGGTACGAAATACAAAAGATTTTGTCAGCCGTGGACATCCTCGAGCCGTACCTGTATCCGCAAGAGAGCAATATCGCTTCGATTCCGATTGGCGTGGTGGGCATTGGCGAGGGAGGCCTTCTGGCATTCTATACATCTGCACTCGATACTCGCATTCAAGCAACACTCATCTCTGGCTATTTTGAAAAGCGGAATGGCCTTTGGAAGGAACCTATTTACCGAAACGTATGGTCGTTGCTTACTGAATTCGGGGATTCCGATATTGCCAGCCTCATCGCACCGCGACAACTCACAATAGAAGCGTGTTCAGCGGTGAACATTGCCGGGCCACCTGAAGCCATTAATGGCCAAGTTACAGCGGCTGCACCTGGTCGCATACGTACAGCCCCGCTCGAATCTGTGGAGGACGAGTTTAAGATCGCAGCCGCCCACTACACGCATCTCGGCGTCTCCAAAAAGATTGACCTTGTCATTAGTGGCAAACATGGTGAGGGCGATCCCGCAACAGATAAATCAGTTCGAAGTTTTCTAACGGGCCTCGAAATACCAATGGACGCAGATAGCGATAAACCACAGAGTGCAATCGAGAATTCGCTTCATCGGAAAAAGACTTACGGCCAAACTTCTGGTTGGGTGCAGGATCGCCAGCGACGGCAGTTTCTGGAGCTTCAAGAACACGCCCAGCAATTGATGCAACGTAGTTTCCATGTCCGTGATCAGTCATGGCAGGTAGACAGAAGCTCGCTCGAGGCATGGAACAAAGAGGCAACCCAATGGAGAGTCACCGTTCATGAAGAAGTGATTGGTAAAATTGCTGATCCTCTCTTAATTCCGAACCCGCGCACGAAGAAACTTCTGGCGACAGATGCATTCACCACTTATCAAATCGCGCTCGATGTTATTCCGAATGTGATAACTGGCGGAGTCTTGTTGATTCCCAATGATCTTAAAAGTGGTGAACGTCGACCTGTCGTAGTATGCCAGCATGGTTTGGAAGGGACATCGGAAGACACGTTTAGCAGAGACCCGGCGTCATATAGATTCTACAAGGCATTTGCTGCTGAGCTATGCAGTCGCGGTTTCATCGTCTATGCACCGCAGAATCCATATCGCGGCAAAGATCAATTCAGAACCATTCAGCGCATGGCCAACCCCCTGAAGCTGTCCCTATTCTCCTTTATCATTGCGCAACATGAACAAACTGTACGCTGGCTTGGCAGCTTGCCATTTATCGATAAAGATCGCATCGCGTTTTACGGTTTGTCTTACGGCGGCAAGACGGCAATGCGCGTTCCGCCATTCGTACCTGGCTACTGTTTGTCGATATGCTCTGGAGACTTTACTGACTGGATTCGTGTGATCACAACAAACAAAGACCGATACGGATATGCGTTCACTTCGGAATATGAAATTCCAGAATGGAATATTGGACACGTAGCAAATTACGCAGAACTTGCGATGCTGATTTCACCCCGGCCTTTTATGGTTGAGCACGGTTATCTGGACGGCGGCTATCCAACAGAGTGGGTAACCAGCGAATTCGGAAGGGTGCGAAAACACTATGACTTATTAGGGATCGGCCAAAGGGCAAAGATCGAGTTCTTCAATGGACCACACACTATTAACGGCGTGGGCACCTATGAGTTTCTACATAAACAATTGGCTTGGGAATCCAAAAAACGCTAGCCTACGCAGGTTGTGCACCTGGCCGACCCGCCTCTACGACAAAGCTCGCCTTTTTAATCAGCGGCGCGCCAGGTTTATCCACAAAGGGTGTAACCCTGAAATGTGAAGTCCAGTTGTTCGGTGTTAGATCACATGAGACGTAACCCCGGTTCGAGTTATACCACTTCACAAAGTCATTTTGCTGTGCCGCCCGTTCATACTCGGCGATAAAATTGCCACCATTGCCGCTCGAACTCATCGATGAGCCGACAAATTCAGTCCCAACAACCGGCGAGTTATCTGCCGTTGAATCCAAAAGCAAGTCATTCACCCAGTTAACGTGGATATCGCCGGTTAGTACAACCGGATTCGGTATCTGCCTGTCATGGAAGAACTGCAATAGGCGTTTTCGGCTTATCTCATAGCCGGGCCATTGATCCATGCTGTACCTTGCTTCATTCTCATCTCCGCGATTCAAATCAGCCATCATGATTTGCTGGGCAAGGATGTTCCATGTCGCCTTGGATTGCGTAAGACCTGACATCAGCCAGTGTTCTTGTTCATCGCCAAGAAGTTTTCCATTGGGATCAATCGCCTTACCAATCTTGGGCTTTTGTCCGTCACCGTTTGGCTGGTCTGTTCGATACTGCCTTGTGTCTAACACAAAGAAATCAGCCAGCCTACCGTAGCGCACGCTTCGATAGAGTTTCATATGCGGGCCCTGAGGAAACGCACTTCGGCGCAAGGGCATGAATTCATAATACGCCTGGTATGCGTTCATTCGACGAGCAAGAAACGCTTCCGGTGAAATACCGTCTTCTTCTGAGACGAGATTCGCGTAATTATTATCAAATTCGTGGTCATCCCAAGTCACTAACCAGGGAAAGAGCCGGTGTGCATCCTGCAATGATTGATCGAGTCGGTATTGAGAGTAGCGTTGGCGATAGTTTGCCAAGGTTGTTATCTCGCTTCCAAGATGCTTTCTCACTCTGTTATCGATACCAGCATATTCATATATATAGTCACCAAGATGTATTACCAGATCGAGATCTTCCTGTTGCATGTGTGGATACCCATTGAAATACCCACTCTCGTAATGCTGGCAAGATGTAAAGGCAAACCGCATTCGATCCGGCATTACATGGTATTCCGGAGTTGTGCGCGTTCGACCAACCGGGCTTGATTCATTACCCGCATGAAAACGATAGAAGTACCATCGATTTGGAGCCAGCCCGTCTACTTCTACATGAACCGAATGCCCTAACTGAGGCACAGCTAATGCAGTACCTTTCTTAACAATCTTACGAAACTTGCGGTCATGGGCCACTTCCCAACTTACCGACACCGGAGATGGCAACGTGGATTCACCGATGAGTGGAGATTCGGATAACCGAGTCCAAATCACAACCCCGTCAGGTTCCGGGTCACCCGAAGCAACTCCAAGCGTAAAGGGGTTGCTGGAAAAAGTTGGTGATGACTCCACATATCCATCCGTCTGGAGCACAAGTGTCGGTATAGCCGAGACTCCGGCCATGTATTGAATAAAGCTGCGACGGTTAATTCCATATGTTTTCATTACAAGTCGCTCTTCTATAAGAAGCTGTCTAATCTAGTTTTCCCACGTGTATGACTTCTGTTTACGAAATCCCGTGAGACGAATTGTACCATCCTCAAACACCGATACACCGCTAAAGCCATTACTCTGTTCAAATGAGCCTTCAACCATCGCTACCATTGTGCAGTAGTGAATACCACCGATGAGCTGGTGTGAATTCTCATGACTGTGACCCTGGAAAACCGCTAATACCTTTCCGGCTTTTTCCAGGATGCCTCTCACTACCGGCGCATTCTTTGCACTATAAACGCCTGCATCATCGAGCCGCTGGTGAACAAAAACAACAGTCGGAGACTTATTGTTTTCCAAATCATCTTTCAACCACTCCACTTCCTGCGCAGATAAATTCGGATCCGTCCAGTCGAAATTCTTACGTTGATACGGCATCCCATCACTCCTGAAACAGGCATCTAAAATAACGAAATGAATGCCGCCTTTATCAAATGAGTAGTAAGACTTCTCCTGACCAACACCCTTTAGGAACTCAGCCTTCGTGAGAGTATCAACACAATGATTGCCCAGAGCAAAGTGCTGGGGCAGGTTCAATTTGTCGAATTCCTTCACGATACGAGTTAAGTAACCGAGCTCAGTTTCGACATCTGCAGCTGCGTCAATGAGATCTCCGAGGCATACCAGGAATTCAGGCTTAAACTTCTTGAATTCAAGGCCGGCTTCAGCAAGCTTGCGAATTGACTCGCGATAATGTCGCGAGCCCGCCGTATCTTTGTCGGCATGATGTAAATCCGTAACAAGGCCAAACTTAACGGCCGGATCAGTCGCTGCAGCCAAGCTAGCACTTCCACCAGCCATTAATGCCGTTAACAACACGCACGATCCATCTGCGAGAAAGATCCGTCGGTTAGCCGTGTTTTGCATACGGTTATATTTTGACACATCAGAGCTCATTAATTTCACCTCAGTGTTTTCTTAAAATGTGCATCGGCAACATCAATAAGTTCATCGAACCATTCCTGCCGCCCAAAAAATGGATGTGGTGCGTTCTTAATCACCGTTAACCCGGACTCGATTCCGAATTCTTTCATTTTCATTCTAATGGTGCTAGCCCGCGTACTTGGTGAATCTTTTTCACCAGTCACAAACCAGCAGGGCGGGTCACTTTCATCTAAATGAAAGAGTGGTGATGCCATGCGATAACTTTCGGGTTGTTCTTCTTGTGTCCCCCCCAGAAATGCTTGCCAAATGGCACCTTTGTCTTCCGATTTTGAAACATCTCGCACACGCTCTGACTCCAGATCCGTTTGCGCCCCCAACGGCAACGCCGATTGAATCGCACTACTAAACTCCGAATTGCCTCCATCGCCTTCCAATTTTTCCACTCCACCAGACGTTGCAAGCAGCGCTGTCAGATGGCCACCTGCTGACAAACCAATTGCACCAATATGATCGGCATCAATTCCAAACTCACGAGCATGCGCACGCAGGTATCGCACAGCAGCCTTGCAATCATGAATTTGCGCTGGGAAAGGATTCTCGCC
>CEUN01174973.1_pt1 | contig 14033 bp, 13 predicted proteins | sample 361501 | NCBI WGS metagenome assembly CEUN01 (sample SAMEA2622801, study PRJEB7988) | marine metagenome | biome: marine biome (ENVO:00000447); feature: marine epipelagic mixed layer (ENVO:xxxxxxxxx); material: "saline water (ENVO:00002010), including plankton (ENVO:xxxxxxxx)" | depth 120 m | reverse complement strand
TCCAGAACGAACACGCGTATGGCACTGGAGAGGTTTGTGGTGCGGCCTTTATCGATCGTGCCCACAAGGGCGTTCACCGACACTCCGATTTCGCGCGCTATCTCGCACAGCGCCTCCCAGAACTCTTCCTCGAGAGAGATGCTCGTGCGATGGCCGGCGATGGTGACAGAACGCTTCATGAAGTGCGGCGAACTAATGCGTGCCGTGGTCCCCGGTCACAGGACATGTTCCACCAGCATCATTGCGGTGATGGCCAACAGAACAATCCCGGTTCCCCAGTTCACGATGTGCTGGAATCGTGGTTGATCCAGAAGGCTTCGGATCCAGTCCGCGGGCAGCGCAAGTGGCAGCTGCCAGAGCGTGTTGATGGCAATGAGAGTCGCTCCGAGGATGAGCAGCTGTCCGGGGGCCTGATCACGCTCAACATCAACAAGGTTGGGCATGAGAGCCAGAAAGACAAGATTGACCTTCGGATTGAGAAGGTTGGTCGGCATGGCCTTTCGCAGCGCCTTGGCATGACTCACGCCGATCGTCGAATTTGTTCCCTCGACCCGCACGATGCCCTTTCGAATGCCCTGTACGCCGAGCCAGGCAATGTAACCCGCTCCGTCTATAGCAATCAGTGTGAACAGGGCTGGTGAAGATGCGATGACGATGGAAAGGCCGGCAATCGCAAGAATTGTATGCCCGACCAGGCCAAATTGCACGCCCATGACCGCAGCGGTGCCCACACCTCGCCCCGACGATATGGTGTAGCGCAGGACGATAATCGTATCGGGGCCGGGTGACATGACCATTGCCAGTGCTGCTGCCACGAAGGCCACAAATGTCGTTGGCTCAATAAGCAACACGGTTACCGGGGTGGCGCATCAATGGATTCTTGCGCATCCCGCCTGTTCGAACGTCACGCCACCGCTCGGATTGGAACGGCTCTATTTCTTGCGAAACCGGTCCAGAACGACAACGTCGGCCGATGCGTCGCTGGTGTCCACCGACACAGGTATGTCTTCAAGGTCGTCATCCGGCACAGCCGCGGGAAGGTCGTCATCGCGGTCGTGCAGATTTTCATTGATGGATGTCTGTTCCGCCTTGAACTGCAATCCGAATTGCACGCTGGGGTCGGCAAACCCCGTGATGGCGCCGAAAGGCACCTCAAGATGTTCCTTTCGTCCACCAAACGAGAGCGTCACGGAAAACATGTCCTCGTCGATAATCAGATCCCAGAATTGGTGCTGAATGACGATCGTGATCTCCTCCGGATACTGCTCACGGAGGGATTGCGGCACGTGAACGCCCGGCGCATCCGTCTTGTAAGTGATGTAGAAGTGATGATCTCCCGGTAGACCGACGTCTGCGGCTCGGGACAGCGCCTCGCGTGCGACGCCTTTGAGCGCGTTTTCGACGATCTGATTGTAGCCCATCAGGTCTTTTGTCATTGAGGCTACCTTGTGGTGCTCCTGGGGCGATTCGAGTCGTTAATCAACTGATTGACGCGACACCCAACATAGTAGCGCGCGCGCGCGTGGAGTTGAATGGCAAAGTGGCCGGAATGTCGGCCGACGGCCAAAAATTGAAGTGGGGGGCTTCTGTTGCCAGGTGCCCCCCGGAACCCCGTCGTTGCTAACGTTGTTTACGCAGCAGCGGCAAATGCCTCGTTATCGTTGGCATTTATGAGTTTGACCCGATAACGGCGGTATCATACCGGGCGAAAACCGTACCTTTATTACGCACGTCGATCCTGGTTCGCCCCCATCAGAAACACACCTGAATTCTGGTTGCCCATGCGCTGTTAATACCTGGGTCCGGTGTGTTTATGGTGGAGGCGCCGGGTACTGCCCCCGGGTCCGTCACGCTTATTCCGAACGGTGTTTATCGCCATAGTCGGTTGCCCGACACTTTATATATAGGGGCTACCAGACCCGAATTGAAGAGAAATCCTGGATGGTGGCGCGCCCGGCCACGCGGAAGTGGCCATCCAGAATTTCGGAGATTAAAGTGGCCGGTAGGCGTCCGCGCTCCTCGCGGACAATGCCGGTTCCATGCCAGTCTGGAGTCAGCGACGCTATGCCGCTCAGCCCTGAGCAAGAACAGGAGATCGAGGCGCAACGTGCCGAAGTGCACGAGACGCGGCGTGTCGTGTCCCCTGAACTTGAGAAAATCCTCTACCAGGCCCTGCCAGTACTTGACCACGGCTTCGTCCGGGTCATCGACTATATGGGCGATGACGCCGCCATTGTTCAGGCGGCGCGTGTTTCCTATGGCAAGGGCACGCGCACACTTCGGTCCGATGCCGGACTGATCAACTATCTGCTTCGCCACCGGCATACCACGCCGTTCGAGATGTGCGAGATCAAGTACCACGTCAAACTGCCGATCTTCGTGGCCAGACAGTGGATCCGGCATCGCACGGCGAACGTCAATGAATACTCGGCCCGATATTCGATCCTCGACAATGAATTCTACATGCCCGCCGCCGAACACCTGGCTGCCCAGTCGACATCCAATCGCCAGGGACGGGCAGGGCTTCTCACAGGTCCCGAAGCCGATCGGGTCTATGAACTGCTCAAGCGCGATGCCGAGCAGGCCTACGCGGACTACGCCGAGATGCTGAACGAGGACGAAGATGGGAATGCGATTGACCCTGACCGCGATGGCTTGGCGCGCGAACTAGCGCGCATGAACCTCTCGCTGAATTTTTATACGCAGTGGTATTGGAAGGTCGATCTGCACAACCTGATGCGTTTCCTGAGCCTTCGTGCCGAGGCGCACGCCCAGTACGAAATCCGCGCCTACGCAGAAGTGATGCTGGAGACGTTGGAGCGCTGGGTTCCGCAGACTTACGAGGCTTTCACCAAGTATGAGCTGGGTGGTGTCAGCCTTTCGTCACAAGGGCTGGCAGTCGTGAAGCGTTTGATCGCAGGGGAATCGGTCACCCAGGAAGAAAGTGGTCTCTCTAATCGGGAATGGCGCGAGTTGATGGAGACCCTCGAGCGCGAAGACTGAACGGCTTTACCGACGAACGGGTCAGCGTTCGATCACTGAATCACGATACGCGGCGGAGCGAGTTCAGAACTTTCCAGGGCGTCTTCGATCTTGATGGCCACACGGCTGGCGATTCCTTCGAAGATGGCTGCTTCCGTTCCCGAGGGATCGCTGGCGATCACCGGCATTCCCGAGTCCGACGTTTCCCGAATTTGCGGCAGCAGCGGTATTTCGCCCAGGAAATCGACACCGAGTTTCTCTGCTTCTTGGCGCGCGCCACCGTGACCGAAAATCTCGGTGCGTTCACTGCAGTGCGGGCACTGAAAATAGCTCATGTTTTCGACGAAGCCCAACACCGGAACATCTACTTTCTCGAACATCGCATAGGCCTTGCGGACGTCGGCCAACGCGACGTCCTGGGGTGTCGAGACCACGACGGCTCCGATCAGGGGAACGCGCTGGGCCATGGTCAGCTGGGCATCACCGGTACCCGGTGGAAGATCGCAAACCATTACGTCGAGATCCCCCCATTCGACGTCGCGCATGAGTTGTTCAAGAGCACTCATCACCATCGGCCCCCGCCAGATCATGGGGGTGTCTTCTTCGACCAGAAATCCCATAGACATACAGACAATTCCGTGATTCTGCATGGGCAGCAGGCGTTCACCGTCCGGTGCGGTGGGACGCCCATCGATACCCATCATTCGGGGGATCGAGGGTCCATAGATGTCGCAATCCAGCAGGCCCACTCGTTTGCCTTCTGTGGCAAGTCCAAGGGCGAGGTTGACCGCGACCGTCGACTTGCCCACGCCACCCTTTCCCGATGCGACGGCGATGATTGACTTCACACCGGGGATGCCTGGCTTTTCTGCACCACCGGCGGCGGCTTGCGGCGGCGGGGCGGACGCCTCCCGGCTGGCCTGCCTATGGGCTGTCAGCACAGCCGTGACTGACAGCACGCCGGGGACGTCATATACGGCTTGTTCGCAAGCCTTTCGGACGGGCTCTTTGGCCGCCCCGTCCTCTGGCGAGACTTGGATGGCGAACGCGATGTGGCCGTCCTTGATCTGTATGCCTTCAATCATTCCCAGACTCACAACGCTTTTTTGTGCGTCCGGATCAATGACTCGGGCGAGCGCTTCGAGAACATCCTGTTCGGTAACGGTTGCCATGACGCTCACCTTGCCTTCTATATTCCGCGGTACATCTAATAGGGGTGCGTTTGCCTCGGGCGATTTCGAGGCGGCACCCATTCATTGCGTGTCCAGGCGCGCTGTCATATAACCGCGAGCAGCGCTGAATGCAAAATTTCATGAGACTTGGTTTCGCGCGAAACCGTAATTGGAGTTGACGGCATGTCATGGAAGAATCAAGGCAGTGGGGGCGGCGGCGGCGGTCCCTGGGGCCAAGGTCCTCGAGGACCCCAACCGCCAAACCTTGAAGACCTGCTACGCAAGGGACAGGATCGATTTCGAGGCGTACTCCCCGGTGGAGGGGGAAGCGGACGCGGCTTGGCGCTGATAATCTTGATCGCCGTTGCCGTTTGGGCCGCCAGTGGCTTTTACCGCGTGCAACCGGATGAACAGGGTGTCGTGTTGCGCTTTGGCGAATGGGTGGCGACGACACAGCCCGGCCTCAACTATCACTTGCCCACCCCCATCGAGTCCGTCGCGACGCCCAAAGTCACAAGGGTCAATCAGATCCAGGTCGGTTATCGCAGTTCCGGTGATTTTGGCCGCGCTCAGCCCACGCGGGACGTGTCTGAAGAAAGCCTGATGCTGACCGGCGATGAAAACATCGTCGACATCGATTTCGCCATGTTTTGGGTGATCAAGGATGCCGGACAGTTCCTCTTCAATGTCCAGAACCCCGAGGAAACGGCCAAGGCTGCTGCTGAGAGCGCCATGCGTGAGGTGATCGGGAACAAGCCGATCGGCGACGCGCTGGCGCAGAACAAGGAAGTCATCGAAGAGAACGTTCGAACCTTGACCCAGGACATCCTCGATTCGTACGAGGCCGGTATCCTGATCCAGCAAGCCAGGCTGCAGAAGGTTGACCCGCCCGGTGCCGTCATCGACGCGTTCCGCGACGTGCAACGTGCACGCGCCGATCTGGAACGGCAGCGGAACGAAGCCGAGGCATACGCGAACGACATTCTCCCGCGAGCCCGTGGTGAGGCGGAGCAGATGCTTCAGCAGGCCGAGGCGTATCGACAAGAAGTCGTGGCGAGGGCGGAAGGTGACGCCAACCGCTTCCTTGCGGTCTACAAAGAGTTCGATCGTGCCCGAGACGTCACGACGCGCCGCATTTACCTCGAGACGATGGAGGAGGTGTTAAAGGGTATCAACAAGATCGTCATTGATAAGAGTTCAGGCAGCGGCGTCGTTCCCTATCTTCCGCTACCGGAAATTCAAAAGCGTGCAGGAGACTCGCCATGAACCGCCGCATGCTAGCCATACTTGGAATCATCGTGCTGGTCGCGGGAGTGATCGCCTTCAGCGCATTGTTCACGGTTCACCAGACGCAGCAGGCACTCGTCCTCCAATTTGGTGAGCCGAAGCGCGTGGTGAAGGACGCCGGTCTCCATTTCAAACTCCCGTTCATCCAGAACGTGATATTCCTGGATAAGCGTATGCTCGCCTACGATGGTGCCGGAGAAGAGGTCATCGCTTCGGATCGCAAACGCCTCGTTGTCGATGCCTTCCTTCGCTACCGAATTTCCGATCCGTTGCGATTCTATCAGACGGTTGGTAACGAGCGCGTGGCGCAGCAACGATTGAATGCCCTGCTGACATCGAGCCTGCGGCAGGTTATCGGCACGGTACCGCTTCAGTCGGTGCTGACCGGCGAGCGGTCGGCACTCATGGGCCAGATTGCCCAACGGGTGAATACGGAAGCCAAAGACCTTGGGATTTCTATCGCCGACGTCCGGATCAAGCGTGCGGATCTGCCCGAAGCGAACAACCAGGCGATTTACGCCCGCATGAAGACGGAACGTGAAAGAGAGGCCCGCGAGTTCCGGGCACAGGGCGCCGAGATCTCTCAGCGCATTCGCTCTCGAGCGGATCGTGAAAAGACCGTGCTGATCGCAGAAGCCCAGAAGCAGTCCCAGATCCTCCGAGGCGAAGGCGATGGGAACGCCGTGCGAATTTTCGCCGAGGCGTTCGGGACGGATATCGACTTTTTCACGTTCTATCGGTCGATGCAGGCCTATCGGGAATCCCTCGGCGGCGAAGACACGACCATGGTGCTGTCTCCTGACTCGGATTTCTTTCGCTACTTCGGAAGTATTATGGGCGAAGGAAACCAGGGTGGGAGCCGCTAAGGCATTCGGAAAGCCGGAGCCCGTGGTTCTTGTCGAGACGCCAGGGTGAAGTAGTCACGATATCGTGTACGAGCTTGGTCTCGCCCTGGGCTTGGTCATGGTGCTGGAGGGAGCGCTCTATGCACTCTTTCCGGATGGCATGAAGCGCATGATGGCTACGGCCATCGAGCAACCCAATGGAATGCTTCGGGGAGCGGGGCTGTGCCTTGCCGTTGCCGGATTTGGAGTGGTTTGGTTGCTCAAGGGCTAATGGGATGTGCCCCAAAATGGTCACAAATCGACCGGCGAACAGTCCGATTTCGGCCAAATTGAATCCACAATTGACGCTATCTATCGAAACAGGATGCGTTTCATGAGGGTGGTCTTGGAACTTGATTCAGACCCAGCGAACCCATACCTCTGAGACGCCGGTTGGAACCCTGGCGCCGTCGAAATTGCGACGGCTCGATTAGAAGGACTGGAAAATTGATTAGCGACCCGATTGCTACATTGAAAATTCGCGAATCACGGCCCGTTTCGTCGGTCGACGGATCATTCCGGCGGGCCCTCGGGGTGGCAGCCATCGCCGCGTCGTTGGTTTGGTCGACGGTGGCCGTCGCTCGCTCGGCACCCGACAGCTTTGCCGGTCTGGCGCAAAAACTGACTCCTGCCGTGGTCAATATCTCCACCTTGCAAAAGGTGACGGGTGGAAGTGGGCAGGTGCCCATGCCGCAGTTTCCTCCAGGCTCGCCGTTCGAGGAGTTTTTTAAGGACTTTTTTGAGCGACAGCGTCCGGGTGGTAATGGCGAGCACAACCAGGGCGAAAACCGCCCCCGGCGGCGCGTATCCTCACTGGGTTCCGGATTTGTCGTCGACCCGAGCGGTATCGTAATCACCAATAATCACGTCATCGCCGAAGCCGACGAGATCACGGTCATTTTCAGCGACGACAAACGTCGCACAGCCGAGGTCCTAGGCCGCGACGCCAAGACCGACCTCGCAGTACTCAAACTGAATCTCGAGCCCGAGGACGGCGAACTGCCCTTCGTCGAGCTGGGCGATTCCGACGCGTCACGTGTCGGCGATTGGGTCATGGCCATCGGCAACCCATTCGGACTCGGTGGGTCGGTTACCGCAGGGATCATTTCGGCCCGTTCCCGCAACATCAACGCGGGACCTTACGACGATTTCATCCAAACCGATGCATCCATCAACCGGGGCAACTCGGGTGGTCCTCTGTTTAATATGGACGGCGAAGTGATCGGTGTGAACACGGCGATCTTCTCGCCTTCGGGCGGCAGCGTCGGCATCGGCTTTGCTATCGCCGCCAATCTGGCGAAGCCCATCATCAAGCAGCTTCGTGAATTCGGCAAGACACGCCGCGGTTGGCTCGGCGTGCGTATTCAGCCGGTCACGGACGAGATTGCGGAGAGCCTGGCGCTCGACAAGCCGCGCGGCGCGCTGGTTGCCAGCGTGTTCGATCCCGGGCCTGCCGCGGTGGCCGGGTTTGAGGCCGGTGACGTCATTCTCAAGTTCGATGGCAAGGATGTTCCCCGGGTGCGCGCCCTGCCACGCATCGTCGCCGAGACTGATATCGGAAAGGCCGTTGAGGTCGAGGTTTGGCGCAAAGGCGGATTGATCGCCCTCAGCGTCAAGATCGGTGAACTCAAAGAGGAAGAGGTTGTCGCTCTCACCAGTGGTGAGCAGGGCGGGAGCTCCTCGGCCACGAATGTCGAGGCGCTCGGCATGAAACTTTCTTCCCTCAGCAACGATCTGCGTGAGCGGTTCGAGATTGGTGGCGATGTCAAAGGTGTCGTGATCACCGAGGTGGACGACGAGTCTGCCGCGGCTGAGAAGGGTATTCGGGCAGGCGACATCATCGTCGAAGTCGCTCAGGAAGAGGTGAGCTCTCCGAACCAGGTTCTCGAGAAGGTCAAGCAGGCAAAGGATTCCAACCGAAAATCCGTGCTGCTTCTTGTCCAGCGCTCCGATGATCTGAGGTTTGTGGCACTCCGACTCGAGAAAACCTAGCCGTCGGCGCTCATATACCCTTTTTCTTACCCTCTCCGTGATCGGAGAGGGTGAAGCTGGCCGCTTCGAAGCCTTTCGACCTGAAACGTTGATCCCTGTGTCGCGGTGATTCTGGACCAACTGCGGCTTCGTTAAAAGTGTGCAAAGTGTCTGCTGTGCTTTGGCAAGCCGTCGTGGGTTCACGCCTCAGTTTTTGACCAGGTGCAGCCAGAAGCGGCTATTCAAGTATCAATGAGATTTCTCACCACTACGCGGTTTTGGTCGGGCAAGTATTCCGTAGGGCTCTGCGCAGTCAACGGTTCGCAGGCATTAACCCAACCAATGGACAATGGGAGCGGAAAGAGATGACTCTAGGTGTCACATCACTCGTCGCCCACCTTCCAGCGGCCTGGGACAGAGGGGTGGCGCCCGTCTAGCCGGTTCGGACAATGCTGCAGGTAACGTCCGTCGTCGGTAACCCAAGGAGTATGTGAGATGAATGTGACCTTATACGGCGCTGACCGCAATCGTACGGCGCGTTGCCTGTGGACACTGGACGAAGCCCGCGTTGAATACACCTTCATCGATCGCAATGACCTGACCAGCCGGGAAGAGCTGCGGCAGTTTCACCCCCTGGCCAAGGTACCGGTGGCGGTCATCGACGGCCGGGATCTGTTCGAATCCGCGGCCATTTGTACCCACATCGCCGATCGTGTCCCCGATGCGGATCTGATTGCCAAGTCGGGTACGTTCGCCCGCGCCGAGCACGACCAGTGGGTCTCGTTCTGCTTGACTGAAATGGAAGCATGGCTGTCGAATTCCTTCGTCAACACCTACGTGCTGCCCGAGAATGAACGCATCAGCGCGGGGCTGGCACAGAATGCCAAGATGTTCAAACGCGCCGCCTCGGTGCTGGACGCCCATTTGGCCGAGCACGACTATCTCGTTGATGACCGGTTCACCGTGACCGACATCATCGTGGCATGGTGTTCGAATTGGGGCCGCCGTCAGGACCTTCTTGACGAGTGTCCTGCATTGGTCCGCTACCTGGAGCGCCTCATGACGCGCCCCCATTGTTCCTTGCTTCGCGTTTGAACGGAAACCAACTCAGATGATTCTGATCCGCATCGGTCACAAGCGAACAATCTCGTCAGGAGCTGAAGATGTTCGGTGGCTCTGTCAGCGGTCGCCAAGGTCACATTCATGCGTGCATTGATCGCAGCACAAATTCAGCTTCTCCCTCCCGCCCAAATATGAGTGCCGGGGATTTAGGCGGACCTTGCCGCGCTACCACCTGTATATCTCGGCGTCGCGGTATCCCTGCAGGTAGAGCAGTGCGGTGAGGTCGCCAAACTGGATTTGCGCATCGGACGCTGCCGCGACACGGGGTTTCCCATGGAATGACACCCCCAGACCCGCAGCTTCGATCATGGGGATATCGTTGGCCCCATCTCCCACCGCGAGGGCGAGTTCGGGCGTGATGCCCAGTTCCCGGCAGTATTGGTTCAGCAACTCTACCTTCGTCTCACCGCCATTGATGGGTTCGATAGCCCTGCCGGTGAGCTTGCCTGAAGTGATCTCGAGTTCGTTCCCGTGATGATGATCGAACCCTGCCCGTTCCGCGACGCGGCCTGTGAACTGTGTGAACCCGCCCGACACGAGTGCCGTAACGGCCCCGTTGTCACGCATGACACGCACCAGGGTCTCGGCGCCCGGCGTCAGCGTGATGCGTTCGTAATAAGCACGATCGAGCGCGTCTGAATCCAGTCCCGCAAACATCGAAGCCCGGGCACGGACGGCTTCCGGGAAGTCCAGTTCGCCCCGCATGGCACGTTCCGTGATGGCAGAGACTTCGGCACGACAACCTACGAAGTCGGCGATCTCGTCGATGCATTCCTGCTGAATGATGGTGGAATCCATATCGGCGACCAGAAGCTTCTTGCGGCGATGGTCTGACGTCTGAATGGCTGCATCGATGACGGCGCCATTCAGGGCCGAGCGGACCACGCGTAAGTTGTCGCCGGGAACGTCGCTGCCGAAGGACATATCGCAGGCCCGGCCTTCTGACAACCAGTCCGGGTCGCCGGTTCGCTCGCCCGCATTCTCCAGTGCATTGCGCACCGCTTCGATGACCGCGGAGGTGATCGGCGTTATGTTCGGATCACTGATGAGTGTGACCACGTAGGTCAAATCGGTTCCTCACGATCAAGTGCAACGCATCTGAAGGACGTGGATTAGCATGCGCGATACGGGCAGTTCCAAGGCGTAGAACCGATGCCAAGCCGCACGTCCCCACGTAGTGTCTTGATTGCCGGCCCCACAGGCTGTGGCAAATCCCAGCTTGCGCTGGCCCTGGCCCAGGAACTGGAGCCGTCGGGTGGGGCGACGATCATAAATTCGGACAGCATGCAGGTCTATCGTGACTTGAGAGTTCTTACCGCGCGGCCTTCCGGTGATGAAGAGAAAAAGGTCCCCCACCGTCTCTACGGCATTTTTTCGGGCAGCCAGCGATGCTCAGTGGGGCGTTGGCGCGACCTTGCCGCCCATGAAATCGCCAAGGCACACGAGGCTGGACGGTTGCCCATCGTTGTCGGCGGCACCGGTCTCTATTTCCAGGCGCTGACGGATGGCCTGGCGCAGGTACCCGACATTCCTGATACCATTAGGCAAATAGGCCGTGAACGGCTCGATCAATTGGGTAATGCTCAGTTTCACACTGAACTAGCGGAACGAGACCCAGCGATGGCGGCCAGGGTACGACCTTCTGATCCTCAGCGCATGCTGCGTGCCTGGGAGGTAATCGAGGCCACGGGTCGGTCCTTGGCGGAATGGCAGCGCGACGATCAACGGTCCATGGGCGCACCCGATGCTGTTGCCAGGATCGTTCTGATGCCGCCACGCGAAATCCTCTACGCCAAATGTGATCGGCGGTTCGAACGGATGATCGCCGAGGGCGCACTGGAAGAAGTGAGCCGCCTGCTGTTGCAATCGATCCCTCAATCACACCCCCTGATGAAAGCGGTGGGCGTCCGGGAGATTACGGGACATCTGCATGGCGATACCTCTCTGGATAACGCGATCGCGGCGGGCCAACAGGCGACGCGGCGTTACGCAAAACGCCAGATGACCTGGGCACGGAACAGGATGGCGGATTGGCAGAAATATGTAGCGCAAGATTTGGAAAGTTTCTTTCCAGAAATCTTTTCATTTATTCGTCAGTTTATATTGACCCCTTGAACGGCAAGGGATAGTTTGTCGCGGAATTTCCGGGCCTGGGCCTTCAGTTGCGGCGACGCGACGGCCCGGTTTTTTTGACCGCCTGGGGCTGAACGGCGCCGGGCGGTTTCGTCGCAATAGTGGGAACAAAAGAATGCCTAACGCGCGCATGTTGGGGTCACATATCGTCCTCAAGGCTCTTGAGGATCAGGGAGTCGATGTCATTTTCGGGTACCCGGGCGGCGCTGTACTTCCACTCTACGACACCATGTTCCAGCAGAACCGGATTCGTCACGTGCTCGTGCGACACGAGCAGGGAGCGACCCACATGGCGGAAGGTTACGCACGCTCCACGGGTAAGGCCGGTGTGGTCCTTGTGACCTCCGGTCCTGGCGCAACCAATGCGGTCACCGGATTGACCGATGCCATGATGGACAGCATTCCGATGGTGTGCCTGACCGGACAGGTTGCCACGCACTTGATCGGCAATGACGCCTTTCAGGAAGCCGATACGGTCGGCATCACCCGACCCTGCACCAAGCACAATTATCTCGTGAAAGACGTCAACGACCTGGCGCGGACCATCCACGAGGCGTTTTACGTGGCGAACTCGGGCCGGCCCGGCCCGGTGGTCATCGACATTCCCAAAGATGTCTCGATAGCAGAGGGTGAATACGTGGCGCCCGAGGCCATCCGCCACAAGACCTATCGTCCTCAGTTGAAGGGCGACCTGACGGCCATCGAGCAGGCTGTGGAGCTGTTGCTCGAGGCGAAGCGTCCCATGTTCTACTCCGGCGGTGGAGTGGTGAACTCCGGTCCCGCAGCCTCGCAGCTGTTGACTGAATTCGTCCGCCTCACGGGATATCCCATTACCAGCACGTTGATGGGCCTGGGTTGTTTTCCGGCATCGGACTCCCAATGGCTCGGCATGCTCGGTATGCACGGCACCTATGAGGCCAATCTCGCCATGGCGGGTTGCGATGTCATGGTCGCCGTGGGTGCGCGGTTCGACGACAGGATCACCGGTCGGCTCGATGAATTCAGCAAAGGGTCCACGAAGATCCATATCGACATTGATCCGTCGTCCATCAACAAGAACGTTCAAGTCGACGTCCCGATAATTGGTGACTGCGCCCATGTGCTGGAGGACATGATCAAGGTCTGGAAAGCGTCGGGGCGAAAGGCGGATTCCCAGGCCGTTGAGGACTGGTGGAGCCAGATCGACAAGTGGCGCAGCCGCAACAGTCTTCGCTACGAGCAGGGCGATGGCCTTATCAAGCCTCAGTACGCCCTGGAACGTCTGCGCGAACTAAGCAAGGAGAAGGATACCTACGTGACGACCGATGTCGGCCAACACCAGATGTGGGCGGCGCAGTTTCTTCCCTTCGACAAGCCCAACCGATGGATGACGTCAGGTGGCCTGGGCACGATGGGATACGGCCTGCCGGCGGCGATCGGTGTTCAGGTTGCCCACCCCGATTCCACAGTCATCTGCGTGACTGGTGAGGCATCGCTGATGATGTGTATCCAGGAACTGTCGACGGCCGTGCAGCACCGTACACCGGTGAAGATCTTCCTGCTGAACAACCGATACATGGGCATGGTTCGTCAATGGCAGGAACTTCTCCACGGGGGCCGCTATGCCGAGAGCTATATGGATTCGTTGCCCGATTTCGTGACACTGGCGGAATCGTTCGGCGTGACCGGCCTCATCGCCAGTAAGCCGGGAGAGCTCGACAAGGTCATCGAGGAGATGATCGAGACCGATGGTCCGGTGATAGCCGACATTCAGGTGGACCCGGATGAAAACTGCTTCCCGATGATTCCGGCGGGGTCGGCGCACTACGACATGCTGCTTGGGCCCAATGGGGAGGCAGAGGTCAACGAAGACGGATTGGCGATGGTCTGAGCCAGCGGCTGTGAATTCCCGGGTCGGTGGCCCGGGACATTTCCGACCCCGTCTCGCCGAAGGAAATCACCGTGGAACCCCAAGAGCGCTATCACACCATCGCTGTCCTGGTGGACAATGAAGCCGGCGTGCTTGCACGCGTCATCGGTCTGTTCTCGGGACGTGGCTACAACATCGAGAGCCTGGTGGTCGCCGAGGTGGACACCGAGGAGAAGCTCTCGCGCATCACATTGGTGACGTCGGGCACGCCGATGGTGATTGAGCAGATCAAGGCACAGCTCGAACGTTTGGTACCCGTCCAAAAGGTCATGGATCTGACCGTCGACGGACCTTCGGTGGAGCGAGAGTTGGCATTGATCAAGGTTCGGGGAACCGGGGATAAGCGCGTCGAAAGTCTGCGCATTGCTGATATTTTCCGGGCCCGCGTGGTAGACAGCACGGCCGAGTCTTTTGTTTTCGAGATGACGGGATCGACTGACAAGCTCGATGCCTTTATCGAATTGATGAAGCCCCTGGGGCTCGTCGACGTATCCCGGACGGGGGTTGTGGCGATCTCAAGGGGCACGAGACCCATGTAGCCCACCTCTGACGAAGGCCGAGCGGGACCGCTTG